>Ga0070741_10002523_pt1 | contig 48820 bp, 35 predicted proteins | sample Coa_R1_4_FD_66440 | JGI IMG/M metagenome (GOLD analysis project Ga0070741, IMG submission 66440) | Surface soil microbial communities from Centralia Pennsylvania, which are recovering from an underground coalmine fire - Coalmine... | ecosystem: Environmental > Terrestrial > Soil > Unclassified ... | reverse complement strand
TGGGGCGCTGCCAGGGTCGGCGCTGCGCTCGCTCGACTGCCAGGGACGCCGCTCAACGGTTCGCGGCTCTGCCTGGCGATCTCCGCCTAGCCAGGCCCGCTGACTGCCAGGGTCGGGCCTACAATGGTTCGGGCCTCCGCCTGGCAGTGGGTAAGGGGATGGGGGCCTTAATCGGGGGTGAGGTCTACTCACTTCCGATATTGGAAAGGATAGCTATTGACGATCTCCCGAATGAGCGTGGAACTGCGATATCCGTCTGTGGCGACCGCCGTCGTAATTTTCCGTACGGCGGGAAGGTCGTAGGGTTCCAGGCCGCGCCCCAGCGCGTAGGCCAGCATCTTCTCCGTGAGGTTGCGAATGAACTCGTCCTTCTGCTTTAAGAGAAGCTGCTTCAACTCCACCGGGCCGCTGAACTTCTCGCCGGTAGCCATCACGCCGGAAGAGTCCACGGGCTGCCCGCCAATGTCGGTGCGCCAGCGCCCGATAGCGTCGAAGTTCTCCAGGCCGAAGCCGATAGGGTCCATGCGGCTGTGACAGGAAGCGCATTGGGGCTTTTCCCGGTGCTTTTCCAGCCGCTGCCGGAACGTCAGTCCCTCTTTGGGCGCGTCGTCGGCAGGCAGTCCGCCCGCATTAGGCGGCGGCGGCGATGGAGGCGCGCCCAGGATCTCGCCCAGCACCCACTTGCCGCGCAGCACCGGGCTGGTGCGCTGCGGAAAGGAGGTCAGGGTCAGCACGCTCGCCATCGTCAGCACCCCGCCCCGGCGGTGGTCGGTCAGATAGACCCGCCGCATATTCGGCCCCTGTACGCCCTCAATGCCGTAGTGCCGGGCCAGTTCCTCGTTAAGATAGGTATAATTGGCGTCCAACAGGTTGAGCAGACTGGCATCGTCGCGCAGAAGCGAATAGAAGAACTCTATCGTCTCCTGGTACATCGCATCGCGCAGCGAGGGCGTGAAGCCCGGATAGCGCCGAGGGTCAGGCCGGGCGGAGGTATAGAGGTCGCGCACCCGCAGCCACTGCCCGGCGAAACTGTCCGCCAGCGCGTAGGATTTCGGGCTCTGGAGCATACGCCGCACCTGCTGATCCAGCACTCTAGGATCGTGCAGGCGGTTCTGCCCGGCCAGCCGAAATAACTCCTCATCCGGCATGGAGGCCCACAGGAAGTAGGAAAGGCGGCTTGCCAGCTCGTAGTCGCTGATCCGATACGGTTGGGTCGTATTCCGCTCCTTCTCCACGCGAAACAGGAAGTTGGGTGAGATGAGCACCGCCTTGAGCGCAAACTTCACGGCGTTTTCAAAGGACTCCGGCCGCCTGGAGACAAGATCGTAGAGGCGCATCAGGCGATCTACCTCCGCCTTTTCGACGGGCCGCCGATAGGCACGCAGGGCAAAATGCGCCAGGATCATGCGCGCCGCCTCGCGCCTGGAGACTCCCTTGCCGGGCCGGACAAAGAAGAGGCGCTCAGGACGGGCCTCCTGCAAGATCTGGCCCGCCGCCTCCAGGTAGCGCTCCATCAGGATCGGCGGAACGTAGAGAGTATCCGCGTTGTTGTCGAAGCCGCCGCCGCCCCCGCCGTCCGCCGGGAAGCTATCCGCCGGTTTCGAGTGTATCCCGAACAGGTCGCGCACGGTGTTGTTGTATTCGGTGCGGCTCAGTCGGCGGATAAGAACCCGTCCGGGGTTTTGCGGCAGCAGGCTGTCATCCGCGTTATTAAGCGTGTGCGCCAGCCACTCGATCAGGCGATCCCGCTGCTCGGCGGTCGGCTGGGCCATCCCACGCGGCGGCATAGTCCGCTCGCGCAACTGCGTCAGGACTTTCCGCCAGGTGGCCTGATCGCGCTGAATGGCCGTCACATCCGCGAACGCAGCCAGGTTAATGCTGCCGCTGGGCTTAGGCCCGCCGTGACAGCCCACGCAGAACTGCTGTAGCGCCGGGCGTATCTGTTTTTCATAGGCCGCCTGTTTCGAGGCCGCTGGCGGCGTATCCGCGCCGCGCGCCAATCCCGCGCCCAGCAATAAGGCCGGTAAAAGCAAGGGAGGAAGCCGAAGCAGGAACGATTTTTGAGGACGTATGCGAATATCAGGCAAGACAGGCATAGATAAGGCTCACAAACAGACGACGCTCGCAGGGTGCACGCGCAACCCCAATTTTACCTCCAACGGTGGTCAGCAGCCAGTGGTCAGGTGTATGCGCAACTCCGGTCGTACCTCCAGAGCAGCGAATTTTCTCGTTGGAGGTACAGTTATTATAGAGTGCCGTCTTCGCCGGTGGTTACAGTTTTTTCAGCCTGGAAACGCACTCACCGGCTAAAGCTCACCGCTTCCCTTCGCTGTTGCTTTCGTGCTCGGCCTCAGCCACCCATAAGGAGAGGTCTGCTCTCTGCGCCCGCAAGCCCTGAAGCCCTTCCTGGATTGCTTTGTCCTGGCTCAGCAGGGTCCGCAGTTGCCTCCACTGCTCCGGCGTCAGGCGCACAGGCTCCGCATTAGCGGGCGCGTGCCCATCCTCACCGCGCGCTCCCGGCGGTCCCTGCAACCCCACGCAGCCGCCCAATCCGAAATCGTCGGGTCCAGGAAACGGAGCCTGTGGCTGCGCCAGAGCCTGCTGCCTTTGCCAGTCTAGCATAGCCCTCCACTCCGGCGTCAGCACCTGGATGCGCCAGCCGCCAATTCCCCTCCCGCGCAGCCGTGCGGCGCGCGATTCCAGAGCCTCCAGCGATGCGGCAACGGAGCGCATTCCAAGCTGCATTTTCAAGCTCTCCAGCAGCGGCTGACTCCGGTCGTCCTGAATGAGCCAGAGTTCGCCGGGCAGTCCGGGAGCGCCCGGCGGTCCGGGAGGCCCAGGATTGCCTGGCGGCCCAAAGGCAATCTGCTTTGCCGGGCTGTACCAGTAGAACTGCGGGATATCGTAAAACAGCCTGTGTTCAATAGCGGTGGCCCGCGCGTTTAACTCGCCCAACAGGGCCAGCAGGGCTTTCCGCAGCGGCTGGCTTAACGCCTGCGTATCTGCCCGGAAGGAAGAGAGCGCGAGGCTTTGCGCGGGCGGTCCGGGCGGGCCCGACGGCGCCGGGCGGTCCGGGAGGCAGCAGAACTTCCTCACCGCGATGTATGGCCGGCTGGCGAACCGGCAGCATGGTCAGGGTGAGCGTCTGGATCTGGCGTGCCGCGATGTGCAGGCGCCGACGACAGGCCGATACCAGCCGGTCCTGCAACGTCTCAACCTGGATCTCATGCCAGCCGGGCGCCAGGAGGAGCGCATCCTTCTGCGCCGCCACAGGCCGACCATCTACGTACACATGCGCCTCTGGAGGCAGGTGGAGCAGACGCACCTTCCCCTGCTCTGCGGCAGGAACCGGCGCTCCCGCGAATGCCATTGCCGTAAGGGCACACACCAGAAGCACGCAATTTCGTAGCATAGCGCTCCTCCTCACTGCCTATTTTGCCACATCCTCCTCTTGGAGCTTAACAGCGACAAACTGAGCGCGTGTCTCGGCACAGACAGGGCGTGCCTGCTGCTCACACCACGCCAGAAGTTCCATTACCTCCACTTCTACCTTCTTGGCCTTCACACCCTGGCGTTGTAAGTCAGAAAGTCTCGCCTCGAAATCGCGCTGCCACTCATCATAGGAAGCGTGCAATGCTTCTCTATCAATACTGATCGCCTTAAGCCATTCCCACTCCTCCTCCCGGCGGTAGAAACCGACCCCGATGTGCATCCTGGATGCACGCTTGTTGGTAGGAATTCTCATCTGCTCCTCGCCTCTCTTGTTGCATTAAACCCAATGGCCCGAAGGCTGCGGCCAGCGAAAGCGCGCCTCCGGGTTCAACCTTTTTGGAGCTCAAAGCGGATTATGCTCATGATCTTCCTCGCTTCTCATTCACAGTAGATGACTGCATTGTACCAAAAATCTACCTCCCTGGAGCCAGGCAATAGAGAAAACCGCCTGCTATCCGCACGAGAATTTCGTCGTTCCTATCGCCGTTCTCATCGCGAAGAGCCTGACCGGGTGCCCTCGGGAACCCATGCGACCATTGGCCAGGGGCCGTTTTGAATGCTGCGCACGGCGCACCGCGCCGCTGCGTAGATGGTTATGGGCAAAATAGAAATGGTTATAGAAGAGGAGGGAGAGCATGGAGACACGGATCGAACGCGACTCTCTGGGCGAGATGACGGTTCCTGCCGATGCGCTGTATGGAGCAAGCACCGCCCGCGCCGTCGTCAACTTTCCGGTCAGCGGGATGCGCGCGCACCCGGCTTTCCTCTGGGCGACGCTGGCGATCAAGAAGGCGGCGGCGCGCGTCAACCGCGACCTGGGCGAGTTTCGCGCCCGCCAGGAGCGCAACCCCGATGCTTTTCGCGGGCGCAACCCCGATGAGGTTGCCAACGCCATCATCCAGGCGGCGGACGAGATTATGCGCGACCTGACCGACAATCACGGCGCGGTCTACGGCAAGCAGTTCGTGGTGGATGTCTACCAGGCCGGCGCAGGCACCTCGCATAATATGAACGTCAATGAGGTGCTGGCGAACCGGGCCATCCAGATCCTGGGCGGGCAGCCGGGCGACCGCGCGCTGGTAGACCCCAACGACCACGTCAACATGGGCCAGAGCACCAACGACGTGATCCCGACGGCGATGCGGCTGGCGGCGCTGCGGCTGCTGCAGGAATTGTATCCGGCGCTGGCCGGCCTGGCGGAGGCGTTCGACGCCAAGGGGCAGGAGTTCCACGAAATCGTCAAATCCGGGCGCACGCACTTGCAGGACGCTGTACCGATGCGCTTAGGCCAGGAGTTTCACGCCTGGGCCGTCACCGTGCGCAAGAACCTGACGCGCTTGCAACTTGCGCAGAAGGAGCTAGAGGAGCTTGGAATCGGCGGCAATGCCATCGGCACCAGCATTAACACGCAGCCCGGCTTCCCGCAACGGATGGCACAGGCCCTCATGGAGGATACCGGCTTCAACCTCTACTCCGGCGAAGACTTGATCGAGCTATGCCAGAACACGGACGCCTTCGTCGTCGTCTCCGCCGCGCTGCGCACGCTCGCCCTCGATCTTAACCGCATCGCCAACGACCTGCGCCTGCTCTCCTCCGGCCCGAATACCGGCCTGGCTGAGATCGAGCTGCCGCCCGTGCAGCCCGGCTCCTCCATCATGCCGGGCAAGGTCAATCCGGTCATGGCGGAGATGCTGAACATGGTCTGCTATCAGGTGCTCGGCAACGATACGGTGGTCGCCATGGCCTCGCAGGCCGGGCAGCTGGAACTCAACGTCATGATGCCGGTCATGGCCCACAACTTAAACCAATCGCTGACCATCCTGACCAACGCGACCCGGCTGTTTGCGGCCCGCTGCGTGGCGGGCATTACGGCGGATTCCGAGCGCTGCGCCTACTATCTGGAGCACAGCATGGGGCTGGCAACGGCGCTCAACCCGGTCATCGGCTACATCAACGCGGCCAGGGTGGTCAAGCGCGCCCAAGCGGAAGGCAAATCCATCAAGGAGGTCGTGCTGGAGGAGGGCATCCTGAGCGCCGAGGAGTTCGACCGGCTGATCGCGCAGTCCGTGGGTGGGCAACAGCCCGCCGGGCATTGAAAATCCCATTGCCATACGACAGCCTTTACATTTGCATCGTCGGCGCGCTATACTTTGCCGCAGAGAGGACGTAGAAGGCTGTCAGCCTTCCCTTTGTATTTTGCGTTTTCTTCGGCTTGCGGCGGAGGAGAGAGACTTTGCTGACCCAAGAAGAGGTGCGACAGATTTTCCTGGAGGCCCAGGCGTGGCAGAAAGGCCACTTCCGGCTCTCCTCGGGACGCCACAGCGGCGAGTACTGGGAGAAGTTCTGGGTGCTGCAATGGCCCCGCAGCGTGGAGAGACTGTGCTCTGAGATCGCGCGCCGGTATCAGAACGAGAACGTAGAGGTCGTGCTGGGGCCGACCACAGGAGGCATTCTGCTGGCGTTCGAGGTAGCGCGCCAGATGGGCGTGCGCGCCCTCTACGCGGAGAAGGAGCAAGGCCAGCGGATGCTGCGGCGCGGCCTGGCGCTGGAGCCCGGCGCCCGCACCCTCATCGTGGATGATGTCATGACTATGGGCGGGGCGGTGCGGGAATGTATCGCGCTGGCGGAGGCGCGCAAGGCGCATATCGTGGGGACGGCGGTACTGGTGGATCGCAGCGGCGGCACGGTGGATTTAGGCTATCGCCAGGAAGCCCTGCTTACCGTGGAGGCTGAAACCTATGCTCCGGAGGAGTGTCCGCTCTGCGCGCAGGGCCTCCCCATCCGTGAGCCCGGTAGCCGCTCCCTCACCGCCGCCACCTCCTGACCCCTTCGCGACTCTACATAGTGCCTGCGGTATTCGCCCACAAAGAGCCTGCTATATCCATCCTGTGTGCAGGAGGCGTTCTCTTTTTGCGGGGCGTTATCTAGCCTCTCTTTACTCCGGCGAGGCTGTGGGCAGCCTCCGCCCGATTTTGCGGCAGCAGGTGGGTACAGAAGTAGTTATCGTGGCCCGGAATAACGATGTCCGAATCGGCGACGACCTGATCCATAGTGCGCAGGGCCGTGTCCCAGTGGGCTTTGTCGGCGTAGGGTTGGCGTGCCAGGTAGTGCGCCCGCGACAGGATGGCGTCGCCCGCGACGATGACGCGTAGGCTGTCCTCAGCCTCCACGCGCAGGCCGGTATGGTGGGGCGTGTGGCCAGGCGTGGGCAGCAGTTCGATGCCGTCGGCCAGGCGGTCGTCGGCGCGCTCCAGGCGATCCAGCAGCGCGCCTTCCGGCGTATCGTCGCGTGTGTGCTCCCACCAGTAGGCGATCTCGTCGTCGGCCATCAGCCAGGTGGCGCTGGGAAACGCCTCAATGCCGCGTCTGTGGTCACCATGGAAATGCGTGAGGAAGACGAAATCTACCTGCGCGGGCGCGATGCCGCAGGCGTTATCCAGATAGCGGGGCATATCCTTCGGATCGCGAGAGGGATCGACGAGGATGGTGAGGTTCCCGGAGCGCAGCGCCGTCATCGTGCAGATATGCGGGCGGCGGCGGGTGGTTTCGCCCCAGAGCCGGTTCTGTCCCAGCGTGCCGATATTGAGCAACGTCCAATGTACCGAGGCTCCCATACCACGACGTTCCTTTCTTTCTGGTCGCGGCGCGCTGGCTGCCCGGAAAGCCGCAAATCCAGCGCGCGGCGATGGCGGGCAAGAGTGCAAGCAGAAGTGCTTCGAAATCAATTGCCAGCAAGTTAAGTATAGCGGCAGGTCTGTTTTCTGTCAATCCTAAAGGAGAGGGGAGAAAGAGACCTCACCCCCGGCCTCTCTCTCGGTAGCCCTCACTTACCGATCTTCTCGTGTAGAACGCGACGCTTGCGGATAGCCAGCGGCACCTCCAGATCGGCGTCGAGGTCGTGATCCAGACCCGTATCGCGATCCAGATAGAGCGGGAAATCCTCTGCCGGAGGCTTGGTGCGGTCATAGGGATTTTTATACGAGCGCATGATGATCCGTTGCTCGCGCGTCAAGGTAGCCAGCCACGCCTCATCGCAACAGAGCCGATCCGCCTCGCATACCCAGGACGGGCAGTAGGTATAGAAGATATTGTAGCGGGTGACGTCGCTCTCGTTATCCTGGACCGTGTGGAAGATATTGCCATTCATGAACATCATGGTTCCGGCAGGCACGCAGACAGCCATCTGGCCGGGCACGTCTACCGGCTGGGTGTAAGCGTCGAAATAGGGGCTCTTATGGCTGCCCGGCGCCACGACCAGGTTGCCCATGTGCTCGTGCGGCAGGTCGGTCAGCCAGTAGGCGACCTTAAACTGAAGCGGAATGGTCGGCGCGTAGGCGGTGTAGGGCACGGCCCGCGCGCCGTCGTTATGCCATTTCGTCCCGGACTTGCCCGGCGGGCGCAGGAAGACCTGGGAGTTATGCAGCTTCAGGAGCTCGCCATAGAGGTCATAAGCGTAGCCGACGTGGCGCGGGTGGTCGATTAGTTCGGTCAGCACCGGGTCCAGGTGGGCCACGCCGCTCCATGGGGTGAAGGGCTTGCCAGCCACGTAGTCCGGATGTTTGGCGACGACGCGATCAATGGCCTCGATGTACCGGCGCACCTCTTCGGGTGAGAGCGCATTCTCGAAGATCAAATAACCATCGCGGTCGAACGCTTCCCACTGTTCCGGTGTGAAACCGGGCGGCACCACTTTATAGGCAGGCTGAGACATCGGCATCCTCTCCTTTCCTTGCAAGTGAAGTTATGGTTCCATTCGACGCGCGACACAGAAATTCCCGCCTTCCAGGTAAAATGAGAGGAAAGACACAAAAGGAGCGAAGCCCGTGGTCGAGCATGTTGTGCTGTTCAAGTGGATTGAGTCGGCGACGCCGGAAGCCATCAACAAGGTCGTGAAGGAGCTGCGTGGACTGAAAGGCCAGATTGAGGGCATCCTCGATCTTTCCTGCGGCGAGAACTTCTCTCCCCGCTCTCAGGGCTTTACGCACGACCAGGCCGTGCGCTTTGCCGACCGTGCGGCCCTCGAAGCGTATGGCCCCCACCCGATACATCAGCGCGTCGTACAGAACTATATCAATCCCATCAAAGCCGATGTGCTGGCCCTGGATTACGAATTTTAGCGATGCAGCAGGAGCGGTAATCCCTCCCAACGGTGTTGACGTATCTCCTCAGCAGCAGGCTGCGTGAGATTGATCCACACGGCTGGGAGTGTCTACCCAGGAGCAAGCTACATGCCTATTTCGCCCCCTTATCCATCGCTCGAAGAGCTTATGAGTCTCATCGGGGAGACCGGGCAGCGCCTGGCCGAGATCGAAGCCAGCGAGGGCGCCGCCGGCAACATCTCCGTCTATATAGGCTGGGACGTAAACCCGGAACCCTACTTTCCCATCGCAGAGCCCTACACGCTGCCCACCGCCGCGCCGGAACTGGCCGGGAACGCCTTCCTGGTCACCGGAGCGGGCCGCCGCCTGCGCGAGATCGCCCGCAGCCCGGAGGCAAACCTGGGCTTCGTGCGCGTGGAGCCCGGCGGCAGGGCGGGAACGCTGTTCACCTCGCCCAACCGGCTGTTTAAGCAGCCTACCAGCGAATTCAACTCGCACCTGGCCGTTCACCGTGACCAGATTTCCCGGAACAGCCTCAACTTCCACGCCATCATCCATGCCCAGCCGCTGCATCTGGTCTACCTGAGCCACATCCCGCGCTATCAGGACACGCTCTACCTCAGCCGGCACGTCCTGCGCTGGCAGCCGGAAACCGTCGTCAACATCCCGGAGGGCATCGGCTTCCTGCGCTTCATGCTGCCCGGCTCTCCCGAACTGATGCTCTCTACCGTCAAGGCCATGCGCGACCACCGCATCGTCCTGTGGGCCAAGCACGGCGTGATCGTGCGCTCGGATAGCTCGGTCAAGAAGGCGTGCGACCTGATCGAATACGCGGAGACCGGCGCCCGCTACGAGTACCTGAATCTGACCAATCACGGCCTCGCCGACGGCCTGACTCAGCACGAGATACGCATGATCTGCGACACGCTGGGCATCCACCAGCACATCTTCTAGCGCCCTCCTTATGGCGAAAGTACCCGATGATGAAAGCGATGGCTCAGCGTTGCGTCATAATGAAGCGGTTCTGATAATGTAGCCGCGCTTGCCATTGTCCCGCCCTTCGTGGTATATTAAAGGGGAGCAACGCCGACGCAGACGAATGAGTCTGCGCCAGCGTCGCTGTTTTTACCTAGCTCTCGCTGCTTGAGCTTGCGCCGGTCAGCGAGGAGCAAGTAGAGGGCTGTTAGATAATACGCAGCTCCAGCCGCGTAAAACAGCCCCTCCAGCGCATGGGTAGATCTGGCCTGCCATGTGCCCCGCCTTTCTAGGGGGCGGTTGTCGCCCAGAGGGTGTTCGTGCACCTTCTGAGAAGCGCGGCGACCGCCTTCTCCGTTTTTTCGCCGCACGCTCTTATTCTACCCGGCAAATGCCGAAGGCCCACCTATGCTATGCTAACCTCAATTTTAGACAGGATTAACAGGATTAACCGGATTTCTACAAACCAATCCAATCCCTGCTTCTGTCTCTATCCGTAATCCTGTAAATCCTGTTAATCCTGTTGGGCATTGGCTTTTCCTCCGTGTCTCTGTGCCTCTAGCGCAGCGGGTGGTTCAAATATAGATGAAGTTACTGGATCGCTATCTGGTGCGCGAAATGGTCGTGCCGTTCCTCATCGGGCAGGCCGCCATTGTCCTGATGCTGACGGGAACCGTCCTCTACAACAACGCCGAGCTATTTCTGGCGCACCAGGTTCCCGTGGCGGATGTCGCGCGTCTGGTGCTCTATTTCCTGCCCTTCCTCGTCCACATGACCATGCCGGTCGCGATGGCGGTCGCTGCCTCTCTGTCCATCAGCCGCCTCGGACGCGACTCGGAGATCACCGTCCTGCGCAGCGCCGGCGTCAGCCTGATACGGATCTTTATGCCCATCTTCGTGGTGGGCCTGCTGACCAGCCTGGCCGACTTCTATTTTGGGGAGTACGTCGTCCCCGCCTCGATGAATCGCTTCAACGCCGTCCGAGCCGAACTGCCCCTGCACATCAAACGCCTGACGCCTCAGACCGGGCAATATATCATCTCGACCGACCAATCCTTTGCGCTCTTCGTCCAAACCATGATCCCCCGGCCCGGCTACATTGAGCTGCACGGCGTCCAGATCATCGGCAGCCCGAAAGCGGCTTTCGGCGGCCAATCTAAACCGTTCCTGATGACCGCCGATAAGGGCAGTTATAAGGACGGGATCTGGACGCTGGAGAACGCCTTTCTGCTCTACTACAGCCTGGACGGCAAGGAGCTGCTGCCCGCGCGCCCCGGCAAGGCTACCATCTATATCACGGTGGACCCACAGGCGTTTCAGAGCGGCTTCCTGATGCAGATGCCGATGGGCACCATGGCCAACTCCTCCACGCGCACCTTCTCCCAGTTGGGTGAAGACCTCAAGCGCGAGCGCGCCCAGGGCTTTCTGGACTCCTACGCGCTGCTGGACTACCATTTCAAGCTCTCCGTCCCCTTCTCGTGCCTGGTGATGGCCATCTGCTGCCCGCCCTTAGCCCTGCGATTTGCGCGCGGCGGCGGGTTTATGGGCACGCTGCTCTCCATCTGCCTGGTCTTCGTCTACTGGAATACGCTGCTGCTGGCGCGCATCCTGGGCTCGCCCGGCCCGGAAGGCAGCGCGCCGCTGCTGGCCCCGCCGGTAGCCGCCTGGTCCCAAAACGTGCTCTTCTTCTTGCTGGGCCTGTACGTGCTCCGCAAGAGCGAGTGAGCCGCCCCTACCCCAGACCCGCAATTTTCCCTGCATAAAAAGGCGCCTGTTATGGAAGAAATACCTGACAGGCGCCGCGCAATCGAGTGCTTCACGGCGCCGTTCCGTCCGATGGGCACAGGCCTATGGATAACAACTCCAGTGGCTGCCTGTGCGCGCGTTTGAGAGCGGACGGCTCTGGAAGCCGGCTTTTGCGACGCTTCTGGCCGTTACGAGATGGCAAGGGAGCCACTGGAGTGAATAGGAAAACATCTATGCAGGGGGATCGAACTATGCCGGAACAGAAGGGCTTTCCATCTAATGAAACGGTGCGGCTGACCAAGCGGGAGCTGGAAATCCTTTCCCTCATCCTGGAGGGCCATCCCAGCAAAAAGGTGGCGGAGATGCTCTTTGTCAGCAAGCGCACGGTGGACTTCCACCTGGATAACATCTACGAGAAGCTCCAGGTCTCGAATCGGATGCAGGCTATCAAGCGCGCTTCCAGCCTGGGCTTGCTGGAGGTCTCCGGGTAAATAGCCCGGCCCTGAAGAACCGGGTTTTCTATGCGTAGCTCGGTCTCAATGCTCTTTGAATTTCTCTTTCGGTAATGATAGACGCTGGATTCAATACCGCGCCAGTTTTTCAAACAGCATTAGGGCCGGGCTGCTTCTTCCGCATGCCCGCGCCTTTTTGAGCGGTTGTCTTGACGCCTACCGGGGTTGCCTGTAGAATAGTATCAACGCTTGCGCTCTTGCTTTCCGCGGAGATCCATCGTCACGGAGCATCCACCGCAGAGTGACCTTCGGCAGTGTCCCTTGCGCCTATCGTGTGCTCTCTGGCAAAAGGCGGAGGCCCGACCTATCAGGAGGCTGCCATGCTCTTACCCTACCGCGCCAAAAACCCTCCGGATCACTTCCCCTTTGTCACCATTGGCCTGATCGCCCTCAACACGCTCATCTTCGCGCTGACCAGCCAGTACTTCCTCATCATTCAGCGCCCGGTCGTGGCTAATTATGCCGTCTCGCACGAAAACCTGACCCTGTGGCGGCTGATCACGGCTATGTTCCTGCACGCCCACCTCCTCCACCTTGCCGGCAATATGCTCTTCCTGTGGATCTTTGGCGCCTCCGTGGAGGGACGGGTACGGCCCATTCCCTACCTGGCTATCTACTTTGTGGCCGGATTGACGGGCGGGATTCTACAGGATCTTATCTGGGGCGCAGCGCACCCCAACGTTCCCAGCCTGGGCGCTTCCGGGGCCATCATGGGCGTCGCCGGGGCCTACCTGTATCTCTTCCCCTACTCTACCATCTGCGTTTTCTGGCGGCTGACGGTTTTTTATGGCGGGGTGGTGGAGTGGCAGGCCCGCTATGTCGTCTTGCTCTATGTCGGCATGGACCTGTTGTCGGTCTTCCTCTTCGGCAGCAAGGATGGGGTCGGCCACCTGGCGCACCTGGGCGGCTTCGCCACCGGCTTCCTCTACGCCTTCCTGCTGCGCTCGCGCCGGGACAGCGTGGACGTTTCCAACATCCAGGCGGTGCGCGCCGAGATGAAAGACTACGCACTGCTCTCCCTGACCGAGTTGGAAACCCTACTCCAGACGCCCACCGAAGACATGCATCTCGTGCTGGCCTACTGCGAGAAGGCGGCCCTCTTCACCAGCGGGCGTACCGAACATTGCCTGGCGGTGCTGAACCACTACGGCCAGACGCTCATCGAGCGCGCGGACCTCAACCGGCTGGCCCAGATTCTCTTGCAGCTTCCCGTCACCGTCGGAGGCATGCCGCCCGTCTTCTATCTGCGGCTGGCCTCCCGCCTGGAGCAGATCGCCTCCAACGAGCTAGCCTGTCAGATCTACCGGCGCGTCTATGACCTCTATCCTACGGCGCCCGATACGGAAATGGCCCTCTTCCGGTTGGGGCAGTTGATGGAGCGCGTCTACGCCAACCACCCCTACGCGCACGCCATCTATGCGGAGATGCTGCGTCTGTTTCCCAACGGCCAGATGGCTTTGCAGGCCCGCCGCGCGCTGCAACAGGCGTGACGGCTCCCCTTAAAGGATGAAGGTGAGGAAAAAGCATGGTTCATGAGCGCGGTCTATCCTCGCGCGCAATCTCTTCCTGCTTCTCTCGCATAAACTCCTCTGAGCCGCCAGGAACAAAGGCGTACTTGCCCAGGATGGAGGGTCGCTCGCGGTTCTTAGGTTGACGCTCCGAGCCTTGTGCCTGAGTTCCCTTCCGCGCAGGCATCTTCCTCTCCTCTGGCTCGACAATGACGCGCAGGCGCTTCCCGATAAGCTCCTGCTCGTGAAGTTTAATCTCTTCCCACGTGCCCTCAAATACCTGGGTCTGTATCCTCTTCCTCATCTCCGGTTCGATTGCCTTCCATTATAACATAGGAGCCATTCCACGAGTTTTCCTTCATGGATGAATGTTGCTCCATAGATCGGCAGCGATAAAGCGCCCGATATGGCGGATATTGGAGGTAGCGACGATGATCTCGGAAGCTGGTAATCCTGCCGTCAAAGCCTGGGCCACGAGGATAACATCAGCATCCAGTGCTCGTGCATCAGCAGTCGGAATCCCTTGATTGCGCGCTTGCGCCCATAGGTCAGCAGCCAGCAGCATAGCATCCGTGGTAATAGGCAGATAGCGTGCCGACTTCTTTAGACTATCCAGCCGGGCAATACTAGCGGTCTTCCCTGATTCCGATCAATTCACGCCGCACTTCGTAATCAGTGATTTCTGGCACGTAGACGCGCAGGCCGTTGGCAAGAAGCATCTCCATCCATAAGCGACAGGCATCTACCTCTGATGATTTGCCTCGGCGCTGAGTTACGAGGGAGAGCGGTCCTTCATCCAGGAAGACGGCTTGAATCATGGAAAGATCGGCTCCGCGCCCACCGCAGCGCGATTGGCGTTCAGGTTGGCCTTTAGCTCTGCCAACTCCGCATCACGCCGCTCCAGTTCCTCCAGGTCGTCGGTGGCATCTTCGGCCATCCACTGGCGCATCAGGTCGATCAAGGCTTGGTTCTCTGCATCCGGCGCTGTGAGCCTGGGCTCTACCAGGCCCAGACGTTGCCGGGCATATTCCTGAATCTCTAAGCCGTGCTGCCGCGCCGCTTCTTGCAGGCGCGTTTCTTCCTCTGGCGTAAGTTCAATAATCAAGGTCATGCTCTTGCCTCCTTCTGAAGGGGCTCCCGGAAGACGGCACTCAGGCATTGGGCAGACCGAGCCGCCGCCTCAGCAAATCTCAGACGGGATTGCTTTCAATGCGGGCGGTGCCGGTGCGCTCAAACTTGTTCCAGCCGACTGCCCCGCCGCGTATGGCCGCCACCAGCGACTTGAGCACCACGTAGTACATCAACTGCCGATAGACGAACCGCTGGAAGAACAGCCAGGGCAGCAGGCGCGGATTGCCCCGCCCCAGACGGGTCGCAATCAGCGCGGCCACGAACTCGATTGCAAACATCAGCAGGTAGAACGCGCCCAACTGTGCCCAGTTGCCCGCAAAAAACGACCAGAGCATCGCCACGTCCATGAAGGGCGAGACCGCCGGGAACAGCATCTGGTAGAGCCACAGACTCGGCAGGGCGATCCAGCCGAACGCGCCGTGCTGGCCTAGGGCTTCGCGATGTTTCCACAGGCATTGCAGCGTGCCGAAAGCCCATCGGAACCGCTGCTTGGCCAGATTGCGCAGCGTCTCCGGCGCCTCCGTATAGGCCATGGCCGTGCTGTCGTTGGTGATGCGCCAGCCGGCCCGCCGCAGCTTCCAGGTCAGGTCGGTGTCTTCGGCCAGGGTATCGTGGGTGTAGCCGCCTACGCCGATGACCGCCGTGCGCCGCAGCGCCCCCACCGCGCCGGGCACGACCGTGATGCAGTTGAGCAGGTCATAAGCGCGCCGGTCGAAGTTCTGGCTGGTGGTGTACTCCAGGGCCTGCCACCGGGTCAGCAGATTATGGGCGTTGCCCACCTGGACGTTGCCGGAGACGGCTCCCACGCGCGGATCGGCGAAGTGGCGCACCAGCCGATAGATCGTGTCCGGGGCAAACAGCGTGTCGGCGTCGAGCGCGACTAGAATTTCGCCCTGCGCCTCCAGAATGCCCAGGTTCAGCGCGGACGCCTTGCCGCCGTTCTCCTTGCGCAACAGGCGCACGCGCGGCTCCCCGGCAAACGCCTCCTCCACGGCCTGCGCCGTGAAATCGCGGCTGCCGTCGTCCACGACGATAATCTCCAGGTTCGGGTAGCGGCTGTCGAGCAGGGCCTGCACCGTCCTGGCGATCACCTTCTCCTCGTTATAGGCCGCGATCACCACCGAGACGGAGGGCATATAGCCGTCCGACAACACCTGCCGCTTCTCCTTGCGCCGCTGGATCAGCGCCAAGACCATCAGGAACGCCACGCGCGAGACGCCCAGGATCACCGAGAGGGTGAACAGCGTCGTCAGTATGCGCTGGGACCAGTAGGTGACCTCGAAGACGTAGTGGTCGGCGCCGACAAGCAGCGTGTCCTTGCCGGTCAGAGGAGGCATGAGCCGCCCGCGCGGAAAGCCACTGATGTCCGAGATGGTGGTGAAGGTGTAGCCGAGCCGACGCAACTGCGTGATGATCTGAGGCAGGGCCTCAATGGTCAAGGTACGGTCGCCGCCGCCGTCATGCAGCAGGACGACGCTGCCAAAATCGCGGTTGACGACCACGCTCTTGACGATATCGTCGGCAGTACGCGGACGCTTGTGGTCTATCGCCTCCGTGCCGGGTTTGGTGAAATAGAGCCGCCAGTCCTGCGGGTCGTTCTTCTCGCCGACGGTGATATAGTTTAAGTCGGCGGCGCGCAGCATCGGCACCACTTCCGCGCCGGTCTGGGGCTCCGTATCTCCTCCATAGGGCGGGCGGAACAGCAGCGTGGAGTGGCCGGTAATGGACTGGATAACCCGCTGCGTCAGCGTTAGCTCGATGCGCTGGCGCTCCGGCGAGACGCGGAACAGGTCGGGATGCGTGTAGGAGTGGTTGCCTATCTCGTGGCCCTCGTCCCACATGCGGCGTACCAGGTCGGGGTTGGCCTCCGCGTTCTCCCCGACGACGAAAAAGACCGCCGGAACATGATAGCGCTTCAGGATGTCCAGGATCTGAGGCGTATAGAGCGGGTCCGGGCCGTCGTCAAAGGTCAGGACGATCTTCTTGTCCGGGTTGCCCTCCTTGCCGCCGTAGCGGCGCACCACGAACGAGGAGGGCAGCATCGGCTGGCCGGTCTGTGGGTCTTTCACGTAGGCTTGCGCGGTGATCAGCCCGGTTTTGGGATCGAGCGTGACCGTGCGGTGTCCGTCGCTCGGGCCTGCGAACGGCTGCAATAGCTCGCCATCGTTCTCGAAGTCCACCTCCGCCTGTCCACCGTAGGTGATCAGGTTGAGCGCGCCGCCCTCGATCATCTGTTTCCAATCGTCGTTCCAATGAGCCTTGCTGTAGAAGCTCCAGAGGCTCGGATCTTCCGAACCCATAAACCAGAGCGCCGCGCCGCGAATGCCATGCGGCTTGGCCAGGCACAACTGGTTGTAGACGCTCACTGCGTCCTGCATCCAGACGACGTGCTCCTCCTCGCGCTCCTTGCCGTCTGCATCGCGTACCGTATCGGAATAAGAGAAGGTGGGATTCAGGCTGGCGTAGTCGAGATGAATCACGGCGTCCGGCTGGCTCTCTTTGGCGCGGACAATCGCGCTCTGATAGGTCAGGTCTTCCGCGCGGTTATCGCCTTTGCGCCAATCGTAGGCGTGGTTGCCGACCCCCATGACGATTTTGGCTGCCGGAACCTGCCGGAGCAGCTGCTGCAAGTTGCGCCGCGTCCAGTCAATCCCGGCGACGGGGCCGGGCGGCGTGCCGCCCGTATGCTCATCATAGAACATCGGGATGAGCCAGTCGTTCCACTTGGCCAGCTCCGGCAGGTTGAACGCCTCGGACTCTAGCTGCACATCCTGGGTGACCAGCAGGCCGCGCGGGTGCAGCGCGGCGTATAGCTCTTTCATGAACTGGACCAGGTTGTCGCGGTCGTCGGAATCTACCTCTTCAAAGTCAATGTTGATGCCCTGCATTCGCTCCCGCAGCAGCCAGTCGCGCAGGCGCAGAACGATATTGGCGCGGGCGCGCGGATTGGAAACAATCTCATGCACGGCCCGCGTATCCCAATCTCCGGTGCCTTCCTCCTGCCCTTTGGGCCGGGTAAAATTGTTCAGTAGCGGCAGGATGGCGACGCGGTGCGAGTGTACGAGTGGGGTGATGTCCTGCTTATCGGTCGGCTCCCGCGCATCAATAAAGGGCCGGTTGTTCGGGCTGGGATTGGCGTAGTCGGTGCCGGCGGGCTTGAGGTGCAGCCATTCGGGAATGAAGTGGGTCAGGAAGTCGATGTTGCGATGGGCCGAGGCGTGCGAGGTCTCCTCCCAGTTGACGTAGAACCCGGCGACGACCGGGGGCGCGTTGGCGAGCACGGGCGCGGGCGCAATGGTCGTCGCTCCCTTTCCCGGATTGCGGCCAGTAACAGCAGACGGCCGGGGCGCTGCCAGGAGCGTCACCCGTGCCGCGGCGTTGACGAACTCCTCGGCCATGCGGTCGCGCTGGGCCTTCCTCTTGTTCCATTTTTGAACGAGCTGGCTGAGCCGCTGCTTATCCTGTCCCTGCTTGAATCCAAGCTGGCGGCGCTCGTGGTCGTTGAGCAGCGGGTCGGGATTGCCCAGGTCGAGCGGCACAGCCACTTTCGGCAAGGGGGTGCGCGGCATCAACGGCAGGGCGATCAGGCTGATAATCAGCAGGATCAGGCCCACCGCAAAGAGCAAGGAGGCGGCCAGCGCGGCACGTAAGAACCAGGGCCAGCGCCGCCGCCGCTCGTCGTAGAAGACAGGATAGACCGGCGGCGAGGTCAGAGGCGAGGCCGGCCCGGCCGGGCCGGCCGCCACAAGTGTCCTCTCCTCCAGAACAGGCGGGGCCGCAGCCGCTTCCTGGGACTGCGTCCCGGCTGCCCTGTTAGCGACGCCGGAGGAAGTGGAAATAGGGGAAGGATTATCAAGCAAAGCGCGTTCTCTCCAGGCGCTCTACCATCGCGGGAAAAGCGACACAAGCCAGGCTGAGTCAGAGTCAATAGGTGCGTTGCGTACTAATAGCCAATACGTTGGCGGCGCAACACGGAGTTTCGGCTACTTTGATTTTCGGCAGAAGCAGGCTTTGACTTTTGTGCCGCCTTCTGGTTCTCAAACAGCCTCGGTTACGTGTTAGAAACGAAAGAGCCGTACCGCTTCTCTTTCGTGAAGCAGGCTTTGACTTTTGTGCTGACTTTCGGTTATACTGCCTACGGTGCGGCAAGAGCGCGCCAAGCACGAAGCGATAGGCTCCTGACTCAGCGATCCTGAGAGGAAAGCGCTTCCGAGGCTAGTATACCCTACTTCATCCCACGTCAAGGAGTAAGCGCCAGATGCGACAGGAACAGTCCAGGCCCGGAAACCGGCGCGCGCGGCGAGGCCGGAGAGGCATGCTGGCAGGGATGCTGCTGGCTCTGGCGGGAGGACTGGCGGGATGGGCGCCGCGCCCGGCGGCGCAGCCTGTCTACGCCAGCCTCGCGCCCCACGATATCGCCAGGCTGACCACCGAAATCCAGGATCTCCAGGCCAGCATCCACGTCACCCGGTTTAACCGCGCGGAGATGGAGAAGATCGGCAAGGATTTCGGCGTCACCTACCGGATCTCCCATCTGACCCTCCAGTATAAGCAGCCCGACAAGCTTCGGCTCTCCGGCCGCATTCCGGTGCTCGGAGAAGCCGTCATGATTGTCAATGGCGCGACCCGCTATTACAACGTGCCGCGCGTCGAGAAGAAAGTGGAAGACCTGGAAAAGACGCCCTCCCGGCGGCTGTCGCTGTTGGAGTATGGCGGACTGCTTTCCCCGGATACTCTACAGTTTATGCAGGGGCGTTTCGTGCGGGAGGAGAGCCTGGAAGGGCGGCCCGTGCTGGTCTTCGATATGACCTATCAGGGCATCGAGGCTGGCGCTCACTATCGGGTGTGGGTGGACCCCAAAACGCGCATCACCTGCAAGCGGGAGTGGTACGACCGGCGCAACCAACTGCGTGCCACCTTCTACTACCAGCAGCCGCACGAGGTGGCGGAAGGCGTCTGGATGCCAGGCCGTATGGAAGTCCAGAACGCCGACGGCCAGACGGCGGCGGCGACCACCGTAGACAACGTGAAGGTCAATCAGGGGCTCTCTGAGGACCTGTTTGCGATCCAGCCGTGAGGAATAAGCAGCCACGACCCCCTCTGCCGCCGCAGGAGCGCGCTCCCCAAACGCCGAACCGCGCGCTTGTCAACCGCCAGGCCCTTCCGACACCCAGCAGCACGGCGCCAGAATCCTCTGATGGCATCTCGCCCTGGCTCCCGGCGTTCGCCTGCGATCCCCGCTGGCACAGGGCGACCCTCCTTTTCCTGGCCGTGACGACGCTCCTGCGGCTGCTCCAGCTTCCCACGCTGGAGCTTGCGCCCGATGAAGCGTATTACTGGGACTGGTCGCGCCACCTATCCCTCGGCTACTACGATCAGGGCCCGATGATCGCCTATCTCATCCGGGCGACGACGGCCCTGTTCGGCACCAATACGTTGGGCGTGCGGTTTGGCGTGCTCCTGGCCTCTCTGGGCACGCTGCTCTGCTGCTACGCGCTGGCGCGGCGGATCGCCTCGCCGCTGGCCGGCTTTCTGACCGTCGTGCTGCTGGGCCTGACCCCGATGCTGACTATCGGCAGCGTCATCGCCACCTACGATCCGCCGATGGTCTTTTTCTGGGCGCTGACTCTCGTGGCACTGGAGCGCGCCCTGTTTGCTGCCTCGGAACGTACGCAGCGGAGCGCGTGGCTGGGCGCGGGACTTGCCTCAGGATTGGGCCTGTTGAGCAAGCACACCATGCTGCTCATCGTGCCCTGCCTGCTGCTGTTTCTGCTCCTGTCGCCCCCGCACCGCCGCTGGCTGCTCCGCCCGGAACCCTATCTCGCCTTTGTTCTTACCTTGCTGCTCTACAGCGGCGTCTTCTGGTGGAATGCGCGTCATCACTGGTGGACGTTCGGGCATCTGCTGATCCTGGTCGGCAAGACTCCCGGCACGCCCCTGAGCCGCCTGGGGGAGTTCCTCGGCTCCCAGGCGCTACTGTTCGGCCCCGTGCTGTTTCTCGGAGCGCTCTGGGCGGGAGTAGGGGCCCTATCAGGCAAAAGAGCCGCCCCTCCCCATTCCCCGGTTCCCACGTCCCCGCTCTTATTTCTGGCCTGCATGGGGCTGCCGGTGCTGGGCTTCTTCTGCCTGATGAGCTTCAAGTCGAAGGTACAGGCCAACTGGGCGCCCAATGCCTGGCTGACGCCAACCATCCTCTGGGCGATATGGCTGACACTGCTGGCAGGGCGCGGCAGGCAGGCGAGGCAGAAGGCGGCGCGTCTCTTTGCCTTGACCGCTGCCACGAGCGGCCTCCTGACCGCCGTGATCCTCTTTCCGCACCTGCGGCTGTGGCTTGGCCTGCGTTTGCCTCCAGGCGCCGACCTCTCCAATACGACCTACGGATGGCGGCAGTTGGCGGCGCGCGTGCAGCAGTTGCGTCAGGAGATGGAGCGGGGAGGACGCCGGAAGGTATTTATCGCGGGCAACGGCTACCAGTATCCGGCACTGATGGCCTTCTACCTGCCCGACCATCCGGAAACCTACGATATGTTTCTGCATTTCCGGCTGACCATGTACGCCGCCTACGTGGATCGCCTGAAACAGCGGCTGGGGCAGGATGCCATCTTCATCAACGATGGCGAGGTGGACGACCGCGATCTGCGGGAGGTTTTCGAGAGGGTGGAGTGGGAGCTGCCGCTTCCCATCTGGCGGCGTCCGCTCTACAACGAGCCGATACGCTTCCTCCACATCGCCCGCTGCTACAACTATCGTCGCTATGTCGGGCTGGATTGGGCGCAGGGCGGCTAAGCCAGGCCATCAATGTGGACTGGGTACAGAACGTATCGCCATAAGACCCGCTGCAACGGCCATCCTCCTTCCCGGTAAACAAGGTACATGGCTTCGGTAAACGCCGGCTAGGTCGTTATCAATGGACGCGAGAGTTTGGGTAGGACGGCCTCACAGCGGGCGCGGGCCTGAACCTGATTTTTGTCCACGAGGGCAAACAGAGGACTGGCATCGGTGAGGGTCACAGCTTGAATCCCATCTTCCGGTACTTCTCGGTGACCATCTCTCCGAAGGCAGCTTCCTGGGGATCGGCATGAGGAACGGGGGCTTCGCGCTCCCCACTATCGGCCTCGGCAATCAAGGCCGCAAGTGCTTTATCGAGGGTCTCCCCCATTCCATTCTGCTGAGGCGCCTATATCTCTTCAGGCATCACAACGGCTCTCAGCCGTCCGGCCAGTTTGCTCCTGCGAAGTTGTTCCGCGATCTCGTCCGCAGTTCCTTCAAACACTTGGGGCTGTACCATCTCCTTCACCTCCGGTTCCCTCATGACTCTATTATAACATAGAGGCTTTCGAGTCGAAGAGAAGCCGACAGCCCCCCGTGCCCGTCCTTTTCTGCGAAAAGTTATGCGGTCAGCGATTCGCGGTTGACCGGCGCGAGAGGCTCCGGTGCCGGCTGCGGGCGTCCGAGCAGGTCGCGCGCCGCCGAGGCGAAGTCCGCTGCGGTAAGCATGCACAGGCGGTGCAGGATCGGGATGGCCCCGTGCTCGATGAACTGATCGGGAACACCGAAGAGCCTGACTTTGACATCGCTCAAGCCGTGCGCGGCGAGCAGTTCCAGGATGGCCGAGCCGACTCCGCCCGCGATCACGCCCTCCTCCATGATCACCAGCTTCCCCGTGCGCCGCGCTACCTCCAGGATCGTCTCCTCATCCAGCGGCTTGGCCCAGCGCAGGTTGATCAGCTCCACGCTCACGCCTTCCTGACGCAGCATCTTTGCCGCCTCGAAAGCGGGCGCGACCATGTTGCCATAGGCCAGCAGGCCAATATCGTCGCCGGCAAAGAGCGTTTCCACCTTGCCGTATTCGATGGGATCGCTCTCCCGTCCCCAATCTATATTGGGCGCACTGCCGCGCGGGTAGCGGATGGCGATGGGTCCGGCGTGCGGGCCGACGACATGCTCCTGCACCATGTAGCGCAGCATGGCCGCCAGCTCTTCGCCGTCTTTGGGAGCCAGCAGCGCCATGTTCGGAATGGAGCGCATGTAGGCGATGTCGAAGACGCCGTGATGGGTCGGGCCGTCGTCGCCCACGAGGCCGGCGCGATCCAGGCAGAAGAGCACCGGCAGGTTCTGAATGGCGACGTCGTGGAGGATGATGTCGTAGGCGCGCTGCAAGAACGTGCTGTAGATGGCGGTGATGGGTTTCATGCCCTCCGCCGCCAGCCCCGCTGCAAAGCAGACCGCGTGCTGCTCGGCGATGGCGGTATCGAAATAGCGGTCGGGATGGGCGTCCTTGAACTTATTCAGGCCCGTGCCGTCGGGCATGGCGGCGGTGATGCCGATGATCTTGGGGTCTGTGTCGGCCAGCTCGATAATGGTCTTGCTAAAGACGTTGGTCCAGGTCGTGCCGCTGGACTTGCTGGGGCCGCCCGCGCCGACGACCGCCTCCTGGAACATGGGCGGCGTGACGGCGTGCCACTTGCGCGCGTTGGCTTCGGCGGGGTCGTAGCCCTTGCCCTTGACCGTCAGCAGATGGACAAAAACGGGGCCGCTCATCTGCTTGATGGCCGTAAACAGGTCTATCAGCAGGTCGAGGTCGTGGCCGTCCACCGGGCCGATATACTCATAGCCCAACTCCTCAAAAAGCACGCCGGACTGATCCGTGGAGACGAGGTGGGTCAGGTTGTGCTTGAGCATCGAGCCGGCGGCTTTGGTCAGCGCACGGCCCGGCGTGCCGGGAACGCGCTTGAGGACGGAGCGGGTCTGCGCCTCCATGCTCTGATACAGGCGCGAAACACGCAGCTTGGCCAGGTAGGTCGCCAGCGCGCCGACGCTCTCGGCAATGCTCATCTCGTTGTCATTGAGGACGACGGTGAAGTTGCGCCCGCTGTGGCCGGCGTTATGCAGTCCCTCCAGCGCCAGCCCTGCGGTCATGGAGGCGTCTCCGATGACGGCCAGCACGCTTTCGTCGTGGGTGCGCCCGGCCATATCGCGGGCGACCGCGAAGCCGTAGGCGGCGGAGATGCTGGTCCCGGCGTGCCCTGCGCCAAACAGGTCGTACTCGCTCTCCTCACGGCGCAGGAAACCGCTCAGGCCGCCGTACTGGCGCAGCGTGTGGAAGCGATCCAGTCGCCCGGTCAGCATCTTATGCGCGTAGCACTGATGGCCGGTATCCCAGATGATCTTGTCTTGCGGAACGGAATAGACGGTATGCAGCGCGAGGATCAAATCTACTGCGCCCAAGTCGGACGCGAAGTGACCGCCGGTCTTGGATAGGTTGTCGATGATGGCCTGACGGAGTTCTCGGGCAACCTGTTTAAGCTGGTCTCGGGTGAGACTTTTCAGATCGGCGGGGCTGTGAATACGCGATAGCAACTCATACATGCGATAGTAGCCCCTTTAGGGACGCGCAAGCGCAGGGCACCGCGTCAGTGATGACGCCGCGCACGCTGTTGGCGCATCCGAGCTAGTGCGCGGCGGCCAGAGGCGAGCGCTCCAGACCTGCCGGCACCGGAGAGACAGCGCGTGAAAGTAGGGCCTCCTGGTTTCCCCTCCTTATCACAACGCCGCGCCGACGCCGACGTGACGGGCACGATAGCCTCCCAGCTTACCCGCGCGATATACGGCGGCAATTGTACCATTTTGCGCGATTAGTGTCAATCGCTTACGCTCTAGAAGGCCCTTCTCGCGGCAGGCTGAACCCTTGCGTTTGTGCATATCGGCCTGGATTTCGGCCTGGACTTTACGCTCTAGAAGGCCCTTCTCGCGGCAGGCTGAACCCTGCCGCTGTGGGGCCTACGGCTCGCTGCCTGCCTACGCAGGCAGAAGAGCCAATGAGATACCAAATAGTCACGATCACTCTCTATGGGCACTGCCTACGCGGGCAGAAAGCTTCGCCCACAAGGGTGTCGCCAGGTGTCGCTAGGCGGAGGAACGAGCGAGCGCAGTTGCGACCCTCGCAGTGGCGCGAACCGTTGCAGCGCCGACCCTGGCAGTCGGCGGGCGCTTTGCGCCCCCGAGCGGCAGGGTTTAACCTGCCGAGAGAGGGCGAAGGCTCCCGGCGCTATTCCGTGCGGACGGCAGGCGGCATCGTGAACAGGTTATGCAGCATCAGGGTCGCGATGGGGTCGTTGCCGATGTTGGGCAGGACGTCGAAGGTCGTGACGATCAGGTCGCCCTTGCCAATCGGCAGCCGCGCCACCAGCGCCGCCGGATTGTGCAGCCAGCCGACGAACAGTCCCGCCACGATGTTTTCCGTCAGCGGGCCGGTGAGAACCCGCGCCGGCACGATGGGCTGATACTCGAAATCGAACCGCCGCGTATCCGGCAGGTAGGGGAAATACTCCGGCACGAACCATATCTTAGAGGTGCACCAGTCGCCCCACCAGCCGTTGGTGTTGCGCTCCAGCAGGCGCACGCCCAGGCCGCTGGCGATGGTGATGCTCTTGGGATGGGTCGCCACCAGCACGGCCTTGCCGCCGCCGCGCAGGAAGGCCGAAACGGTCGGATCCCAGCGCGTCACCAGGCCCAGCGTGCCCGGCTCCGGCTGCGAGACCACGCGGTAGCCGATGCCCGTCAGCAGCGAAGAGAGCCCGATGGCGGTGCCTAGCGGGTCGTAGAGCCAGACCGCCTGGCTGCGTCCGGCGGCGCGTAGGCGGGTGGGAACGAACACAATGTTCTGGGTGGTGTGGGCGATAGGCTTCCCGTTGGCATCCTTCAGGGTCAGATGGATAACGTGCTTGCTTGGCTCTGCGACCGGCGGGGCGGTAATCCAGATCTGGGCTATCTGGTAGGAGCCGTACTGCGGCTCCGTGTCTAGTTGGGGGCTGAGATGCACCGGCTCCTGGCCGCCCAGCTCCGCGCAGCCCTCCACCTCCCAAACGAGCGTGCCGCCGGCAACGGGACAGCCGCTAAAGCAGGAGAAGCCGACCATGAGCGCGGCGGTCTCCCCCTCCCAGAACGCCGTGCGCGGCGAGAGGCGTGGGATGAGCACATCCTGGGCCTGGATGTCCTTCAGGCGGTGATAGAAGACCTTCGGGTTGCGGCCCATGTCCAGCAGGCCGTTGCACTCCCAGTTAATATCGGTGAACTCGGTGATGACGTAGCCGGCGACCTGCGGGTGCAACCGCATCTCCTCGATCTCCCACTTGAGCGAGAGCCACTCCTGTTCCTGGGACGCCTCGGCCAGGGCATTGTAGTCCTGAAAGGCACGCCCCAGCGCCTGCATCTCAAAACGCTCCAGCACCTTGTTCGGGCGGGCCGGGCCGTCCCCCGTTTTGAACCAGTAAGGCTGCCCGCCTTCGGCTTCCAGAATCTTATCCACGCGCGGCAGGCCCCAGTTGCCGAACTCTGAGATCAGCAGCGGCTCGCTGGCCTGATGCTCCGCGTCGCCATAGCCCGTGTAGGTTCCGGCCTCACGGATGGTAAACGAGTCCATCCACTCAGCGAAGTCCTCCGCCTGGTCGGGGATGTTGAAATAGACGTGGTAGTCATCCAGGTCGCTGATGACATGGAAGTTAGGAATACAGGCTGAGTTATCCACGACAAGCCAGGTGGGCGCGATCTCCTTCATCCAGCGGTAAGTAGCGGCCAGCCAGCGGCGCTGCTCGCCGTCGTTGAGGTCAATGCCCCACGACTCGTTCATGATAGAGACGATGACGATACACGGATGGTTGGCGTCGCGCCACCACATCTCCCGCAGCGTCTGGCGGGCGCGCTCCCGAAAAGCGTGCGAGAGCCGGGCGCCGTTGGGAAGTTCATACCAGACCAAAAGGCCCATCTCATCGCACAGATTCAGATAGATCTCGTCGGGCACCTTGATATGGCAGCGCATCAGATTCAAGCCCATCTCTTTAGCCTTGCGGAACTGGTCGCGCAGGAACTCCTCCGAGGGCGGGGTGTAGATGGTTTTTGGGTAGAACGCCTGATCCAGCGCCCCGATCAGGAAAATCGGGCGATTGTTGAGCCAGACGCGCCCCTCTTTCGTCTCGATTTTGCGCATCCCGAAGCGCTGGGAGATCGCGTCCACGATCTCGCCGTCCTCCTCCAGGCTGACGACCGCCGTGTAGAGATTGGGCTGATCGGGACTCCAGAGGAGGGCGTCAGGAATGCGGAAGGTGGAGATCAGCGTGGTCTGTCCATCCGGGTTGCGAGAGCCGCTGGAGACCGGAATGCAGAAGGTCTCCACGGCCACCGCCCCGGTAGGACCATTGACGTTGAGGCGCACCTGCCAGCTCGCATCCGGCCGCTCCGGCATCCCTTCCAGGGTGATATAGGTGATCACCATGCCGGCATCAATATCGGGATGGAAGGCGGCGCGCACGATATTGGTCCTGGCGCGGGCCTCCACGGTGACGCTCTGCCAGAGGCCGCCGACGCTGGTGTACCAGCTCTGCTTGCCGTGGGGTATTTCGGCGAAACGCAGCACTTCCCCATTGGGCAGGACTGCGTCCTGGTCTACGGTCGCGTCGGTAACGCGCACCAGCACCGTATGCACGACATCCGGCCCGTAGCCGTGCAGGGCGTGCTCGATGGGAAAGGCGAAGGGGGTATAGCCGCCCTCGTGCGTGCCGATGAGGATGCCGTTGACCCAGACCTCGGCAAAGTAGTCCACGGCGCCGAAGCGCAACAGCACGCGCCGCCCCTCAAACTCCGCCGGGACGGTAAACCGACGCTCATAGACGGCGGTGCCGGCGCGATTGTGCAGATCGTGGCGCTGGCTTTCCCAGGGCGCGGGAACGAGAATGGTGCCCGGAGTCTCATCGCCGAACTGGAACGTCCATTCGCCATCCAGCGAGATATGGGAGCGCGGGCCAAAGCTGGGGGTGCCATAGGCGGCGGCGGTAAAAGGCGCAGGCTGGGAGCGGTCTCCCGCGAAAGGCGCAGTCGCAGTCTCAACGGTCATAATCGGTCCTCAAAACGGTTTATCGGGAAATCTAAACAGACAGGTGCTTAAGCCAGACGCCGCTCCAGGCCGCGTGGCGAAAAAGCAGGGCGTGATGAGTACGCCGCGCCCTTCCCTGGCGGAACAGGCCCCGGCATTATTACTAACTCAAGTTGCTACCTTGCCTCTTCGAGAAGGCAAACGGTGATGCAAAAGCCGGTTTCCAGAGCGATTCTCTCTCAAACGTGTTCCTAGGTAGCAACTTGGGTTATTACTATATTACGGTGATGTTGCGCTTATATTGCAGGGTAGAGTAAGCTGATACGCCAGAATTTATACGCAGCCGCAGGCGCAAAGTTCTGCGATCCTCCGGCGCGGTTCGATACTCGGTTTTGATGCCTAAGCAAACTTAGGGATCAGGGTGCCAGGGTGCTAAGTCACCAGGTCTCGGTGTGATCCAACGCTCGGTTTTGGCACATCCGACAACAAAGCCCTAAAACAAGGTAGAATTAAGATCCAAAAGCAACCGAATTGATCTTGAGGCAGCGAAGCCTCGGATGGTTGGCTCGGAAGCGCATAACCGGCTGCCTTCGACGCAGCCCAGACCCTGGAGGAGAGATACCTTGGAAGCCACGCCGCCCACCCTTCTCATGATAGACGATGATCCCCTCATGACCGAGCTGTTCCGCCAGTTTATGACCAGACAGGGTTTTCGCGTCCTGACGGCCACCAGCGGCCAGGCTGGATTGGATACCATTGCGGCGGAATCCGGGGCGGTCAAGCTGGTGATCACCGACATGATGATGCCCCTCATGGATGGCATAGAGATCGCCCAGATCCTGGCGCAGCGCCAGCCGGACCTGCCGGTGCTGATCGCCACCGGCCATGACGCCGAGAGTGCCGGAACCTCCCTGCCGCCCAACGTCGTCGGCATCGTGCAGAAGCCTTACCAGAACCGCGTGCTGGCCGAGCGCATCCGGGAGATCCTGCGCGCCAGCGCGTCCCCTTCCAGTTAGCCCATTCCAAAGGAGCCGCGTCATGGCTGTTGCTGCTCTTCCCGCCTCGCCGCCAGGCCACAGGTTTCTGGGCCATCTTCCGGCGTTCCAGCGCGACCCCCTGGATTTCCTGTTGCAATGCGCCCGCCGCTATGGCGACTTCGTTCCCCTGCGCTTTGCCACGCGCCGCGCCTTCTTCGTCAATGATCCGGCCAGCATAGAGAAGATCCTGGTGACGGACCACCGCAATTTCATCAAAGGGCCGGCCCTGCGCCGCAGCCGCTGCGTGTTCGGCAACGGCCTGCTGACCAGCGAAGGCGATTTCTGGCGGCGGCAGCGCGAGCTGGCCCAGCCCGCCTTCCACCGCGAGCGTATCCAGGCTTATAGCCAGGTGATGAGCGATTGCGTGAAGCGGCGGATGACGGCCTGGCAAGAGGGGCAAACCTGCGACATTCACGCGGAGATGATGCAGCTTACCTTGCAGATTGCCGTCCGCACGCTGTTTGGGGCGGAATTGGAGGCGGGCTGGCAGGTAGCGCAGGCGCTGGAAGTGGCGCAGGACGCCTTCGCGCGCTGGATTCACTACGTTACCTTGCTGCCTGCCTGGTGCCCGACCCCGACGATGCCCGGACTGACGCAGGCGGTGCGCCAACTGGATGCCATCGTCTACCAGTTGATCCGCAGCCGGCGGGCGAGTGGAGACGATAGGGGCGACCTGCTTTCGCTGCTGATACTGGCCCAGGATGAGGACGACGGAGGGCAGATGAGCGATAAGCAGTTGCGGGATGAGGCGCTGACGCTGTTTCTGGCAGGCCACGAGACGACGGCGCTGGCGCTGACCTGGGCCTGGTACCTGCTGGGGCAGCATCCCGAAACGGAGGCGACGCTGCGGGCCGAGTTGCGCACGGTCTTGAACGGCCGTATGCCGACCTTTGCCGATCTGCCGTCGCTCAAGTATACCGAACAGGTGATCCGGGAGGCTATGCGGCTCTATCCGCCCGCCTGGGCCATTGGACGCACGGCGCTCGCGGATTATATGCTCGGCGCGCATACCCTTCCTGCGGGCGCGACCGTCATCCTGAGCCAGTACGTCATGCACCGCGACCATCGCTTTTTCACGGAGCCGGAGGCGTTTCGCCCGGAGCGCTGGGCCGATAACTTTGCCAGGACGCTGCCGCGCTTTGCCTACTTCCCTTTTGGCGGGGGGCCGCGCATCTGTATCGGCAATACCTTTGCGATGACGGAAGCCGTGCTGCTGCTGGCGGCCATCGCGCAGCGATGGCAGATGCGCCTACAACCTGGGCAGACGGTTACGCCGCTGCCTGCGATGACGCTGCGCCCCAAACAGGGCGTCCAGGTGGAGCTCTGCGCGCTCGGATAGGAGAACGGGCATGATCCAACGGGGATTAGATGTGATCCAACGGGGATTAGATGTGATCCAACGGGGATTAGATGTAACACCAAGTACCGATTCCGCGCCTGCGAACCCTTCTGTTTCTGCCGATGCGAAGCACGAACCGATGCGCGTCACTCCGGAGGAGTTGGCGCTGGCCGCAGCGTCTCTGGAAAGCAAGCGTGACGCGGAACATACCTGGCGCGAGAAGACCCTGCCCCTGGAAGAAGCGATTGAACAGCTTGGCTTAAACGTCACGCCCGAAGAGCTGTGTCCCGAAGTAGAGGCCATTCGCGCCGAACGCGCCGCCAAAAAGGAACAGGAGCGCAAACTGCGCCACTATCGCCGGGCCCTGTTCATGGGAGGGCTGGTACTATCCCTGGTGTGCCTCCTGATAGCAGGCGTATTCGCGGGCTTGTTGATCCAGTTGCGCGCGCTGCATCGGGCGCTTCATCCTGCGACACTGCCCATTCAACCCCTTGCCCTCGTTCCCGACAATGTTCCTGTGCATATCGACTCTGCGATGCTCATCAATTTAGCTTCCGGCGATACCACGCCGGATAAAGTTTTCGTTTTCGTAGATACACGTCCGGATATGGGCGAGAGAGGGCGGCGCAGCGGCATGTTCAATAACGAATGGACTATCGTCAAATCAGAAGACCTGCTCTCTGTCCGCGCGTGGGCCAGGGCGGATCAAGCGCTACAATCCAGCAATAACCAGCAGGCGACCGTGTTCTCCAACCGTCCCGCCTGGCTGCCCTCCGCCAATGTCGTGCCCATACAGCTGCCTCTCTACCGCTTTGCATCACCGTTTGCATCCTTTGCATCGCCTATCAAGGGTTACACACCGAATGGCGCGGCGGCGGAAGGAGCCACGAGCGTTCTGCAAGGGATCGATGTTCCTGATACAAACGGCGCTATCAGTGCTTTTGTCACCCACCACATCGTTTTTTCGGATGAGGGTTTCTCCGACAATGAAGCCAGTGCGCTCAATTACATAGATGCGTCCGTGAAAGGAGACGTCGTTCATCTCACCGGTAGGGCAGAAAGCGAGGCCAAGAAGCAGCGCGCAACCGAATTGGCAAAGGAAATCCTCCAGCGCTTCCGTCTACCCTTTACCGTCACAAATGAAATGGAGTAGAGGATGCAGCCACAGCCGCACGAACAAAATACGCCACAACTGGATGCTAAAGTGGTAGAAAAGTTAAGCAGCAAGAAGGAACGCGAACGCCTGGAGGCGGAGGCCCGGCTTGCCCAGTTGGGGCCGGAAGCCCTCGACTCGCTTCTCGCCCTGGTCAAGCAAGAGGCTGCTAAGCGCAAGAAGAGGCGGCGAATCTTCGTTACCATCATTGTCTGCTATATCGTGTTCGTACTTGGTATGGCGATAATTTTTGAGGGAAAGCTCGATCCGGCCCTGTTTAACTCGATAGGCAGCATGAGCGGACTGATTGGAGCGGCGTTTGCAGTCTCACAGGCACAGAGGAATGCCGCGAAAAAGCTGGCAGAGTTCGAGGACATCCGCGTGGTCGGGCCTCTGGCAGAAGCGTTAGAGTTTGGGGATAAAAACATCCGTGCTGTTGCCGAGGACGCGCTAATCAAGCTGCTTCCTCGCCTGCAAGCCTCGGATGCGTCCCTGTTAAATGAGGAGCAGCGCGCCTGCCTGAACCGCGCCTTAAAGGGCAAAAATGGCGCGCTCGCCAAGGCCATATTGAAAGCCTATGAACAGGTCGGCGATGAGAAGGCGCTGCCCTTCGTGCAAAAACTGGCAGCGGGCGAAGGCCGGGCTGCGAAGGATGCCTCTATCCGCACGGCAGCGCAGGAGTGCCTGCCTTACCTGGAAAAGCTAGTCGCGCAGCAGCGCGCATCTCAAACGCTCTTACGGGCTGCGGACGCTGCCGAAACGCCGCCCGATGTGCTGCTGCGTCCTGCGGAGGGCGGCGTTTCCAGCACCGCGCCGGAGCAGCTCCTTCGCGCCAGCACGCCGCAAGGGGCCCTGGAAGAGCCACCGCACGCACCTTCTCTTTCTACAGCAAGCGCAGAGACAGGCGAAGAAACTCTCAACACGATTCGCCCGTTGACAAGCTAAGAGGGAAACCCATGAAAAGTCGCACCCTGCCCTAGCCGGGCACGGAAAGTACCCGGCTCTAGGGCCTACGGCCAAGCGACTGCAAGGGACGCCGCTCAACGGTTCGCGGCTCTGCCTGGCGATCTCCGCCTGGCGATACTCGCGCCTCTGCCTTGCGACTGGCGGACGCTCCGTAGCGGCAGGTTCTTCCCGCTCTACGAAGGCAGCCACCTGCCGATAGGCCCGTTTTCCCGTCCGAAGGACGGTTGGCGGCAACGCCGCCCCTGAGCCGGGTACTTTCCGTGCCCGGCACGGATCGGAGGTTTTCAACCCTCGGTGCTCTAGTAGTCCATCCAGGTAGAAAGTTTGTATGGGTAATGAGATAAGCCTAGCATTCCGTCTATCTCAAGGCTATGCCAACGTTCTACCTGGATGGACTACTAGAGTTCTGTCCGGCGCATGGCGGCTTCAATGGCATCTGGATCCGTTTCCAGCGGTGGGCCGAGTCGCTCCAGGCCAGCAGGCGTGACCAGATAGTCGTCCTCGATGCGGACGCCGATACCCTCCGAAGGAATATAGATGCCCGGCTCGACGGTGATGACGCTGCCGGGGGGGATGGGCGGCAGGGGATCGCCGACATCATGTACATCCAGACCAAGATAGTGGCTCAGGCTATGGGGCATGAAGACATCCATGGTCTGTTCCGCGCCGTCGGCATCTTTGGCGCGTAGTGGCGAGTTCTTCAGGAACTCCTTGCAGCGGTCGCTCAGGCTCTTGAGCGTGTCCTCGCCAGGCCGATATCCGGCGACAGCCCGCTCGTGCGCCTCCCGCACCAGGGAGTAGATTTCGCGCTGTCGGGAGGAGAAGACGCCGCCGACCGGATAGGTGCGGGTCAGATCGCCGCAGTAGTGGCCCCAGCGCGCGCCAATATCCACGACTACCAGCTCCCCATCCTGCATCTGCTCTTGATTGTGCTCGTAGTGCAGCACCGTGCCGCGCTGTCCTGCGCCGACGATAGAGGCGAACGCCAGGGTCGCGCCCCGGCTGCGGAACGCCTCGAAAACGCGCGCCTCCGCCTCATATTCCCACTTCCCCGCGCCTGCCGCGATGAAGGCCCGCGCTGCCCGCTGCCCCTCTGCAGTGATGGCGATGGCCTGGCGTATCCGCTCCAGTTCGGTAGGGGATTTAACCACGCGCTGTTGCCCTAACGCCAGCGAACAGTCCCGGAACTGAACGGCGGGGGCCACGTCGGCAATTTTCTGCATCAGGGCGTACTCGCGCGTCAGTTTGGCCCGCTCGCCGTAGGGCGTCAGCGTGTAGAGGAGGGGATTGCGGCGCAGCCAGCCCGTCAGCGCGTTCCAGAGTCCGCCCGCCTCCGCCACTTTGGGGATGCCCGTCAGCTTCTCCGTCTCTTCGCCGGGGCCGAGTTTGGGGCCCGTCCAGGTCTCTCCCGAGGGGTTGCGGGCCGGCAGAAAGAGGATCTCACGCAGGTCGGGCGCGAGGTCGCGCATCCCGGCGTTGGCCGGCACGCTCTCCGGCAGCAGCACGAGGTAGGCACCGGGCGTGTCCACGCCGGTCAGATAGAAGAAGGCGCTATTCTGGCGATAGGTGGCGGCGGAAGCGGAAACCTCGTCCTCCGTGGTGCCGCGTATCAGGATCAGCCCGTCGGGGCAGGCGGCGCGCAGCGCCTTGCGGCGTGCCTGGAACTCCTCCGGCGCAAAGCCATCCAGCGGCTTAGGCGGTTCGGCGACAGCCAGACGGGTTTCAGGCGAGGGTGTGTCGGCAGGGGGTATGGTCATCGAGAGGCTTTCTCCTCCGGTGGGATACAAAAGGTGTCTTCCATGTTGCAAGCCGGGTCATGAATCGGCCCGGCCCTTGAGGGGTGGCTGCCAGAAGGTCTCAGGGCCTGGTGGGCGTGGTGGGAGCAGGCTGCCCGGTCTGCCCGCCCTGGTCGGGCGCGGGCGCGGCGCCGTTGGGCGTCTCCGAGGGCGGCGTCTCCGGCTGTGGCGGCGGCTCAGGCTTGGGCTTGGGCGTGACGGTGATGGCCTGCGTAGTGGGGTTGCCCAGGCTGTCGGTCGCCGTCAGCGTGTACGTGGTGGGATCGCTGATCGGATTCGGGACCTCCAGGCTGCCGGAAGCGGGCAGATCCGTGCCGATAGTCTCCCCCTTATCGCTGGTGATGCGGATGCCCCTAGCAGATCGCACCTTCCACCTGAGCCGGAATCGATCTCCGATATAGATGGTTTCCGGGGACGCCACAAACCGCGTGATTTTAGCCAGCGGGGTATCCTTGGAGACGACATGCACCGAGATCGTCTTATGCGCCGGGGCCGTCTGCTCGTTCTGGCCCAGGGCGCGCAGCGTGTAGGTGGTATCCTGATCCGGGGTCACCTGATGCGTCTGCTCGTACTGGCTCAGGCGGATGCTGCCTGGATCGAGAATAAATTCAGAACTATTGCTCGCCTTCCAGGAGAGCATGACCGGCTCCCCCTGATGCACCACCGACGGGTCGGCGCTAAAGAATTCGATGCGCGGCGGCTTGGGGCGCGGCGGCGGTTCCACCGTGACCGTCACCTTCCGAGAAACCTCGTTGCGCTTATCGCCATCCCCGCGCACCACCAGCGTGTAGGTCGTCTGCGGCCAGTACTCCGGCTTGTCCTGGAGACTATTGACCGGGCTGCGCTGCTCTCCGGGCGGCACGGCGACATTGACCCCGTTTTTGCCGCTCTTGAACAGGATAATCTGGCGGGCGTAGGGCGAGACGTCCCAGGTCAGGGTCACGTCCTGCCCGTATTTGACGTGGGTATCCGAGACCTTAAACTCATTGATGGCGACAGGCGGCAGCGGGCGCGGGTGGAAGATCCACCAGCCCAGGCCGCCAAAGCCCAGCAGCAGCAGGAAGATGCCAAGCAGCGGCGAGATCAGCGCATGCCGCTCGATCTGGCCGTGCGCGTTGGCGGAGACATAGCTATCCTCCACCGAGCGCGCCGAGACCGTAAACCCATACAGGCGCATCCCCCCCAGCAGCGTCATCGTGCGGGGACGGGCGGCCAGCGGCACCACCTGGGACTGCCCCGGCTTGAGCGTGATGCGGTCCGTATCGAACTCGTAGGCGCAGCCGTCCTCCGGGTCGCTGGCATAGAGATCCAGCGTTTCGTCCACGTTGCCCAGATTGGAGACGGCGACGTCGAAGTCTTGCAGCGGGTGGAAGAAGGTCGCCACGGCCCGCTTGGGGTTGAGCTCGACTTGCAGCGCGCTGAAGGGCTTGACCACTAGCGTCGCCTGCGCCACCCCGATCTCGCCGGTCTCCATCGCCTGTACGCGCACCAGGAACGGATAGGTGCCGGCCCGATTCTCGCTGCTGCGGGCTATCTTGAACAGGATGCGCTCGCTGGCATGGGTGCCCGGAGCGACGTTGACGGCGGGAACGGGGATGGCATACCACTCCACATCCACGCCCTCAACCTCCAGCGAGAGGCGGTCGGGCGTCTCCTGCTGGTTGGTCATCGTGACCACCAGTTGGGCGACGCTGCCGGGCTCGATGACGACTTCCGGGGTGGAGAGGCTGACGACGATTTTCTGCACGTCAGGCACCGTAGAGGACATAGACACTCTGAACTTTCTCTCCGCACAGGGGCCAGGCCGCTGACGACGGGGCCAGGGGAGCGGCCGGCGGTGCGGTATAGATAATGCGGCAGGTAGAAGGCGGCGCCGGGAAGAGGGCGCTCAACTCACTCGCCAGATAACTACCTAACCCAAGTTGCTACCTAGGAACACGTTTGAGAGAGAATCGCTCTGGAAACCGGCTTTTGCATCACCGTTTGCCTTCTCGAAGAGGCAAGGTAGCAACTTGAGTTACCTATACGTAACGAAAACGCACAACGGTTGTATCGTTTTATTTCATTGCAATCGGCAAACAGAGGCGAGGCAGGAGCGAACTTTCTGCCGACTCACCCAGCGTCATTATAGTCGCCAGGGGCAATTTTGTCAATTGCTTCCGGCCCGCTCTTAAGGTTTTGCTTGCCAAAAGCGGCGCTTTCCTCTATAATAGAGCGATGTTTTGGCTGCTTCTGTTCCGCCTTCCTGCGTGCGCCGCGCCGGGGATAAGCCTCGCCGCTTCTACTCTGCCGGCCCGACTCCACCCAACTGCGCCCCGTCTCCGTCCATTGTTGCCTCTTGCGGGACGCATAGTGCGTAACTCAAAATAGGTGATAAACCATGTACTGTACTGCGTGTGGTACCCGGAACCAGGCCGACAGCAACTACTGCCGCGAGTGCGGTCAGAAGCTGGAAAAGGCTGTTTCCCCCAAAATTCGCGAGGAGGACTACGAGCGCGCCCTGCCGGAGGACGAGCAGGTAAGCGCACTGCTGGAGCGCGCCTATCGGGCGCGCTCTGGAGGCGACATGGCGGCAGCCATCGCGCTCTGCGAAGAGGCGCTGCGCCTGCGCCCGGAAAGCACCTCCGCGCATTCGCTGCTGGCCCGGCTCTTTGAGCAGAGCGGGCTGCGTGAGGACGCCATCCGTGAATTAGAAGCGGTGCTGCGCCTTAATCCTGGCAGCATCGCTGATCGCGTCAAACTCGACGAGCTGCGCGACGGCAGGGCGCCCGCCCGCCATCAGATCGTCTCGCCGAACGTGGCACTGCTGGACAGCCGGCGCGGCCCCATCGGCCCGCATTGGAGCGCGATGGTGGGTGTGGCGGCGCTGGCGATAGCGCTCGGCGGCCTGTATGCGCTGCTGGGCCGCTCCCATCCTACTGTGGTCAGGATAAGCCCGGCGCCCGTCGTTCCTGCCGCCAATGCTAACCCGGCTGTCGGCGTTGCCCAGAGCGACGGGAAAAACGATACCTCTAGTAAGCCGCCCGCCGCAGCGGAGAAGGCGGAGGCCAACGCGCCTAACTCTCTGGCCTACTACTTCCCCCCGCCCTACTATGCCTCTCCGCTCCTGGCGCCGACGCGGGTTTCCGGCCGTGCCCAGCGCGAGACTGCGGAGGCGCCGCGCCCGGCATTGGGCATCCGACACCTGGCCGCTATCCACGCTAATCCCGTTTCCCGTCCGACCGGAGCGAGCCGGGGAGGAGCGCATATTCTGCTGCCGGGCGAGGGGGGAGCGGACGATAGCCAGCCTTACATCATTCGCGTCACCGATGAGGGCAGCAAGGGCCGGGGCGGCACGGATGCGGCGGCGACCGGCCCCGCCAAAGGTAGCAGCGCGAAGGAGGGCGAGAACAATCCGCCACCAGTCATCAAAATCAGCCAGGGGCCAGCCGGAAATGACGGGGGCGCAACCCGGCCCGTCAGCGGGGAGTCCCACTCCCTGATGGCGATGGCCGCCGACCTCAAGCTCAAAGGCAACTACAACGCCGCCATTGACGCCTATCGCCGAGCGCTGCCGACGGCGGGAGACGATAGCGGCCTGATCTACCAGCAGATCGCAGTCTGCTATCAGCAGAAGGGCGACAAGCATTCTGCCATCGCCAACTACCAGAGCGCCATCAACGAGTATCAGAAATTGATAGACGGCGGGCGGCGGACAGACCGGGCGCGCGACGGCATCCGGGTCTGCGAGAGAGGGATCAAGCTATGCGGCAGCGAATGAGGGCCCTGCTCCCTACACCCTGCACCCTACACCCTGCACGCGCGGTCGGGATGCTGGCGGCGATCCTGCTGGCGCTGATCGCCGGCCCGCAACTGGGGACGTTGGCCCAGGAGGCCGCGCCGCTACAGGCGCAAACCGGCACGACGCAGGCGGCGGAACTGCCGACGGTGCTGATCGTGGTGCAGCGCCCTGCGCCCGCGACCGTCCGCCGTGACGACCCCAACATCCAGCTCCTGACGACCTTGAGCGGGATGCTGCGCGATTCCGGGCGGTTCCATGTCGTCCTCTACGCGCCCAAGCACCCGACGGTACGGCGCGCTCTGCTGGAAGGGACGCTCTCCACCGCGGATCTCATCGAGCCGATGAAGCCGGAGACGCTCCAGCTTCTAGGCCGCACGCTGGGCGCCCACTTTGTCCTCTCGTTCCTGGCTAACGCCGACAAGAACGGCCTGCGGACTGACGCGCTGCTGCAGGAGAGCATGGGGCAGCGAGAATGGCGCACCCTCTTCAGCGAACAGATCGCCATCCCGGCAACCAGCGGGAAGCGGCGGCTGAAACGCGAAGACATGATCCGCCTCACGGTGGATACCTTCGCGATGCGCATGAACCTGCCCGCGCGCCTGGCCGCAAATCTCCATATCGAGGAGACTGGGGCCGGCGCCGCCTCCCAGGGCGAAAAAAGCCGGGCCGAGACGCAGCCGCCTACCGCAACGACCGGCAATAATAATGGAGATAATACAGCCGGCCCGTCTAAAACGTTCAACAAAGCGCCTCAGAAGGGGAAAACGCCGCCCGACTCGGCCTCTCCGAAGAACGATAAGGAAAGCAAACCATCCAACACGGCAGCGCAGCCCGGCAGCGAGGGCACAGAGCCAACCCAGCCTTCTCTCCCGACCCCGCCGCCCGCCGCAAAGGGCGATAAGACCGACACCAACAAGAAACCCGCCACGAGCCAGCCCGGCAAAGCAGCGGCGCAGGACGTCGGGCCTGCCCGTCCCCTGCCCGGCGGGAATCCGCCGCTGGCGGATCTGGCTCCCGACGGGGCACCGGATCACGCCGGAGCGTCTGCGGCCCCGAAGGTAGATTACGAGGCATTGGCGCTGCGTTTCCGGCAGAGCGGCGACCTTGCCAACCTCATTACCTCCCTTCGCCGCGCCATCAACGAGCGGCCGCGCGATATGGGCCTGCGCCGCCAACTAATCCAGGCGTATCAGGACCGGCAACTGCCCGATGCTGCTCTGGCGGAGGTAAACCGTGCCCTGCAACTGGCGCCCAACGATGCCAGCCTGCGGCGTCTCTCCGGCGATGCGCTGCTGGCTAAGGGGGATGCGGCGGGGGCGCTGAAAGCCTATCAGGAAGCCGCGCGGATCGATCCCGGCGATGTGCTGACGCAGGTAGCGCTGGGCGATGCGCTGTTGGCCGACAACCAGTACGGCGAGGCGATGCGCGCTTACGAGGTCGCCGCCAAAAACGACCCCAAAAGCCCGCTGCCGCACCGCCATAAGGCGCGTGCCCTGGCCCGCAGCGCCGCCGCTGACCCGGCGCGCTACGCCGAGAGCCTGGCGGAGATACAGACGGCCCGCTCGCTGATACCGCCGACAGATACGGAGACCTATCAGGAAGATTACGTGGCGCTAATGCGCCTGATGACGGGACGCCTGAGCGATCTGCTGGATGAACTACAGGCGGCCTATCAGGCGGCGCTGACCGGAAAGCGCACGCGCGAGGATTTGATACGTCTGGTGGCGGATATGCGCCTGCGGGCCGAAGCTGCCGGCGACTACCTGGATAAACTGCCTCCGGGCGCGGGGCAGGATGGGACACACGCGCACTATCAGCAGGCAGCGGCGTTTCTGCTGCAATCGCTCAGCCTGTTCCGGGACTACGTGGCCAATAACGACATCCATGCGGAAGAGACGATGAAGGGCGCGCACGCCGACGCCCGCCGGGAGCTCAACACCGCCAGCCACCGCCTGAACGCTAGCCGTGCCGTGCCCAGCGTGAAGCCGACTGACGAATCGGCGCAGACCAACGCGCCGGACGCCGATAACGGTGCGCCTTAAACGTTAGTCCTCAAATTGTAATATGAACCGCTCGCGTATTGTCCGCCGTCTGGATAGCCCGCTGGAGACCGTCTTGCCGGGCGTGCAGCGGCGCGTGCTCGCGCATAGCGAGCAGATAATGCTGGTGGAGCACCAATTTGAGGCGGCAGCGCTGCTGCCGCGCCACGCCCACCCGCACGAACAACTGGTCTATGTCGTCTTCGGGCGGCTCCGCTTCACCATCGCCGACGAGCCGCCCTTTGAGTTAAGCACGGGCGAGAGCTTCGTCATCCTCGGGAACGTGGCGCATGAGGCCGTAGCACTGGAGGCCAGCGTCGTGCTCGATTGCTTCACCCCGGCCCGCCAGGACTACCTTCCCTGAGCCAACGCCTACCTTGTGAATCTTTATGAACCCTTTGCCGCGCCGCCGGTGTCTGTATCTTACGAGATAGCCGGCGGCAGCTTTACAGGCGGCTAAAGACCTCACCCCGGCCTACTACCAGGGGCGGCGCTGCAATGGTTCGCGCCTCCGCCTAGCGATCCGCGCTGCGGGAGAGGGATGAGGTTTCATGGTTCTCTGAGGAGGCGGCGATGGAAAACCCGGTCTTTTTGAACGAACTCCGCCAGAGCCTTTTTCGCCGTAAACCACTGCTGGCTATCGGCCTGTGGGCGCTGGTGACGGCGCTGCTTATCTGGCTGTCCCAGTTCGCCGGGCTGGCGCGTTATCCGCTATCCTGGATTCCCGCCTTCGCGCTGCCCCTGATCGTGCCTCCGTTTGCCGCCGGCGCCTTCGCCAAAGAATATGAGCAGCAGACCTGGCAAGACCTCTACCTGACCCGCCTGACCAACGCGCAGGTGGTTATCGGTAAGTTCTGCGCCTCTCTGCTGCTCGTCGGGCTGGCGGTGTTCTCCTGCGTGCCGGCGATGCTGCTAATGCTGCTGCGCGAAGGCTCCCGCTGGGCGGCGGAGCCGGGCTGGTGGATGATCACCGTGACGCTCAAGCTGCTGCTGTCGGCGAGCCTGTACGTGCTGCTGGGCATGACCTGCTCACGCTACAGCAGCAACCGACGCACGGCGCTGGTGTGGAGCTATATCGCGCTGTTCCTCTATGGTCTGCTGGGTGCGGCGGTCTGGGCCACGACAGGCCAGGAGTTCGCCCAGAATGAAGCCTACGCCACCGGCGACACCGAGATACTGCGGACGGCTGCCGATCCAATCGGCCCGGGCTTTATGTCCGGGCTGCACCTGATCTTTTGCTGCGTGGTGGGCCTGGGCACGTTTATCCTACTCTGGGTAAGCCTGAGCGAGCAGCGCGGCTATAAGGGCGATGGGCGCGGGGCCGAAGTCAGCCGCGCCTGGCAGCCGATAAGCCGCCGCTCCGCAGAGAGCCGTTAGACACGCGCGCAGAGTCCTGTCGGCGCTTCTCCCTCGCGGAGAACGACGCCGTTCCTCTGACTGAGCGCTCAGGACAGCAGTTCCTCCGGGCGAAACCAGAGCGCGATCTCGCTTTGCGCGGTCTCCGGCGCATCGGAGCCATGCACAAGGTTGGTCTGTACCTCCGTCGTGAAGTCGCCGCGAATGGTGCCAGGCTGCGCCTCCACCGGCTTGAGCGCCCCGATCATGTTCCGGCACAGCCGGATCGCCTCGTTGCCCTCCCAGACCATCGCCACGACCGGCCCGGAGGTGATGAAGCCGACCAACTCGCCGTAGAAGGGCTTCTCGCGATGCACGGCGTAGTGCGCCTCGGCCAGATCCCGGCACGGCTGCAACAGCTTCAAGCCGACCAACCGCAGCCCGCGCGTCTCAAAGCGGCGGATGATCTCCCCCACCAGTCGGCGCTGTACGCCGTCCGGCTTGACCATGACAAAAGTCCGCTCCATTCCCTTTTAACTCCTCCCGATGGCAAAGGTTCGCGCCGCCGGAGAGCGCACCGGCGGCGCGATGTTGTTTCGAGGGAGTATAGCACCTGGTTCGCTTCGGCGTCAACAAAGGGGAGCGCCGCCCATCGCGCCCGTGCAAGCCGTTGAGCGACGCCGGCGCCAGCCGGCAAGCTCTACCGGGCGGCATTCGCCTTTTCGACGACCTGGGCCAGCGTGCCGCAATAGAGGAACGCCTCTTCCGGCAGGGCGTCGTACTCCCCGGCGAGCAGCGCCTTGAAGTCCCGCACGGTTTCCTGGACGGGCACATACTGGCCCGGCACACCGGTAAAGGGCGCGGCGACAAAGAACGGCTGCGTCAGGAAGCGCTCTACCCGACGGCCGCGCGCCGCCAGCGTCTTTTCCTCTTCCGAGAGCGCTTCCCTGCCGGTGGATTCCAGGTGCGGCTGTAGCTCCTGGCAGCGCTGCAAAAGCTGCCGGACGCCGTTCGCCACCTCCACATGCTCCTGGCCGACAAGGGCCGGGTCAAGCAGGCGCGAGTTTGAGCGCAGCGGGTCTATCGCGGGATAGAGACGCTGCCGCGCCCGATGGCGGGCCAGGTACGTTCTGGCGTCCAGAAAATCAAACTGCGCGGGGATAACGGGATCGTTAGGGTCGGCGGTGGGAATATAGATCGTCTGTATCTCTCCCTCCGGCACGGCGATCTCAGCCGTCACCTGCTGCCAGTCCTTCGGGTTTGCCATCGGCTGCACGAAGGTGAACAGCCAAACGCCCGGTTGGTGTGTGGCGATATTGTGGATGATCTCCGGGATGAGAACCAGCAGCCCCAGTCCCCACTCCGCAAACAGCCCGACCTTGCCGCCACGGGCATAGGGGCAGAGCAGATCGAGCGCCTTGATTCCCGTTTCCAGCAGTTCCGGCTTCTCCGTGCGCTCCTTGCCCAGCGCCTGGGCAAGTTGATGTAGTGTCTCCGAAGCGACCGGCTGGCTGGCCGGAGCGCCGGTATTGATGATCTCCATGCCCTGCTTCAGCCCGGCGGCGGGAGCGAGAGCGATGCAGCGCACCACACCGTTGCCAAGATGCTGCGCGACCTCCACCGTAACCGGCTGCTTGTGCGCCGGGTCCTGGACGGTCAGTGCGCTGAAGACAGCCGGCAGTTTTTCGGGCGCGAACTGCGCGTCCACAAGCGGCCCCTGCACCTGCACGATCCTGCCGACTCTCTCCGCGAAATCCTCCGGCAGGGCGTGTTCTTGAAAGGTCTCTTTCACCATGGGAAGCATCCTCCGTTTCAGTCTGGCGCGCGCCGCGTGCAGCCGGTTATTGACCTTGGAAACCGGCACCTCCAGAAACGCGGCGATCTCCTGCTGGGAGTACTCCTGGATGTAGTACAGGGTTGTCACCTCGCGCTCCGCTCGGGGCAGCGCACGGATGGCGGCTAGAACGCGCTCCTGCATCTCCTTCCGCTCTGCCTGCCGCTCCGGCCCCGGCGCCGACTCCGCCATGTCGCGCGCCTGCGCCAGCGGAACGACGCGCAGCCGTCGCTTGCGCAGAATCCGCTGACACTGATGCCGGACGATCCCGCGCAGCCAGCCGGGAAACGCTTCCGGCGCCGCCAGAGCGCCTAGATCGGCATAGACGGCGAGGAAGGCTTCCTGGGCGGCGTCTTCGGCAAGCTGAAAGTCATGCAGGATAGAAAACGCATAGCCGAAAGCCATATCCTGATAGCGCCGCACCAGTTCGGTGAACGCGCAGATATCGCCCGCCCTGATTCGAGAGACCAGTGTCCCCAATTCCATTCGGTGTGAACTCCCGCCAGAGATGTTTTCATTATTAAGTGCCAGGTTCACACGCTTCCCTTTGAACCTTTTTTCACAAATTGCCCGATAGAATCCACAGATTACACCGATTAACACCGAAAAAGACACGATTTTAGATAGGATTAACGGGAGGAACCGGATTTCAACCACACGGACAAGCCTTGCTTCTCTGCCTTTGTGTAATCCTGTAAATCCTGTTCATCCTGTCCAAAGGCTTTTGTCTTTGTTTTTTAATCGGTGTAATCTGTGGATTCTAATCACCAGGGTTGGGCTTGGCCTTCTTGAATTCGATACCCAGGACTATCATGGTATCCACATCGCCGTTGGCATCCAGCGTGAAGGCCACCAGCTCATTGACGCGCGGGGGATCGTCTTTCTTCGCCAGGAAGGTATCGAAGTGGAAATGTTCGAGCGGGAGGTGAAAGCAGTTCCACTGCACCACGAGAGAGCCATTTTCCAGCGAGACGCGGGCCGTCCCATAGGCAGGCTCTTCGTAAGCTCCGGTATAGGCGGCAGGCTCGCGGGAAGGCCGCGTGTCCTTGTGGCGTTTCGCATCCCGCTCGGCTTCTTTCTTCTTTTCCTCGGCCTCCATTTTATCGGCGAGTTCGGTATAGAGAGTGTTCCAGTCCCGCTGCGGCAGGCCGAGGATGGTATCGAGAAGGCTGTTGCGCAGCGCCTCCGGCATCCAGGTATTGCCCACGTTCGCCAGGATGATGACGCCCAGCTTCGCCGCCGGGATCAGGCTGATCTGCGCGCGCATCCCATCAATGCCGCCGCCGTGATGGACCATCAGGAGGCCGTGGTAGTCCTGCACGCCCCAGCCGAGCGCGTAGCTGGTCATATTGGTCTCCGGCTCCCAGGCTCGCGCCTGCTCATCCCGGCCCACGACCATCTGCGGCGTGTGCAACTCGGCCAGCCTGGCGGCGGAGAGCAGCCGCTTGCCCGCAAAGGTGCCGTCTCCTAAGTTGAACCGCACCCATTTGGTCAGGTCGCGCGCTCCAGAGTTGATGGAACCTGCCGGGGCCACGTTGTCCAGGTTGCGCCAGGGAACGGTCTTGAGGTTCTTCTCCTTGTCCTTTTCGTGCGGGGTAGCGCGGTCGGGCGCTTGCTGCACGTCCTTGACGCTAAAGCAGGCTCCGGTCATTCCCAGCGGGTCCAGGATGCGCTGCTGAAGGAACGCTTCCCAGGTGCCCCCGCTAGCCTTCCCGATGGCGACCCCGGCGGCAAGGTACATGATGTTGTTATATTCCCAGGTCGAGCGGAAGGAAGTGTTGGGCTTGACCAGCCCAATACGCCGTAGAATCTCCTCGCGATCCAGGGAGGAGCCATACCAGAGCAGGTCGTGGCGGCTAACGCCGGTGCGATGGGTCACCAGATCGCGCAGCGTCACGTTCGCATCTGCCAGCGGGTCGGACAGCCGGAAGAACGGAATATGCTTGCGCACCGGGTCATCCCAGGCCATCTTGCCGTCGTCCACCAGCATTGCAATTGCGGTCGTGGTGAACGCTTTGGTGGTCGAGCCGATGGCGAACAGGGTATCCGGCGTAACTTCGTCCTCCTTGCCCGCCTCTTTGACGCCGAACCCCTTGAGATAGACGACCTCCTCGCCGTGAACGATGCCGACGGACGCGCCGGGAACCTGGCACGCCTCCATGGCAGCCCGGACGAGCGCATCCAGGGCTTGCGAATCGAAGGATGGTTGCGAAAGCGAAGGCATGGGCATTGCTCCTACGAACGATGAGGGAAGAACCGGGATATCGAAGCGGGCGCTACATTCCATCCCTCCACCTGGATAAAGGGTCGGGCACTGCCGAGCAGCTTGCGCGGATAGGTCGCTGTAATTTCGCGCTTTTCCCCCGGCATCAACTCAAAATAGTTGTCCTCCCAGAAGACCGGCGCGATGTCGGCCCCGTCCTTGCCCTTCGTCACGCGCAGGTGGACGCAAAAGGCGAGATGGGAGGTCGGATTCTCTACCGTCATGTGCTCGATCTGAGCCGCGCCCCGGCGCTCCGACCGGGAGGTAATTGTGACCGTTACCTCCGGCAGTTTCTCCAGGTCCGTAAGGTCCGCATACGATTGGATAGGCGTGTGGTGCCCGTTTGCGGCGTACCAGTCGGTAATATCCGGCTGCGTGGAAAGCCAATAAAAATTCGAGCTGACCGGTTTTCCAGCCTCGTCTTGCAAGGTGAGCCGAATGAAATAGACGCGAGAAAGCCCGTACAGGTCGGGAATCGCAAGGACTCGCGTGGAGCTATCCGGGGCAATATCCACCGCCGCATCCTTCGAGAACTTCTCGGTGAGGTCAAAGTTATAGACCCTGGCGGTCACTTTGTAGCCTGGAAAGGCGCGGTAGTAAGAATTGACGACGACAATCGAGCGGTCGTCATAAGAGTATTGCACGTGCAAGGGCTCACAGGCCTTCTTCGTGCCGAAGTAGCCTCCGCCGGGCCGCAGATAGTAGTCATAGAGGTGCCAGATCAAGGAAGGCCAAGCGTTGTTGATCATCCACTGAATGACTCCGGTGGCCGTGTATTTATTCCGACCGAAGGCTTCAAACATAGCGCGCTCGCCCTCATAGGTCATAAGCTGGCTTTTCTTGACGTAATCCTCCAGGCTTCTGGCTTTCCCATAGCGGCCCTCCAGCGCATCGGTGAAGTTCTGGACATTCCGATACCCGCCGCCGCCCGCATGAAAGTTCCAGAACTCGTCTATGGGCCAGAGATGTTCCCTGGGCAGCATCTCAAGTAGGCTCGCCATCTCCGGAATAGCAGGTCCCGGACTGGTCTCGGTATTAAATCCGAACGCGCCGCCTCGGTACTGATCGAGCAGCCAGTAACTCGGGGCGACGTAGTCGTAAGGCCCGGTCATCTTGACTCCGGTCGGCCCAGCGCCCACGGTGGTCCGCTCGGCGGCGGAGGACACGTAGGGATTGGGCCAGTGCTCCTCTTGCAGGACCTTCAGGTAAACCGCCTCTGCTTCCGGGGTGGGAGAATTATCGCTGCCGTAGAGCCAGGCCAGCAGGCAAGGATGATTGCGCAGACGGCGAACTTGATCCCGCAGCGATTCACCGGCGATGGTGTAGTCTATAGGCTTCCAGAATCTCCATCGCTCCCAATACGAGCAGCAGCACCAGCCCGCCATTACCAGGATTCCGTACCGATCACACGTCTCAAAAAAGTGATCGTTCATCATCTTGCCTTCGAGACGGATGGTGTTCAGGTGCATGTCGCGGACGTAGCGCAGCTCGTTCTCCTCGCGTTCCGGCGAGAAGCGAAGCATCATATCGGGCGTCCACCCGCCGCCCCGGATCAGGATCGGCTTGCCGTTGATCTTGAAGAGGCGGTGCTGTTGGGAATCGATCTCGGAGGTGATCTCGCGAATGCCGAATCGGACCTCCTGCCGGTCGGAAACTTGCCCGCCGGTCTCAAATTCCATGCGCAGGCGATAGAGAGTCTGCGGGCCGAACGGATAGGGCCACCACAGCTTCGGATGCGAGATATGGAGTTGCGGATAATCTGCCGGCGTGAGCTCCACCCGCGCCGCCTGGCGGGGAGCTAACCGCACTTTGCGCGCCAGGACGATGTTTCCGACGACGGCCCTGAGCGTCCCCACGACGGCCCGACCTGTCGCATTCCGCAGGTCGGTGGCAAGGGTAAGCAAAGCTCCTTCCGAAGGCGTGTCCAGTTTGGTGATCACCTGTGTATTGCGCACCGCCACCGGGCCGCTGGTCAGGAGATAGACGTCGCGCACAAGCCCCATGTCCTTATCGGGCGGCAGGGGATTCCAATCCACGAAGGTGATCGAAAGATCGGTCGGCGTCGGTGGAAAGACCTCGACGGCAAGCGTATTGACGTCGCCGGTCAGGGCCAGGTCCGTGATGTCGAGCTCGAACATGCGGTACATGCCTGCGACCTGGTCTGAGCTAGCCACCGAATGCCCATTCAGCCAGATATTGGCCCGGTAGTTGATGCCGTCAAAGTGCAGCCAGAGCCTTTTGCCCTTCACCGACGCCGGAAGTCTAAATTGTGGGCGATACCACCACGACACGGCAAACGGGCTGTCCGGCGGCATAGGGCTATTGGAGAAGTTCTGGCCGATGGGGTAGCTGGTTCCCGGAATCGAGCGGAGATTCATGCTGGCGTAGGGATCGGGATAGACCTTATTCGCTACGAGGGCCGACAGTACCGTCGCAGGGACATGGGCGGAATACCAGCCGTGGGGTTGAAACTGGCTGGTTGAGATGACGTCGCCCTTCTCCGGCACCTTCACGGAGGATTGGATCCAGCATCCCTTGTCCAGGTCTATCCGGGCGCTGCTCCCAATCCGCGCGATTCGGCTTGGGGCGGCCTTCAGTTGGCATGGAGCGAGCCAGAAGGCCAGCATCAGCAGAGCGTAGATGACGTTCTTCCTCATGCGGTGCTCCTAAATCCGTTCTGCCAAACAGGCGACTTGATTCAGCCTTCCCAGGCGGTGATGAACTGAACCAGCGTCCGATATACATTCTCAAAGCTGGATAACCGTGCCACCTCATAGCCGTGGCTGTTCTCGCGCACATGCCCAAAGCAGGCGACCCGCGCCGCGCCGCCTGCGGAGAAGACCAAGCTGGCGTCGCTGGCAGCGGCCTCATAGACGACGGGTTGCAACTGCGTCCCCGCGTCCTCCGCCGCCCGACACAAGTCCCGTATCAATCCCTGGTCATAGTGCGACCGCGAATCTTTGCTCCAGATGCCGGGCCGACTGTCCAGCTGCAAAGGCGTGCCGGGTGGCATGGGACAGCCGTCAATGGCGATGAAAATCTCCGGCCTCTCGCGTTGCGCGAGCACCAGGGCGCCCTGTCCACCGATCTCTTCACGGACTGTAAAGGCGACGAGGGTGGGATGGTACGGTGTCAGTCCCTGCTGCTGGATCGTCTCCAGCAGACGCATCAGGGCCACGACGCCCATGCGGTCGTCAAAGGTCCAGGCGCCGACCAGAGGGTCCTCGGGATCCCCGAAGAGTACCGGGCCGCACAGAGAGCGCAGCGGAACGCCGGTCGAACCGGGCCGCACGCCCGCCGCTCTCAGTTCCGCCGGGGACAGGCCGGTCAAGACACGAACCTCCGACCAGGAGAGGCTGTGGTTGGCGGCTCCGGACACATGGGCCGATCCCATAGACAGGACGCCGACGACGGTCCGCTCCTCGCCCAGGATCTCGAGAGGACCTTCCCCGATCTTCCAGGGATGCAGCCCGCCGGAGCGGTCTACGCGTAAGGAGCCGTCCGGCTCTATGCTGGTCACGACCACGCCAATTTCATCCATATGAGCGGCCAGACAACAGAGCCGAGCATCAACGTTGCGGCCTTCTAGCCGAACGAACAGGTTCCCCACCCCATCCGTTTGAGGGCTATAGCCCCAGGATTCCAGGTGTTCGCGGACGCCCTGCGCGAGGCGACTTTCGCATCCCGACGGAGAGGGCGCGGCCAGAAGCTTCGAGAAGAGGCTAAGGACGGGATGATCTGCGACGTTGATATGGCCCATGGTGACCTCGCTGCGATGAAGGGAGCAGATGCACAAGGATTCCAGGCTGGCGGTCAAACCTCCTTCGGCCTGGCGCAAAAATACTTGCGGCTTACCTAGAGCGTGTTATGAACTATTGAGCAGGACTGCCGCCCTGACGAGCATCAGGATAGCAAACACTACGAAGTGGTAAGCCGTTAAGGTCTC
>Ga0070741_10002522_pt1 | contig 48845 bp, 38 predicted proteins | sample Coa_R1_4_FD_66440 | JGI IMG/M metagenome (GOLD analysis project Ga0070741, IMG submission 66440) | Surface soil microbial communities from Centralia Pennsylvania, which are recovering from an underground coalmine fire - Coalmine... | ecosystem: Environmental > Terrestrial > Soil > Unclassified ... | reverse complement strand
GACGACCGCCATCAAGTCCAACGCCTTGGGCAGACAGTCCGTGGCCCCACTGTTGATCAACTCCTGACGTTCCTTCTCTTTCGCAAGGCCGCTGAGCATCAGCACGGGAATGGGAGCCGTTGCCGGATCCTCCTTCAAGCGTCGTAGCACCTCGTGTCCAGTCATTTTGGGCAGAAAAAGGTCAAGCAGGATTAGATCGAATTTTCCATTCTCCTGGACCAATCGCAGGCCTTCTTCGCCGTCACCCGCCACCTGGACGTCAAACCCTTTTCCCGCGAGAGTTTTTTCCAACGCACTCCGCAGAAACCTGGAATCGTCAATCACTAAGACTTTGGCACGCATAGCTATTAGGTTCCAATCTTTATCTTGTTGGTTTCGTTTCTTAATTTGTTAGTTCGTGTTTTTGTGGTCATCGGGAGACATTAACCGATTCGGCAGCCTGGGTAGATGATCTGAGATCCATTCCTCAAGCGCTGCGAATTGATCGGGAGGCACAAAAGAGAAACAGACGCCCACCCGGGTCCCTCCGTCGGCGCTGACTACATTTGCCACGCGGCCGGTCACGCGAATTGCTGTAGAAGTTCCTGGAAGCGTGAATCCCATGGCAAGCTGCTGCTCGACCTCCATACTCTGCTTGCAGAGAAATGCCAGCCCACGCACACTAAGATTGATGATCTTGCCTTCCACCTGTCCCGCTCCAAGCATGCTCGCAATCACCGGAATATCGACCGGGCAGCGGACGGCGCGACGGCGCTGCAAAAGCATGTTGCCGTAGGCGGCCCGCATGAAGCGAGTGGCTTGATCTACATTCATTGGTTTGTAGACGATGAAGTTAGCGCCGGCGTGAGTGGCAGCGTGCATCTCGGGATCTCCGTTGACCATGGCCAGCACGGTAGACTTGGCGTTCTGCTCGGAATTGCGCATCGCGCTCAGGATTTGAGTGGATTCTTCGCTTCCCGTCCAATCCATAATCAAGGTGTCGAGCTTCAGGTGGGTCACGGCATCCAGCGCGGAAGCCGGTTCGAGGCACACTTCCGTCTCAATTTCGAAATTATCGAGCACCTGATTCATTACGGAGAGCACTTGGGCATCCGTTGAGAACAAGACGCCCTTAAGCCTGACGACTTCACTCATGCTTCCTCCTGGCAAGAAAGTTAGTCTAGCGTCTCATTGTTCCGCTTACTTCCCACTACAATTCGTGCGCCGAGGTAACATAATTATTCCCATTATGGTTATGGTTCCATTATGGAATCGATTCGACTGGATTTGCCGTGTGTGCGGTTAAAATCGACTATCGTTCCACTTCATTGCTCTCATGCTCCTGAAAATCATCCAAAGATATTTTGAGTTCGAGCGCGCCCAGACCACGCTAGTCCGCGAAGCGGTGGCCGGCATCACCACCTTCGTCACCATGTCGTACATCATCGTAGTGAATCCGGCGATTCTGGCTGCCGCCGGCATTCCTGCCGAACCTGCCATGGTGGCGACGATCGTAACCGCCATTTTTGGCACGCTGCTGATGGGCATCTACGCCAACCGGCCTTTTGCAGTCGCTCCCTACATGGGCGAGAACGCCTTCATTGCCTACACGGTTGTGCTGGCGCTCCACTACAACTGGCAGGCAGCGCTGGCGGCGGTGTTTCTGGGCGGCCTGTTGTTCCTGCTGCTCACCATCTTTCGGTTGCGGCAATGGCTGGTGGATGCGGTGCCGGCCGGCCTGCGCTACAGCTTCTCGGTTGGCATTGGGTTGTTCCTTACTTTCATCGGGCTGAACCAGACTGGAATCGTAATGCTGGGCAATACTGGGGCGCCCGTCCGCACTGGTCACTTGACCGCCGGGCCCGTGCTGGTGGCCATCCTCGGATTCCTGATCATCGCGGCGCTGATGATCCGGCGCTTTCCCGCGGCGATTCTGGTGGGCATTCTGGCGACGACTTTCCTGGCCTTTGCAACCAGAGTTGCGCCACCGCCAAAAGCCTGGTTAAGTCTGCCTCCCAGCCTTGCGCCCATACTGTTCAAGCTGGATTTCAGAAGCGCATTGAGCTGGGGATTTTTTCCGGTAGTGCTCACCATTTTCATCATGGCATTTGTGGATACGATGGGAACGCTGATCGGGGTCTCGGCGCGAGCTGGATTTCTGGACAACTCCGGCAACCTGCCACAGATGGAGCGCCCCATGCTGGTGGACGCAGTCTCAACCAGTTTTGCCGCCTTGATTGGCACGACGACCGCAGGCGCTTACATTGAATCAGCCACCGGGATTGAGGCCGGCGGACGCACTGGGTTCACCAGCGTGGTTACCGCACTCTGCTTCGTGGCCACACTTTTCTTTGCGCCGTTTGTAAGTTCGATTCCACCGCAGGCCTATGGACCGGCATTGATCATCGTTGGCTTGCTTATGCTTGCTCCCATTACAAAGATTCGCTTCGACGACTTCACCGAGCTGATCCCCGCATTTGGAGTTGTGGCGCTGATGAGCTTCACCTATAACATCGGCGTGGGCATTACCGCAGGATTTGTGCTGTATCCATTCTGCAAGCTGGTCGCAGGCCGCGGACGCGAGGTTAAGCCAGGACTGTGGGTGCTGGCGGGGTTGTCGCTGCTGTTCTTCGTGTTCTATCCATACACGTAAACCGGCTGGCAGGCAGTGTGTGTAGGGCGGGCACTTATATAACTTGCCTCCCATGTTGTATCAGAATGGGGCCGCAGAGCGCGTAGCAACCCAAACACTCAGGGTCCGCCCGGCTCTGCACGGCTAACTCAATGGCCAAATGACTCGATCACTCGATGACTCAATGACCCGATCACTCAATTCTCCGTGTCTCCGTGCCTCCGTGGTGAGAAACTAAACCAGCTTCATCTCACTCTAAAAAATTCCGCGCAAATCCGCGTCCATCCGCGGCGTGGCGATTCGAAATCGATTTTGATTTGTCTTACTGCGTGCAAGAAATCTGGAAAATGGCTAGACTCAGAAAATGAGGCACAACAATGAAGAATTTGTCTCCGTCTGCTTCCGCGACTGAGTTACGACGGCACCTTTTTTATGAGACCTCGCATTCGCCTTCGCCTGCCGACCTTGTGGGCTATGAAAAAGCCAAGGACATCATTGATTTTTGTTTTATCGCCAACCCCTATTACCCCACGCCGCAGATGCTGCGCGAATTGCAGGAAAATCTTCCTAACCTGATCAAGTCTTATCCCTCAAGCAATCCGCTGATTGCACAGCAGGACCTGGCGGCGGTTTTGCACGTCTCTCCGGAGAACCTGATTATCGGCAATGGCGCCACCGAGCTCATTGTGGCCATCAACGCCAGCTTGATTGACCGCATTGCGGTGCCGGTTCCGACATTTGGGGAATATATCGAGAAGGTAAGAGATCAGCGCGATGCGGAGCTTTACATGTTAGACCCGAAAGATGGCTATCAACTGCGATTGAACGACTATCTGGCGTGGGTGCGCCAGCGCGGACTGAAGTCTCTGCTTGTTATCAATCCGGGAAATCCCACCGGCCAGCTCCTATCTCTGGATGAGATGATTGATTTTCTGCAGCAGACCAAGGACCTGGAACTGGTGATCGTGGATGAATCGTTCATTGACTTTGCCGGCGATCCCATCCCAAGCCTGCTCCAGGTGGCGGACCAGTTCTCGAACCTGCTGATCGTGCGCAGCATGAGCAAACACTGCGGGGTCCCGGGGCTGCGCCTGGGATACTGCTACAGCCAGAATTTGTATCTGCTGAATCGGTTGCGACGGCTGATTCCTACCTGGAACCTGAACACGCTGGCGCAATATTTTCTCTCGTTGCTGCCTTCCACAGATGCCGACTATCACGAGGCCCGCAAGCGCCTGATAAGCGACGTGCGCTGGCTTTACCAGGCGTTGAAAACGATTCCGGGGCTCGATGTTTATCCCACCGGCGCGAACTTTGTTCTCTTCAAGATCAAGACCGGCATGACTGCAACCGATTTGCAGGCGCGCCTGCTGCAGGAGCATCAAATCTATGTGCGCGACTGCTCCAACAAAGTCGGGATGGATAATTTTCATATTCGTGTGGCTTCGCAAGGACGCGAGAAAGATGAGCGTCTTACCCGAGCCCTGCGGGCGTTGACCCCATGAAAAGCAAACGTCCAGTCGTTCTGGTTGTGACCCGCCGCATGATCCGCAAAGACAAGTATGTGGATTTTCTGGGCGAGTATCATCTCGAACTCCTCATTCGGCTGGGAACCTTGCCGGTGATGATTCCGGTAGTGGAAGGCACGCTGGTAAGCCTGCCCGATTACATGAAGGAAATGAAAGGGCTCCTGCTGGTTGAAGGCGAAGACATCGATCCTGCCGATTACAAGGGCGGCCAGGCCAACCGCAAATTCGCCGAAGAGACGCACCCGTTAAAAGACAAGATTGAAATTACACTGATTCGCCAGGCTTTGCGCCACAAGCTTCCCATTCTTGCCATATGCCGCGGGTCGCAACTGGTGAACGTGGTTTGTGGAGGCACCTTGTACGGCGACGTGCAAAAAGAAAAGAAATCACCCATCAAGCACATTGATCATGACCACTATGACAGCTATCGGCACGCGGTCACCATCGTTCCGGGCACGCCACTGGAGCGGTGGTACGGTCAGAGCACCATACAGGTCAACAGCTACCATCATCAGGGAACGCGTGACTTAGCGCCGCGCTTCAAACCAATGGCATACGCAGAAGATCGCTTGCTTGAGGCGTACTACGATCCCAAGGCAAAATTTCTTGTTGGGTTGCAGTTTCATCCTGAGCGCATGCTGAAGGACTACGCCGGTAATTGGCGCGTGTGGCAAGCCTTTGGATCAGCGATTCACGAGAGGGCCGGGCTAAAGCCCAGGATTCCAAGAACCTTTACCCCCGGCTAAACAGGCTGCGGACTTAGGGCACGAGTAAACTCGCCCTGATACAAGTCTTCACGCATGAAAAATTTTCCGCAGCCTGTAAGCCGGGGATTCCACAGTGGGCCGCACGCGGCGCAATAGCGCTAACGGGTGACGATCTCGAAATCAATCTTGATTTCGTCTTTCACTTTTACCGTCCCCCCGGCGATGCTGATAGGTTTGATGCCGAAGTCGCTTTGCTTCAGGCTGGCGGTACCGCTGTAGTGGCGAACTTTCGGCCCGGCGCCGGCTGCTCTTGCTTCTTGCGCCGGCTGGCTCACCTGCACCGTGACCGGACGCGACTGGCCGTGCAGCTTCAGGTTGCCGGTGACAAACCAATGGCCGCTCTTGTCGGACTGCACCGAGGTTGAACTGAACTCGATCAGCGGATAGTGAGCGCTATCTAAAACGTCAGGGCCAAGCATCTTCTCCTGCACCTGGGCCCGCTTGGCTGGATCCATTTTGGGATCGAGGACCTGCATTTTCGCGGTCTCGACCTGGAAGTCCACGCTTTTCGCAACCTCGTCCACTTTCCCTTTGGAAATGGGCGCGTGAATTTCGTGATTGTCGCCGGTGAAGCCGAACATGCCCCCGCGCTGAACGTGCACGGTGAGCGAAGAATGCTCGACATCAATCTCAGAAGGTTTGGCTGTGGGGAGCTGTTTTGGGAAACAACGGCAGGCGAGCAACAGCGTGACAGCTAACACGAGACAACGGAAGCAAGTACGCATGGCACACTCCAGGCAAATCAATTTGACGAAAGATGGCAGACCATGAGGACAGTAACCTTGTTCTCTGCATTTTATTCCGGTTCCCGAGCTATAGAAAAAGATTTCTTTCAGAATAGAAAGAATTTTTACAAAAATTTTTGCCGGCAGTGATATTTTTCACAGGCAGTGGCGTTATGATTTAGAAAAACGCGAAGCAAGACCAGATCGATCTGGAGCTTCCGTATAAATTTCAGGAGACCCCACATGCCAAAAGCAAAAGCCGCCAAAAAAATCCAACCCTTGCCCAACGGAAATAATGATTCTCATCCTACCGCGTCTATTGTGGCATTTGAATCAGCCGCAACCCAGCATTCGAATTTAGAAGAAAAGGTCCGCCAGCGCGCCTACGAGCTATTCCAGGAGCGCGGCGGCAAACATGGCTATGCTGAGCAAGACTGGCTGCGCGCCGAAGCAGAGATCCTGGGCCATAGCGGAAGACGAACGGCATAGCATAAAGCAAAAGCGTGGGCTGGACGTCCACCCAGCGTGTGCGAGACGGCACACGCTGGGCCTTGGAAACAGCGCCCTTCAAAACAATGCGCTGGAGTTTGTTTCTGGCGAGCTCTGAAATCGGATTCCAATGCACACCTCGAACAGTACATGTCCAGAAATCTGCAGCCTGAATCGAATTACGAAAAAGTACTACGTATATTTCTTTTGGTTTGAATGCGCGTATCATTGATACAATAGCGCGTCGTCCCATACACTGTGGTTCCGGTAAACCCGCGTTGCGCCTGCGGGGAATGTTTGAAAGAATAGAAATCATCCGGACTCACTAATTTCATGCCCTATTTTGGTAGCTTCGCACTTCTTTGCGCTCTCGCCCTGAGTCTGTACTGCCTCGTCGTGGGAGCGATTTCGCTTTTATCAGAGGGCTCGGCAACGCTTTCGCCCGCGCAGGACAGCGCTCGTTCCGCGGTACGGGAGAATCCCGCCAGCCAACGGCTCCTGGAGACCGCCCGCCGCGCCGGAATCGCAACCTTCATTGCCGTGGTTGCGGCCGCTGTGGCGCTGCTGTGGTCTGCGTTTCATGACGATTTTTCTGTCGCCTACATCCTGCATCACAGCAACCGCGACCTGCCGGTTCCTTATAAGTTCGCGGTGTTGTGGTCGGGGCAGGAAGGATCACTGCTGCTGTGGTCGCTGCTGCTGGGCGCCTACGGATTTGTGCTGCGTCTGCGGCACAAGGTTGATGTCCGCCTGACCGCGTACGCTTCCGTAATTCTGGCGGGAGTGCAGGTATTCTTTCTTCTTCTATTGAATGTTGCGGCCAAACCTTTTTCGCTGGTGCAAGGCGAAATTCCCGCGGATGGCAACGGACTCAACGTGCTGCTGCAGTATGCCGAGATGGTCATCCATCCGCCCATGCTCTACCTTGGCTACGTGGGAATGACGATACCTTTCGCGTTTGGCCTGGCAGCGCTGATCATGCGTTATCCCGGCGAGAAGTGGATCCACATCACCCGCCGCTGGACCATGGTCACATGGATGTTCCTGACCTGCGGCATCTTTCTGGGCTCGCACTGGGCCTATTCAGTGCTGGGATGGGGCGGATACTGGGGATGGGACCCGGTAGAGAATGCCTCGTTGATGCCCTGGCTGACGGCTACCGCTTTTCTGCACTCGGTGATGATGCAGGAAAAACGCGGCATGATGAAAGTGTGGAATGTCTGGCTGGTTTTCTCTACCTTCATGCTTTCCATTCTAGGAACGTTTCTGACCAGAAGCGGCGTGATCAGTTCGGTGCATGCTTTTGCCCAGTCTTCGATTGGCGACTGGTTCCTGGTATTCCTGGGGATTGTCTTTGCAGTCTGCCTCTTCTTTTTTATCAAGAACCGCTCTCACCTGAAGACTGAACACCGGCTGGAATCGCTGGTCTCGCGCGAATCCAGCTTCCTGTTCAACAATCTGCTTCTTCTGGTTTCATGTTTTGCGGTGCTGTGGGGAACCTTCTTCCCGATTCTTTCGGAATGGGTGCAGGGCAACAAGATCACGGTAGGGGCGCCATTTTATAACCATGTCAATGTTCCCATCGCTTTGCTGCTGATCCTGCTCACGGGGGTGGGACCGCTGCTGGCGTGGAGAAAAACATCTTTCGCCAGCCTGGCACGCAACTTCGCTATTCCCAGCGCGTTTGCCATCGTCACAGCGATTGCGCTCATGCTCGGCGGCATCAGGCCCTGGCAAGATATTTCATATTTCTACGCGCTGATGGCGATATCACTCGCAGTGATGGTAACGGCTACGATTGCCTCAGAGTTCTTGCGCGGTGCGCGCGTCATCAGCGGGCATACGGGACGCAATTTGTTTTCTTCCGTTCTTCAGCTCTGGCGCCGCAACACCCGGCGCTACGGCGGCTACGTAGTGCATTTTGGCGTGATCGTGATTGTGATTGGGCTGGCGGGTTCAGCCTTTAATCAGGATAAAGAACAGGAAATGGGCAACGGCGACGTCATCAAGATTGGCCACTATACGTTGACATGCCGGTCCTATACGCAGGATTCCAATGCAAATTACGATTCAGAGTCAGCCATTATTGACGTTTCCAAAGATGGACGTCCGTTGACGACGATGTTTCCTGAGCGGCGTTTCTACAAAGCCAACCAGCAGCCGAGCACAATCCCTTCGATACACTCCATGCTTCAGGAAGATTTGTACCTGGTCTATGAAGGGCGGAATGACCAGACCGACCATCCTATTATCAAGGCATTTGTGAATCCGCTGGTGTCATGGATCTGGGTGGGGGTGCTGGTGATGATATTCGGAACCATACTCGCCATGGTTCCCAATGAAGCCGCGGTCAAGATAACCCAACCCGTCCCGGCGCGCGCAACGGCTCCGGATGTGGGCATAGCCCAGACGACAAGCGCAGGTGATTAAGATGCAAAATACAAATACTTGCGCGCACGCTGCCGCCCGCCGAGGCTGGTTCACCGCAAGCCGGGGCGTACAGGTCGCCGCCATAGTGTTGCTCGCAATGTTTTTAATGGGCTCGAGCGACGACCTTGAAGCGCGGTTCAATACACTTGGCCACAAAAAGTTGATTTGCGCCTGCGGCTGCAACCAGATTCTGCTGGAATGCAATCATGTGGGCTGCACCTACTCCGACAGGATGCGCAACGAACTGATTGCTGCCGTTCAACGCGGCGACAATGATGACCTGGTGCTGCAGGCCTTTGTGCAGAAATACGGGCCGACGGTCCTGGCTGCGCCCACTACCACCGGATTCAACCGAATCGCATGGATCATGCCCTTCGCCGTCCTGCTGGCGGGGTTCGCTTTTGCCGGCATGATTGTGCTGAGCTGGAAAAATAAGCCCTTATTGCAGCCAGGAACAGTTGGATCGAGCGGACCACTGGAACAATTCCGGGAGCAGGCCCGGCGGGAGACTGAAATATGATTCTTTTCGCTTGCGCGCTCTTCGCTCTGGCACTGCTGGCGTATGTTTTTGCCGTGCCCCAGCAAATCGCCGCCGCTCCCATCAAAGACCGGGTGGCTTACCTGCACGAGCGCAAGGAAGTAATTTACGAAAACCTGCGCGACTTGAATTTCGAGAATAAGGCAGGCAAGTTTTCTCCGGAAGATTATCAAGGCCTGCGGACTTCGCTGGAAGAGGAAGCCGCCCGCGCGCTCGCCGAAATTGCGGAACTGGAAGGCGCCAGCTCCAAGCTGCAATCTGCAAGCTACAAGCCAAAGGCAAATTAAATTCAGGAAAGAGCAATCCTTTGAAAAGACGCTTATCAATTTTGTTTATTCTTCTCAGCATATTTCTTCTGGGCAGCCTGGCCGGCGCCTCGACCATCACCGGCACCGTGCGTAATGGCACCACCAGCAAGCCTTCGGGGGGCGATGATGTGATCCTGCTGAAGCTGGCTGGCGGCATGGAAGAAGAGACTCGCACCAAGAGCGACAGCAAAGGACGATTCACGCTGGAGGCTCAGGACGGCAGCACGCCTCATCTGGTCCGAGTCATGCACCAGAAGGTGATGTATCACGCTATTGCCCCGCCGGGAACGGCAACGGTCGGCGAAGTTGTGGTCTACGAAGCCGCACCGAAGCTGCAGGGGATTAGCGGCAGCGCCGACGTAATGCGCATGCAGAGCGATGGCGGCACATTGAAGGTTACTGAGATGTTTGCCCTGCGCAACAACTCCACTCCATCGCGCACGCTGATGAGCGACAAGACTTTTGAAATTTACCTGCCTGCAGGCGCGCAAATGGATGGATCCATGGCTGCAGGCCCGGGCGGCATGGCGGTCAACTCGGCCCCTGTTCCTCTTTCCGAACCTGGCCATTATGCCTTTGTTTTTCCGTTGCGTCCGGGCGAGACCCAGTTTCGCATCGAGTACCACATGCCTTATTCGGGTTCTGCCGACTTCACCCCGCACGTTACCGTGCCCGTGGATATGATGGCCATTGAGCTGCCGAAATCCATTGCTTTTTCAACGGCACAACCGGGAAGCTACAACACCGCAGTGGATGAAAAGGGGGTGGTTGTGCAGGTGGCCAAGAACGTCGCAGCCGGAGCCGGCCCTGCATTCCACATCGTAGGAACTGGCGCCATTTCCCCTGATGCCCTGAAAAACCTTGAAGGCAGCAGCGGCGACGAAAATTCCGGAAACGGGAATGGGACCGAAAGCGCAAGCGCTGCGCCGGCAAATCGTCCGGGAGGAGGCATGGCGGTGCCGGAAGGGACGCCCGATCCGATGGATACGTACCGGTGGCCACTGTTGATCGGATTCGTGGTCGTCCTGGGCGCTGGGGCTTTTTGGATGACCAGACATCAGGGCAGTGCCGCTTCCATTCCGATGACGGCCGCTGCCGGGAACCGCTCGGGCCAACTGCTGGAAGCTTTGAAAGAAGAGCTCTTTCAACTGGAAAGCGATCGCCTGCAACAGAAAATTTCCGGGGAAGAATACGCAAAAGCCAAAGCCGCGCTCGATACTACGCTGGCACGAGCCATGCAGCGGGTAAAGAATTGAACGATGGGTTATCAGATCATTGAGCAGTAAGTTATTTTGTGGAATGGTCAGAGGGCGTCGCCTGCTGCAACTCTTGCAGACTATCTTTTACATCAGGGAGATTGGGGTCCAACTCCAGCGCCTTCTTGTAAGCAACAATTGCTTTTTCAGGCTCGTGGTTCAGCGCGTAGGCATCGCCCAGCCAGGCTTCGGCTACAGCATTACGCGGATCGGTCACGGATCCCTTCTCTAAAATTCTTATAGCGGTCGAGTAGTCTTTATCTTCGAGCGACCATGCGGCACGGATCATCCAGTTTTTATATCCACTCGTGCGCGCCCTTTCAGTGTAGGCTGCGCCCAGCAGCAGAGTTATACCCACCAGCGCCACGGCGTGGATAGCTGTGTTTTTGACAACCGACCTGGTAAACGAGGTCGCGAGTGGAAGGCCTACGAGCAGGCCGGAAGCAAATCCGCCGAGATGGGCCATGTTATCTGTGTTTAATCTCATACCCAGATATCCGGCGCCCAACACGAGACTGATGACCGCAAAGGAAATCACACTGCTAAGAACGGCGCGGCGCTCGCCAAATGGGATGGAGAGATTACCGAACTTCAGTCCGGCAATGATAGCCCCGGCTATCCCAAAGATTGCCCCAGAAGCTCCGACGGAGAACCGTGTGGGATCGTAAGCGAGGCTCAGTAGATTGCCACCGACACCCGTCAGAATATAAATGGCGAGGGTAAACCAGCGTCCAAAATATCTCTCTGAGAGCCGGCCCAAACTCAACAGACACCACATATTAAGGGCGATATGGAGGAGTCCTCCATGTATGAAGCATGCTGTCACAAGACGCCAGTAGTCGCCCCCCAACGTCAAAGGACCAAAATTTCCTCCCCAGCGCAGAGCATCTCCGCCATCTTTGAGAGCTTCGACAAAAGAATCGGCGGTAAACACCATGGCTGCAAATACCACTATGTTGATGGCCATAAGAGCTGACGTCATGGGAAAATCGCGCAGCAGCCTGCCGGTGTACAGGCCGCTGTGCGCGCGGCTGATGGCCCGATTGGCGCAAGCTTCGCAATACACCGGGGCGATTCCTTCTTCGTTTATGCGAACGGGCTGGCCGCACTTTCGGCACACCGGCGCGGTTTGGTAAGCAGTCTGGCTCAAGGAATTTTTTCCGCGAATAGAGCCTACCATACACGAGCAATATGGTGCTCAGGCGGCCAGGAGATTGTAGAATTGGATCATCGGGTCATTGGATTGAAATTACAAGATTACCTAAGGACCCGATTCATTCCCGAGGGCGATTATGTCTGAAGTTGTTATTCAAAACCATGCTGCGCCACTGCCGTTGATTGCGCTTACCGAAGATGAAACTTTGTTTCGCGAAAATATTCGGCAGTTTGCGGAAGAAAAAATTCGTCCGCATGTACGGGAGATGGACGAAAAGAGCGTCTTCGATCCTGCCGTCCTCTTACAATTCTTTCAACTGGGGCTGATGGGAATCGAGATCCCGCCTGAGTACGGCGGTGGTGGTGGAACATTTTTTGAGGCTTGCCTTGCCGTGGAAGAAATCTCCCGCGTGGATGCCTCGGCCGGGGTGATTGTTGACGTGCAAAACACCCTTACCGCCAACGCATTCCTGAAATGGGGAACCAGCGAACAGAAAAAGAAATATCTTACGCGCATGGCAGCCGACACCGTGGGCGCCTATGCGCTCAGCGAAGCCGGCTCGGGCTCCGATGCCTTCGCGCTGCAAACCCGCGCCGAGCTCAAAGGCAACGAATACGTTTTGAACGGACGCAAACTGTGGATCACCAACGGCAAAGAAGCCGGCATCTTCATTCTTTTTGCCACGGTGGATGCTTCCGCCGGCTACAAGGGCATCACCGCGTTCATCATTGAAAAAGAGTTCCCTGGATTCACAGTAGGAAAAAAAGAAGACAAGCTGGGCATCCGCGCTTCGAGCACATGCGAGTTGCTGCTGGAAGATTGCCGCGTGCCTAAGGCCAACGTGCTCGGCGAGGTTGGCAAAGGCTACAAGATTGCCATTGAGACGCTCAACGAAGGCCGCATCGGTATTGGAGCGCAGATGCTGGGCGTGGCCCGCGGGGCCTGGGAGTATGCCGCCCGATATACGCAGGAGCGCAAGCAGTTTGGCAAGATGCTGGCGGAGTTCCAGGGAATCCAGTTCCAGATTGCGCAGATGGCCACTGAGATCGAAGCCGCGCGCCTGCTGGTCTACAACGCCGCGCGCATGAAAGACGCCGGCATGAACTTCGTGAAAGAAGCGGCCATGGCCAAGCTATTTGCTTCGCAAGTGGCCGAACGAGTCTCTTCACTGTGCGTAGAGATTTATGGAGGTTACGGGTTTACTAAAGACTATCCTGTAGAAAAATATTTTCGCGACGCCAAGATTGGGAAGATCTACGAGGGCACTTCGAACATGCAGCTACAGACGATCGCGAAATTGGTGATGAAATGATTGAGCCATGGTCTTTCGACTCGGGCATTGGCCCTCGCTCAAGATGACAGGGTAAACAGAATCAGACCGTAATTATCCGATTACTCAATTCTGCAATTTGTTCTGATTCCCCAATGATTCAATAACAGATTGACTCATTTCTCCGTTCTCCGTCCCACTTACTGGGATTAACGTTTATTATGTGCAACCTGTTGAATCTACATGGGTAAGCTTCCAAGCTACTTGTGGCAACCTTTATTTTGCACTAAACTTTAACGCATTATCTCCCCGCCTCGTCCCCAGGGCGGATTGAATGTCTGCGGCGAGGAGTTCCGGAGAACCGCGTGGCACAGGATGTTACACGTGAGCTGCTGGATGCTACGGCAGTCCACAAATTTTATTTACAGCTTCTCGAAAAACACATGGGGCAGGCTTTCCCCGTGCCGCAGGAAGTACGCCAGCCTGACGCCGCCCCAGAAAAACAAATCCAGACCTTACAGCAGATCAAGGCGTGGCTGCGATTGCTCGATATGGCAATTACGGCGCCCATGATCCGCGATGCCCTGAAGCAGCAGGCATTGCCGGGTGAAACTTCGGAATCGCTGTTTCGATACCATATTCTTAAATCTTCAAGCCGCGATGCCGACCGCGACAAGACTGATTTTTTGGGGACTCACCTTCTGCGGAATCCGGGACCGACCTCCCGACGTCTACCGGCACAAGCCAGCGGGGCCGCGGGCGATAGTCCGTCTTACCTTGTCGTCCAAAAGCAGGCACAGGAGTTTGAGCTTGAGATCCAGCAGATTCTTGGAGAGCAGGTTGTGCCTTTGCCCGGTGAACACCAGCAACTGCTGCGCGAATTCCAATACCTGCACCAGGAAGCCGATGAGTTCCGCACCTTCGACGAGCTCATGGATTCAGGCATTCTGCAGCGGGTACGCGAATTGAAGAGCCACTTCGGGGCTTCGTTCTATCATCCCCAGGTGCTTGCCTGCAGCGCCATGTACAACGTTGCATTCGGCAGGCGCTTCGATGAGCTGTTTCGTGAAGCCACTAACCAGATCAAGGCCTTTGCGGCCAAGGTGCAGCAGGACGGCGGCAGCATCATGAGCCGGGTGGATGGCGATGTCACGGTGAAGAACCTCGCCGACGTAGAGGAAAACAAAATTCTCACGCAGGAATATGGCGGGGCGAAAGAAAACTTCCAGAAAATTTCGAAGTTCAAAAAAGCGGTGGACAGCCGGCGTTCCCATCGTCCCGGGGCTACGGTCACAACACCGCCACCCAGGCCGGCGTCATCCGCGGCTGCTCCTCCTTCGCGCAGTTATTTGCCGCCTACGCCCACCGGCGTGCAGTCGCTGGCCGAGGCGCCCGGACGCGGATTGGGCAGCAACATGATAGAAGAAACCAAAATCAAGGGAGCGGTGGAATCGATTCGCAACTTCGTGCGCGCCGCCGACCCATCCATGGCCAATATTGTTCCCATGCGCAACGGCAACATCGTGCTCACGCCCGCGGAGACGGAAGCATTCCGCGCCGAATTCCACACGGAGAAGAGCTTTCGCGGCGATTACGTTAATGCCATCTGCTCGATGGTGGCCATCCATACGCGCATGCACCAGGAAATGGAAGAGTACAAAAGCAAGCGTGAATCATCGTATCTCTGGAAGCCCCACGCCGATTCCCTTACCTACCTGCTCAACGCCTCACGGCGCGCATTGGACGACTCAGCCCAGGTGGGATTGATCGCAGAACAGCGCGGCCTGGCGGAAAAAATAAAAGCCATGAATGCTACCCAGGATAAATTGCGCGCTCAAATCAATGCGGCCGCACAATTGCTGCAAAGCTGATGACAGTTCACGGTTCTCAGTTCTCAGCTTTGAAGACTCCACGGTTCCCGCCAACCACACTCTTATTTCGGCTGCAGTTTTAGAGAAGCCGAATTCATGCAAAAGCGCTGGCCGGTGGGCCTGGGGCCGTCGGGAAAAACGTGTCCCAGGTGGGCGTCGCAGCGGCTGCAGACAACCTCGGTACGCGTCATGCCGTAGCTTACGTCGCTATGCATGGCCACGCGCTCTTTATCAATCGGCTGGTAGAAGCTGGGCCATCCGGTGCCGGAATCGAATTTAGTATCGGAGCTGAACAGCTCCTGGCCACAGCAAACGCAGGTGTAGACACCGGGAGTCTTGGCGTTGTGATACTCGCCGGTGAAAGCCCGCTCTGTACCTTTTTCCCGGGTCACGTGATACTGCTCAGGCGTGAGCTGCGCCTTCCACTCGGCTTCAGATTTATTAATTTTAGTTTTCTCTTTTTCTGCTTTTTCCGTCATGGGAAACTCCAAAATGGGAAGACGACAATAAATGATGATGTTGTGTTGGTGTGCTCCCGCATGAGACGTTGCGAGCTACATCTCTACTCTACGGAGCTGTGTTGCTAAATTTGGTAGGCGCGGCTGGGATCGAACCAGCAACCCTCAGCTTAGAAGGCTGATGCTCTATCCAATTGAGCTACGCGCCCTTCTACAATGCAAAACATCGTTACCTTATTGTAGAACAAGGCATCTCTGGGACTAGAGATCGGTTTAGTTTTTCTGCCTGCGATGGCATCGTCGGTGCAGAATGACTAGATGCAAACAGACATAGCAGAGATCATAAGACAGGGCCAACAAGCTCTAGCTTTTCCGTGCGGCCGAAATTTGCAGCAAGGCATTTTCCACCAGCCGCAGGCCGATGTTCCAGTGGCCGCGGGCCGCATCTTCGTCTTCACCGTAGCCGGAAAGATAAAAAGTGACGCCGAAGCCTTCCTGCGTTTCTTCCTGCCCGGCGACGTAATAACAGCGCCGGATCATGAATTCCGCCGCTGAAGAGATTTCCGGGACGCGTTTCAGCAGGCCGCAGATGGCACGCACCAGTTCCTCATGCTGCTCGAAAGAATAACGCGGCTCGGGCTGGGAAAAAACCAGGTCTATATAAGAAGCGCACTTGCATTCGACGCCATAGATCAATTCTTCCTGGTTCGGCTCGCGTGTGGTCCACACGTCGCACTTGGAGCTTTCAAGAATGCTGCCAGGCGAATTGATGGAAGCAAGAAAGTGCCCTAATTCTTCGTTCTCGAAGGCCTCCTGAACATTCAGCAAGAGCTCCGGCTGACGCCGCAGGTCGTAATAGCGCAGAGCCCCGTCGGGCGATGCCCAAGGCAGCTCCAGGCAATCGTCTTCCGGGCCTAGTTCGACGGAGAAGTCTGCCTGCATAAAATGTATAAGAACACAGTTGAACCTTTGTTGGCCATCCCACGATTCTTCAGCAGTTTTGATCCTGTGGTCTCGGCGACTCTGGCACAGGCGACAGCACATTCCAGGGCCGCGCTTCCACTTCAACGCTGCTCAAGCACATTCCTAAGCCGCGGTAGGGGAGGTCCGATCCTGTTATCTGCGCCCATCCATAGGAGAATGGTTGAGCACAAAATCGATGATCTTACGCTCGGCCCAGCGGCCGTCATATCCGTTGGGCTCGGCCAAGAAGGCGCAGTGGCCACCGTGCTCGGTCTCAATGAACTGGATCTGCGGGTTCGCCAGTATCTTGGCCCTGGTTTCAGGCAGGATGCGGATAAAAGGATCGTCTTTTGCATGCACAATGAGAGTAGGCACACTGATCTGGTCAATCACACGCGCCGCCGCCGCCCGATGATAGTAATCATCGGCGCCGGCAAAACCGGAGTGCGGCGCGGTAATCACGTCATCGAATTCCCGCACGCTGCGCATTCGCTTCAATCCGGCGGTGGTGTACCGCTTTGGGAATAACGCGGCCTTGCGGCGGTAGCGGCGCATCAGCCCGCGCAGGAACTTCTGCTCATAAATCCGGTTGGCCGCCTGATGCAGCGCATCCGCCGAAGGCGCCAGATCCATGGCCGGCGAGATGGCGCAGACACCACGAAGCTGTTCGGGCGCCTGTGTGCCCCAATCTCCCGCACATTTCAACACAAGATTGCCGCCCATAGAGTAGCCCGCGAGCGCGATGCGGGCGAGTTTTTCTTCTTCGATGAGTGCACGCACTACCGCAGACACGTCTCCCGAAAGCCCGGAGTGGTACAGCGTGGGCGTCAATTTTTCGGTGCCGCCGCAGTTCCGCATGTTCATGCGCACTACGTTCATCCCGGCGGCAAATGCCTTGTTGGCCGTGCCAATGACATATTGCGAATTGCTGGAGCCCTCAAGACCGTGGACAACGATGAGCGTCGGCGCTTGCACCCGCTCGGGCTGCCAGTTGCAGTGACAGAGGATTTGCACTTCAGGCTCCACGGAAAATAATCGCTCCTCTGGAAGAGCCAGCAGGTTCTTGCGGGGAAGAAAGTTGCCGGCCAGGGTCATACGGTGTCCACCGGCAAGCCAGCGGCGCGGGCGGAAGTCTTCTGCCTCGCGGAGCGCCTCCGGATTATTTTCAGCAGGAACTTCGGTAGTGAGATTTTTTGGCGGCATCTATATCTAATCTATAATGATGGTAACGACGAAGCAGCAAGAGAGCAATGCTCGGGAGGAACAATGCCTATTTACGAATATGTTTGCCAGGAATGTTCAAAAGAATTTGAGGCCCTGGTGCAAGGCTCACAAAAGCCTGCCTGCCCGGCCTGCAAGAGCAAACGGCTTACCCAGCAGCTCTCGGTATTCGCCGTCGCCATAGGTACCCCCAAGAGCGCCGGTTCCGCCACCGGGGCCTGCGGCTCATGCGGAGACCCGCGCGGCCCAGGTGCTTGCTCGCTGGATTCCTAAAGCAAATTGGACCCACAATGGCGCGCCGGCTCGGGCATCGGCCGTTGGCGTCGTGTACAATTAAATCTCAGTTTACGGTGGGTATAGTTCAGCGGTAGAACTCCGGACTGTGGCTCCGGCTGTCGTGGGTTCAAATCCCACTACCCACCCCAATTTTCCCATCCGTTAGCAGCCTGTTGCGTGCCGTTGAATGGCAATCCGGGCAACCTTCTTGCCTTGCTTGCGCCATTTTCATCCGTGACCCACCTCACCGTAAATGGTCATCGTGGTACGGATGTCAGCGTGCCGCATTTTCTGCTGTGCCCCTACAGCGGTTTGGAGGAAAGAGTCGAGGGGGAAATGGGCGAAAGCCTGGGAAATCGCACACCCGGAGCCAGAAAGAAGGCCACAACCTCGGTTTTCCAATAGTACATGTACTACTGATTAATAGCCTAATATTTCAATAGCTTACAAACAGTTAACTGTACTGACCTAAAGTAACATTGGCTTGAATGGGGGTATCCAGCTTGGGTCAGCTTGCGCTAAGATGGCGCAAATGAAGAATAAGACAATCACCTTAGAAACCATCCCGGGCCAAAACCCCCGCCAGAATGGACACCGGCCAGAGGCCAGCCCTCGCAGACGACTTCAGAGAGCCCCAGAAGGCGACAAACTTCGCGTAGCCCGCGACAAAATCACCCGGGTTTTTCGTTACCTGGAAGCGCTCAATCAACATCGCAATCCGGTACAGCGGCATCTTGGTTCCCAGCCCTGGAGGCTATGGCTGCATGACCTGCCCTGCCATTCTTCCATCGAACGGGGCCTCACTCGCGCGGGCTCAGCGGCGCTCAACCCGGATGATGCCGGGCTTGAAGACGACGAAATTCCACGCGTTAATGTTCCGCGCATTGAAGTCCCGCGCATTGACGCTCAGCGCCGCGACAAGCCCGGCGGCGGTGGCTTCGTGTTCAAAGTACGGAGGCCGAGATTAAGCGCCGCACCTGAACCTCCTCGGGAAGTTCTGCCCTGGCTCAAAGAGGGGTGGGATGATCCGGCGAAGGAAGTTGCATTGCACGAAACGCGCAACGAGGCTGTGCGTCAGGGCGACGTCAGGGCTGAAAGATTTGCGGACAATCCGGCCAGGGTTGCCGTTTTTCGCCGTTGGAAGTTGCAACGCGACGAATGGTCTGAGAACGAGGCTCCGGCACGCGTTTCCATGAAGATTTTTGAGAGCCTCTACGAATTGCATGGCCGGATGGAGCGCGAAGCCGAACGGGTGGAACTCATCCTGGGCGACGGCATTCTGAGTTGGCCGCGGGCGGAAGGAGACATTTATCATCCGGTCTTGCTGCAACGGTTGCAGTTGGAATTCAATGCGGCTGCTCCCGAATTTATATTATCGGAGGCGGAGTATCCCGTAGAGTTGTATTCCGCCCTGTTCCAGACTTTAAGCGACGTAGATGGGCGCGCCGTCGGACGCTGCCGTGAAGAGTTGGAACAGAAAGGTTATCATCCGCTGGCCGGCGAAGTTACTTCCGGATTTCTAAAGCGCCTGGTCGTGCAACTCTCGCCGCGCGGCGAATTCATCGAAGAGTGTTCGCCCCGGAGCGCAGGGGATGAACCTCGCATATGCCGCGATCCGATCGTATTCTTGCGGGCACGCACGCTGGGTTTTGCTTCCGCTATTGAAGGGGTGCTCGAGGACTTGCGCACTCGTCCCGACTTGCCCTGGTCTCTGCTGAACATTGTTGGAGAAGAAGCTCCAATTTTCGTTGACGGTGCAGCCACGGAAGCAACGGGATTTGCGCCGCGCGCTCTCCGCCAAGCCGAGGCAGAGGTGCTTCTCAGCAAACCGGCAAATCCCGAACAAATCCGGATTGCCCAGCAACTGGAAGAGCACGGCGGAGTCCTGGTGCAAGGGCCTCCGGGGACGGGAAAGACGCATACCATTGGCAATCTTATTGGCCATCTTCTGGCGCAAGGCAAGAGCGTGCTGGTCACAAGCCACACCACGAAAGCACTGCGGATGGTTCGCCATCATATTGTTCCGGGGCTGCGGCCGTTGTGCGTGAGCGTGCTGGAAAGCGATCTCGACAGCCGGCGGCAACTGGAAAGCGCAGTCGCTGCCATTGCCGAGCGATTGAGCAGCGCCGAACCTGGTTCGCTTGAACATGAAGCCGGCAAACTGCAAGCCGAGCGGCACGCCTTGTTGCAGGAACTGGACAGCATCTTGCAGCAATTAGCAGAGGCACGGGCCGACGAGTATCGCGAAATCATGATGGATGGCAAGAGCTGGACTCCCGCGGATGCGGCGCGCGCCGTCACCCAAGACAGGGCCCGCCACGGTTGGATTCCCGGCCCAATTCAGGCTGAAGTTCATATGGAAGCGCAGACGGAGCTTCCAGCCGAAGTTTCGTTGCCGCTTTCGCAAGAGGAATTGTCAGAGCTGTATCGCACCAATGTTTCGCTCTCCACGGAAGATGAGCATGAGCTCTCCGGTAATCTTCCCGAGCTTACCCATCTTCCCACACCTGAAAACTTTGCGGCTGCGGTTTGCGAAAGAGACCGGCTTCGCCTTGAAGATCTGGATCTTCGTTATGACCTGTGGCAGACCGGAGCTGCCCAGGGATCGGAACAACAGGTCGAAGCGCTGGTTGCGAAACTGATCCAGGCTGTCGAACCGCTTTCAGGCAAAGAGCGCTGGAAGCTTGCCGCAGTTTATGCAGGCAAATACGGCGGCAGCTATCGTCAACCGTGGGACCAGCTTGTTGCCATGGTGCAGCTCGTTCATCGCGAGGCCGCCGATGCCCAGGAGGTGCTGCTGCAATATGGTCCGGTATTGCCCGTCAACAACCGGCTTGAAGAGCAGGAACAAATTGTCACCGAAATTCTTGCGCATCTTGAACAAGGAGGGAAACTCGGGTCGTTTGTCCTATGGAAACACAAGCCCTGGGCAGAGTTCGTGGCGACCGCGCGCATCAATGGCGGCAGGCCACGGCTGATCGAGCACTTCCAGGCCTTGCGCCAGTTGTGCCGGTTGCAAGTGCTGCGGCAGAACCTGGCTTTGCGCTGGGACCGGCAGGTAGCGCCTCTGGGAGCAGCTCTCTCAAATCAAATGGGAGAAGCGGTTGAGAACACGCTCATCCAGTTCTGCGCTCCCATCCAGGATTGTTTGCGCTGGCATGATCTCACTTGGGCCCCGTTACGGCAAGAATTGGAAGACCTGGGTTTCTTATGGAACAAATTCATCGCCGAACAACCAGTTTGCATTGGGCCATACGGAGAGTTGACTCGCATTGAGCGCGCAGTCGTCACAGCTCTTGTTCCTGTTTTGTTTGCCCGTCTGGAAAAACTCAGGTTGCAGAAGGTGGAAAGCCAGTTGCAGGCGCTGAACGACCGCCTGGAGCTGGCAAGGCAGAATTTCACTTCCTCACCAGCGATTGCGCGGCTCGTGGACGCGGTTCGTCACACGGATTCAAGTCATTATTCCGAAGCTCACGCACGCCTTGCTGAGATCTTAGGCCGGCGAGCTGATTTCGATTTGCGTCACGCCCTGCTCAACAAACTTGAGAGCGCAGCTCCCGCCTGGGCCGGCAGCATTCGCAATCGCGAGAGCGTGCATGGCGGTGGCGAGATTCCCGGCGATGCGATGCGCGCCTGGAGCTGGCGCCGGTTGAATGACGAGTTGGAACGGCGCGCCGGCGCTTCCCTTGATGCGCTGCAAAGCCAGAGTGAAAAGCTTCGCGAGCAGTTGCGGCAAGTCACGATCAATCTTATTGACCGGCGTGCGTGGGCCCATCAGGCGAGGCGGACATCTCCGCATCAGCGCCAGGCCCTGATTGGCTGGCTGGATACCATCCGCCGCATCGGCAAAGGCACGGGCATCCGCGTTCCCCTACTGCGCGCGGAAGCGGCTCGTAAAATGAGCGAGTGCCGCAGCGCCGTGCCGGTTTGGGTGATGCCCCTCTCACGGGTGGTGGAAAATTTTGATCCGCGAACGACCCGGTTCGATGTCGTGATTATTGACGAAGCCAGCCAAAGCGACGTCATGGCGCTGCTTGCCCTGTATCTGGGCAAGACGGTTTTGGTGGTGGGCGATCATGAACAGGTAAGCCCTACCGCAGTAGGCCAGGACCTCGGCATGGTGGGAAACCTGATCTCTCAATATCTGCACGGCATTCCCAACGCTCATTTGTACGACGGGCAGATATCCATCTACGATCTTGCGCGCCAGTCCTTCGGCGGCACTACCTGTCTGGTGGAGCACTTCCGCTCGGTTCCCGAAATAATCCAGTTCAGCAACACGGTTTCTTATGACCGGCGGGTAAAGCCGCTGCGGGATGCGAGCCGCGTGCAACTTCGGCCGCACTTGGTTTCTTATCGGGTCCCGGAAGCGAGCCGCGATGAAAAGATCAATCATCCGGAGGCGCTGGCGGTCACCTCTCTGATCGCCGCCGCTATCGAACAGCCGGAATATCAAATCAACGAAGCGGGCCGGCCAGTGAGCTTCGGTGTTGTCTCTCTCATCGGAGATGAACAGGCGATTGAGATTGACAGGTTATTGCGAACCCATGTATCGCCCGATCGCTACGAGATGCATCGCCTGCTTTGCGGAAACGCCGCGCAATTTCAGGGAGACGAGCGTGACGTGGTCTTCATTTCAATGGTCGACACTGCCGAACGGGGAACGCTGCGCTTGCGCGATCAGCAGATATTCAAGCAGCGCTTTAACGTCGCCGCCAGCCGGGCGCGCGACCAGATGTGGATTGTCCATTCCCTCAATCCGGAGCGCGACCTAAAAGATGGCGATCTGCGCCGGCAATTGATTGAACATGCCTACGATCCCAGCCATCTCATGCGGGCGCTGGAAGAAGGCGGGAAAGAGAAAAAACCGCAAACCGCTTTCGAGCGCGAGTTGATGAAACGCCTTGAAGCCTGCGGCTATAAAGTAACCTCGAAGTGGCAGGTGGGCGCGTACCGAATCGACCTGGTGGTCGAAGGCAAGGGTAAGCGCCTGGCCATTGAATGCGATGGCGATCCCCGCCATCCCGTGGATATCACCAAGCTATCGGAAGACATGGAAAGACAGGCTGTGCTCGAACGCCTGGGCTGGATCTTCACCCGAGTTCGCGCCACGGAATTTTTCCGCGATGCCGAACGGGCGATGCAACCGGTCTTTGGGAAACTCCATGCGCTCGAGATCTATCCGGAATCAGGCATGATGGACCGGTCAGGGTCTCTCGATCTTTCCTCTGGACGGGGAGCAACACAGGTGGCCGAATCGCAAGCTGCAATCGTTACAGAAAATATTGGCTCGGAGAATGAAGAACCGCAACCCAGCGGTGCTGCCGATTTGATCGCACGCGTGATCCACAGGGCCGATGAATTGAGGCGAGAATGGGGTATTGCCGTTGCACAAGACCGCAGGGCGGGTTGATTCATTTATAAGAATTCAGCTACTCACATGAGGAACTCTGCTTCTCTCGACAGAGTTTCTCGTGTTGCTAAATTATTGAAAATAAATGGCTGAAGTGGAACTGGAAGTGCTGCAAGCAGTGGTGAGGGATAAGTGTGCATATGCTTCTGGCCGAAGAGATAAGGGCTGGTTTTGGGTGAATGATGAGATAGGCAAAAAACATGGCCGAGTTCCCAAATTACCCGCGAGAGAACCACAGATTTCGTGGCGTCGCTTTTTTTCATCCCTCGACAGAATTCCCTCTCCTGAAATGAAAGGTCTAAATCCCGAAGAGACCAGTTTCATCGAGAAATACCTCAAATTGGCTGATGAGTTGCTGCACGTTGCAGCGAGCGAACAAGAAAAGAACAAAAAAACTGGTTAGGGTCTCAGCGTGAAGCGCCGGCTCTCAACCCTAACTGCAATTCCCGGAGCCGCTCCATTTGCGACTTGCTCAACCCGTACAACTTTCCCCCGGCAAACCACCTTTACGCTTTTTTCCAGAAGAGGGATATCAAAAGCAATCTCAACTTCTGCGCCGGTCTGAGGGAGAAAGTCCGAATAGAAGAAGATGCCGTCGGAACTGGCATCCCGTAGGAACGCGACATGATCTGAAATAGCATTGGCAGCGCAGTTAACCTTGGCGGATACAAGCAATTTGACCCGGGGCCACGTGCGTTGCGTGTCATAACCTTGACTAGGCGCTGTTCTAACGGAAACGTTCATAGCACTACAAGAGAGGCAATTAGCTCGCCATCCTAAACTCCTGATATAAGCGGGGTTGGAAGCGGATATTTCTCGAATGATTGTAAATTCTTCAACTCTCAAGCGTAGAAAGTACAGGTGCGTCAGCTTGCGCCATCGCAGGCCGGTGGCAATAATTCCCTAATTTATTGCAATCTTTTGCACAGCATTCCCGAAACGAGAATGCTTGGCGCGTTTAGCAGCTACTTCAATCCCCAGTCCTCAGCTTGAAGCAGGTTGACCGAAGCAAATCAGGGCATCTTCAACTTTGCGACGTCGTCCTCGGCCTCGTAAAGCGCCGTCGTCACCGCTACCGGCAGACGCACACTGCCCAAAGTTACCGTCTTGCTCATGATCCTGGTATCGGGTTGTTTATCCATTGGGATCACCGTGCCACTGCCGTCTTCGACCCGGCCAAAGAGCACGCGAAAAGGAAAGGGCTTGTTATCGCTGGCCCGCACAAACACGCCGGTAAATTCCACGTAAGCGGAGTCACTGGTAATATCGGCCGCGGTAAAGTGTATGGCCGTTCCGGGTCCGTCTGGTTGCTGAAAACGCGAAACCGCAACTTCAACTTCCGACTTCATCTCGGTGATTGTGCCGTCGCCAATACCGTTGAAATGGGCCTTTATTGCAGCTGTAGGAAAAGAATCAAATTTGTACATCATCCCGGTATTGCCTACGAGTTGGAGTTTGCTCTTTTGGATAGGAAGCATGGCCGCATCAAATGTGAACCCTTGCCCCGACAAGGTGGACATGGTCTGCTTTCCATTGGCCGTGGAAGAGATGGAGCAATCGAGCCATGCCGTGCTATGGAAGACCAGTGGAGGATACTGCCGCTCTTCCTTCCAGGAATCCGGCGTTGCCGGGGCCGCGTATGCGGTGGAAGGGTTGGAGCGATTAAAAGCGATCAGCGACAGAAGGAAAGCCGCCGATGCCAGATAGAGAGCCCAGTTTTGCCGGTTCTGCGCGAAGATAGTTTTCACGGGAAAACTCTCCTTTTTTGAGATTTACATGAGAATTCTTCCGCTAGTCTCACATACTTTCGGTGAGATTGCGATGGCAACTTTGTAAGCTGATGTCGGCGGCAAAAGCGCGATGCCACCTGCAAGCGCATTATCCTTCCTGATTCACCATCTGGAGCAGCGCCTGGATGTAGCCAAAGCAGTAGGCAAAGGCCTGTTTGCCGCCCGTGTCGCCGTCAATCTTGGGGACGTGATCGGGCATGAGCATGCCGTCGTAGCCGACCTCTTTATATACGCGAATGGCGCGGATGAAATTTACATCGCCGTTATCGGGTAAGGTTTCCTGAAAATTCAGAAAACCTCCCTTGATATTGCGGAAGTGTACGTTGAAAATTTTGTTGCGCGAGCCGAAATAACGGATCACATCGTAAATCTCTTCGTTCGGATTTTTCAGGCTCTCACAAATCGTTCCCTGGCAAAAGTTGAGTCCATGATAGGGGCTTGGATTTAACGTAACGAACTTTTTCAATCCATCAACGGTGCTGAGCACGCGGTGCACTCCCCGGAAGCCCTGCGGCTCAGGCATGGCCGGGTCCTGCGGATGGCAGGCCAGCCGCACCTTATACTCTTCTGCCACGGGAATCACTCGCGCTACGAAGTAAGAGATCCGCTCCCAGGATTGTTCAGCGCTTACGGCGCCGGCCTCGGTCAGCTTGTCGCGGTCTGTGGTCTGCTCATAATTGAAGGTGGCATAGGTTGCTCCGCCCCGGCCTGGGGTCGGCGCCGTACGCACCACCCCCAGCATGGAGAGGTTATAGGTCAACATGGGGAAGCCGGCTTTGGCCGCGCTGCGAATTTTTTCGCAAACCGCATCAATCTCACGGTCGCGCTGCGGGCTCTTGCCCAGCATCACGTTGGGAATCTCTGATCTTGCAATATTCGTGGGGTGCAGCAATCGGAGCGCATCGACCTGCAGCCCGAAGGATTCAATGTGCTCACGCTTGCGCGCCAGCCCTTCCATGGACCAGTCATCCTTCTGCTGCCCAACCTGCAGAGATGGCGGCTCGGCACAGATGTGATTGACGCCGAAGGCCGCCATCGCTTTGAGAATGTCGTCACTGTCGCCATGCTGGGTTCCCAATTTGAGATTGGCCTTCTTCAGATTAGGATTTCTGGTCTTGGTTACCGCGTCCTTCGCCGGTAATTGCTCCTGTGCTGTGGCAATTGCGGGTGTTGCAGCCGCCAATACACCGGCGGCGGTGTGAAAAAAATCTCTGCGGTTCATAGGAATAGCTTCCAGTCTTCTGGTTTCTAGTTTCAAGTTAAACTTCCAGCTTCCAGCAGCAAGGGAATCGGGTTAATCCACCTGGAGCCTGAACGTCCCCTCTGCAAATTCCACCTTGAGGCCGGTGAATGAAGGCACAATAGCATCTGCCGCCTTCAACTCCTCCGCGGGACGTGTGGTAGTGAAAGCAACAACCCGCATGCCGGCGCGATTCCCCGCCTGAATTCCGGCCGGAGTGTCTTCAAATACTACGCAATCAGCGGGACGAGCGCTCAACAAAGCAGCGCCTTTCAGATAGGGGTCTGGGTGCGGCTTGCCGTTCACCACGTCTTCAGCAGTGACAAAGTTTTGCGGCCAGGGCAGGCCGGCATATTGCAGCCGTGCCTGGGCCAGTGGGCGAGTAGCTGAGGTGACAATGGAGAAGCGAGCGGGCGGAAGACGAAGCAGAAACTCCAATGCGCCGGGAATGGCTATGATTCCGTCTTTATCGCTAATTTCCATGTTTTCGACATTGCGGTTTTCCAGCTCGACGTCAAGCCCGGGAGCAAACTGCCGGATGGTCTCAATGCTGCGCCGTCCGTGAGCGTGAGCGACCACAGCCTCAGGGTCAAGAGCATGATCGAGCGCCCATTTGTTCCATATACGCGCCACAGAATGAGTGGAGTCGACAAGAACACCATCAAGGTCGAAAAGAAAAGCCTGGCAGGTGAAGGTCACTTTTCAGGATACCATCCGCGGAATGCCGAACAATCACGAGGTCTCAATCATGCTCAGGGATTGCCAATGATGCGGTGCGCGATTATTTCGTAGTTCTGCGCACCCGGCATTTTCCCCAGAAGAACCTCAAAATAAGGAATGCGGTCGACGGGGCCGATACCAAGCCGGGAGTAAAGTTTAGCCATGGCCGCCTCATCGGTCACCAGATGCGCCGCTCCATCGATGCTGGCCAGGCTGATACCGAAAAGTATCAAGACATTCCCCTTTCCATCGGCCCGGGGTAGACAGGCAACGACCGCATAGGTCTCCTGGCGATTCTCTAAAACGTACTCCGGTTTTTCTCCTGGTTTGGGCGAGACATTAATAATCTTGCCTTTGCGGGTTGAGTCATCGTAGTAGTGCCTGAAGTTCATGCGGCTTTCAAACATTGACGCCCATGGATTGGCGCGTTCATGTCCGAGGAGTATGAAGTTGCCGGGATAGTCCTGATCCACGTGTACCTGCCGTGGCGGCTTTACCTGGAATGGAATTCGGAAGCGCTCTGACATCAAAGAAAGATTCCGCAGGACCGGACCATCGTATTCCGTTATGGCTCCTATACTCGCGGCTTTGGAAACAAAATTGTTGATCTTGGGGTCTTTGATAAGAGGATCGATGAGCGTTTTCGGATAATCCTTGCTTGAATATTCCTTCAAAGGCACATTGCGCGCCAGCACATCCGAAATGACAATCAGGTCAAAGTCGGAGGGAACAACCTCAGTTTGCCAGGAATTTTGAAAAAACTGCTTCCAGAAATGACTGAGAAGAGGAGCGGCTTCTGCCGCCGACTGCTTTCGCAATTGGTTGTTCTGATAAGCAAGCCAGGAGCAAACCGCGACAGCAACCGTCAAAAGCGCCGACAGCAGATACAACGCCGGCTGCCTTGGCTTTAACTGCGCAGAGATCTGTTCGGATCGGGGAATCCGCTCTCGCGTGGCTGGATCCAAGCCCGTGCTTTGCTTGTGTCCATTCGAGTAGGTACCCGCATCTTCGGCCGGAACTTTTTCCAGCGGCTCTCGCGAACTGAAGACCGGAAGGTAGGACCCCCGAGGGAGTTCCATTACCATCGGCTCGTTGAGCCCCTCTGCCAGAAAATAATACTTGAGCCTTTTGCGCACCTCCGATGCCTGCACCCGAACCACCGTATCTGAGCTGGTGTCGTATCCGGCGGACCGGTTGAAAACCGCAACCCCAACCTGCTGCTCAGTGACCGGAGATTGGGGATCCCGGAGTGCGCATTCGGCAAGATAGGTAAGAAGCTCACGCAAGCGAGGCGACTTGGCGAACGATTCGCTTGCTGCTACGCGGTTGACTAGCGCCCTTCGTGGATCATCGGGGGATTCCCGGAGTGGCTTCTCGACTTCAGCCATGGCCGCTGGTTATTATCCCATGCTCTTTCATTTCGGTCTAGTTTTACTCCAAGTTTCACAATCCAAGCGATTTAGGCACGCGAGTCTCTGAGAATCTCAGTATTTGACATGGGCAGCAATAAATCGCCGCAAAAAAATATCCAGTTCTGCAACGACATGAGAGAATAATTTCCATTCACAGGAGCTGCGCGTGAAAAATAACGTTCTGCTTGAGATTTTGCTTGCGTTTCTTCTTGTCGTCACCTTATATGCGCAGGAGGCTCCGTCCCCATCCGCCACATCGCAGAAGCCTCTGCAGGAATTGCTGGCGCAAGCGCTGCAATCCTACCGGACCGGCAAGTTTGATGCTGCTATTGAAGAATATCAGGCAGCGCTGCAACAAGACCCGAAGTCAGGAGAAGCTTACGCCGGCCTGGCTCGGACCTACTTAAAGCAGGAAAACGTGCAGACAGCCCTTGAAACCGCCAAAAAAGGAGTGGGTGAAACTCCGGATTCGCTGGCCGCACATACAGCTTTGGGCGAGGTCTACTTCCGGCAGGGCAAGATGGAGGAATGCGAAGAAGAATTCTTGAAGGCAGTAAACACAATCCATCCGGAAGCGCGCGCTTATCTGGGGTTGGCGCGTCTCTACTCCGCTTATTCTCTCAATGCCAAGGCCAGAAAGGACCTGGAGAAAGCCCACGCCCTCGATCCGGACGATCCGGATATCCAACGGCGCTGGGTAGGCACATTGACCCGAGCCCAGCGAATCCAGTCTCTCGAAGAATATCTGTCGACACCAAAAAATGATGACGTGGAAACTCGTGAGGGGATGGAACAGTATCTCGATCTGCTAAGGGAACGGGAAAAACATCCGGAAAAATCCTGCCGGTTGGTAACTAAGCTGACTGCCACCGAAGCAGAGTTGAAAAACCTGCTGCTCGATCCGAGGCATCTTCGAGGATACGGTCTTGAAGTAAAGGTAAACGGGCAGTCCTCGCGTCTACTTCTTGATACCGGAGCCAGCGGATTGCTCATCAACAGAAGAATGGCGGAAAAGGCCAGGATCCAGCAGTTGACCGCTACCAAGATAGGCGGCATTGGCGACAAGGGGGATGTTGGGGGCTACATTGGATATGCGGACTCCATCAAAGTCGGCAATCTCGAATTCCAGAACTGTCTCGTCTATGTCTCGGAAAAGCGCTCAGTTGCCGGCGAAGATGGACTTATTGGCGCTGACGTTTTCAGCCATTATCTGATTACTATTGACTTTGTTAATGAGAAGTTAAAGCTTCAGGAACTGCCCAGGCGTCCCGATGAACAGGAGAAAGCGGCGGCGCTTAGCACTGCCGAAGAAGACGAGGATGAAGAAGGCTCTTCCGCGCCGCAAGGGCATGAAAGCGATCAAGCAGGAGCGCAGCCTGCAACTGCAACCACAAAAGTCATTACCAGCTCTGAGCCTCATGATCGTTATGTAGCGCCAGAGATGCAGTCCTACACAAGAATTTGGCGCTTCGGCCATGACTTATTGATTCCTACGAAAGTAGGCGAGGCCTCATCCAAGCTGTTCCTGATTGATACCGGCTCCTTAACCAATTTTATTTCACCAACGGCAGCGCGTGAGGTCACGAAAGTCCACAATTCCGACACGCAAGTGCGGGGCATCAGTGGATCGGTAAAAAACGTTTACGAAGCCGACAAGGCGGTACTCCAGTTTTCGCATTTTCGCCAGGAAAACCAGGACATTACGGCGTTTGATCTTTCCAAACTAAGCAAAGATGACGGCACTGAGGTATCGGGCATCCTGGGTTTTACTACGCTCCGATTCATGGTCTTGAAAATTGATTATCGCGACGGCCTAGTGGATTTTGACTACGATAAGAATCGCTGGCACTAGAAACAGTTCCACGCAGGCCCTCGGCTTCAAATTTTGCCTGATGCTAACCGCCATTACGTATTTCCTTCGATTTCCGCAATTCATCAGAAATTCATCACTTCATAACAATTCCCTAACACTGGCGAAGTAAAACTTATGCGGATGAATTGAGCAGTCCTCGCGGTACCTCGCTCGAGAAAGCAAACTTTCCAATTCTTACGACGCTCGAAATTCACCCTCATTACTGAATCCCAATTCAACCCAGAGGAGAAACATCGAATGACCCCAATGAAAAGACTGAAGGCCGGCCTTCTTGCCGGAATTTTTGCGCTGGCGGCGGCTTCGGCGCCGCATCTTTATGCCGGCGAGCATGACCGAGGGCGTGACAACGATCACGGCATCCGCCATGTACTGTTGATCAGCATTGATGGCATGCATGCGCTGGACTTCGCCAACTGCGCCAAAGGCATCAGCGGAATTAATGGAGGACAGCCCTATTGCCCCAACCTGGCGGAGCTCTCGGAAAATGGCGTGAATTACATCCAGGCTTCCACGACCAAGCCCTCTGATTCTTTCCCAGGACTACTGGCCCAGATCACAGGAGGCACCCCGCGATCAACCGGCGTTTTTTACGATGTGAGCTATGATCGCACCCTCTCGCCCCCGGCCAAAGATACCCCGAACGGCATTCCTGGAGGCCCTTGCCCCGGCCAGATTGGCACGCCAGTTGGCTACGATGAATCGATTGGCTTTGATTTGACCAAACTTGACGACGGCGGCGGCATTGATCCTGACTTTCTGCCACGTGACCCGCGCAATAACTGCGCACCGGTCTTTCCCCACCAATTTTTGCGCGTGAATACGATTTTTGAAGTGGTAAGGGCAAATGGCGGTTACACGGCATGGACCGACAAGCACCTTGCCTACGATATCGTACGAGGACCGAGCGGCGCCGGAATTAACGACTTCTATGGGCCAGAGGTCAATTCCATTCCAGTGCCCTTGCCGCAGATACCCGGTTGCAGCCCTCTGCCCGACCAAGCGGCGGCGACCCCGGACGACGACTGGACCAAAAGCTTCAAAAACATTCAGTGCTACGACAGTCTGCACGTGCGCGCCGCCCTCAACCAGATTGACGGCAAGACGCACGATGGCAGCGCTTCTGCTCCTGTTCCCAACATCTTCGGATTCAATTTCCAGGCCGTCAGTGTAGGCCAGAAGCTGGTTGAAAAAGCCATCGCTCAAACCGGCGGATACAAAGACGCATTGGGAAGACCAAGCGATGGATTGCTGAGCGAGATCGAGTTTGTTGATACATCGATTGGCAAACTGGTCGCAGAGCTGAAGAAGCAGGACTTGCTGAATTCGACGCTAATTATCATCAGCGCAAAGCACGGGCAATCGCCGATTGATCCGCATAGCGTGCTTCGGATTCCTGCCGACAATCCTGCCGATTCGTCGCCCGCCACAGTTTTGGGCCCGCTTGTTGCCCAATCGATTGAAGATGACGAGTCGCTGATCTGGCTCACCGACCAGAGCAAGACAGAAAGTGCTGTGGCCACACTCGAAGCCAACACTGCCGTTACGGGGTCTATGGAAATTTTTGCCGGACCCTACATCAACCTGTTCTTCAAGCCGGCCGATCAAGACTCGCGCACGCCCGATATTATCGTGACACCCAAGGTCGGCGTAACCTATACCGGCGGACACAAGAAGATTGCCGAGCACGGCGGCTTCAACCAGGATGATACGCACGTCATGTTGCTGGTCTCCAACCCGGCCCTGTCGCAGATCACGGTCATCAGCCCGGTTGAAACCACGCAGATTGCTCCGACTATCCTGAAGAGCTTGGGACTTGATCCGCGCGCTCTGCAGGCAGTTCGCAAAGAAGGCACGCAAACCCTGCCCGGCCTGGTTTTGCCGGAAGGCGATTTGCACTGAAGAATAAGCAGCAGCATTCTAAATGAAAAAGCGGGCGTTCAATTTTTTGACGCCCGCTTCGTTCTTTCTGCTGCTAATGATTACTCCAGTTCAACTTTGACCACATCAACCAATGACGTCCGCAATTGTTTAGGCAGCTCGACTTTAAGGGTATCTTTGTTCCACTGATACTTGAGTTTCATGCCATTGCGCAACAGGAGCACAGATTTTGGCCGCTTCACGCCGCTCATTTCAAGCGTTGTCTCTTGGAACGATGGAACAGCTTGCAGATAGCGTACGCCAGGCCGGGCTGTGGCTGGCACATTGGCGTATTCGGCATCGGGGATGTCGGTAGTTCCAAAGACTGCCTCCTGATTTTCATGGACCCAGCCGCCAAATTCTTTCATGCGGTCATAGGCCACCGGCGGAAGGTCGCCATTCGCCATAGGGCCGACATTGAGGAGAAAATTCCCATTCCATGCCCGCACGCGCACAAATTGCTCCAGGATTTCGGAGTTGGGTTTGTAATCTTCATCCACATAGGCCCAACTGCTCTTCGCCCACACCTGGCAGTTTTCCCACCAATCTTTTGCCGGGCGCTTTTCACCTAAGTTGCGTTCGGCGTGGGTATTGAAGTCACCATGTCCCCACATGCGGTCGTTGACCACAATGCCCGGCTGCAGCGCCCGGATCTCGTCAATCAAAATTACGTCTGGCTTTCCATCGAACCATAAAAGATCTATCTTGCCGTAATTTGTCAGCAGCTCTTTAATCTGCGCGCGCAGGTAGTCCCGGTATTGTTGTTCCTCTTCCGGCGTGGGCTGTGGCAGGTCAACAGGTTCAAGATCGAGTCCCAGGTCGGGCAGCTCGGGGTTGCGCTTTTTCGCTCCGCCATACAGAAAAGAATGGTATTTGCGGGTAAAGTGCCAATCTGGAGGCGAGTAATAAAGTCCGACCTTCAAACCATTTTTCCGGCAGGCCTCGACATATTGTTTCACCAGGTCTCGGCCGCCCATATAGTTCTTGGTGTTGAAGTCTCCGTAGGCGCTCGGCCACAGGGCAAATCCGTCATGGTGGCGCGTGGTTAGCACGGCGTAGCGGAATCCGGCGGCTTTGGCGGCGCGCAGCCACACGTCAGGATCGTACTTATCAGGATTGAATTTCTCGGCCAAGGACCAATAGTGACGCGGCGTTGTCGCTGACTTCCAATCATGCGTGGCGACGATCTTCTTAATCTCTTCTGGCGTGAGCCGCGTCCTGGCGAGCTCGCGGCCCGCAACCATCGACCACGAGATGCCATACTTGGCTTCAACCGTCGAAATACCCCAGTGAATAAACAAACCCAGGCCTGCCTCCGGATACCATTGCGCATCCGGATTGGTTGTATGCTGGAATTTTGCCGACGAACTGTCGTCCGTGACGCCAATCGCCGCATGTTCATCACCGACCACCGAATTGTCAGCCTTGCCGGATGAAGAAACAGCGGGACTCTTCGTTTGCTGGCCCAAACATGATAGGGCTCCCACGAAAATCACAATACAGATAGAAGAGAATTTGAACAATGTTGTATGCCTCATAGGAGATTGAAAGAGCTGGAATTGACGAGCTTAAGAACGATCCGCATTCTATATCAACCCACCTTTTGTAACATGGTTGCAAAAGATTAATGATTTCAGCGGCAGGAAGCACCGCAATCGGTATGGACAAGGCTAAACAGCGGCAGTTAAATAACAGCATGGACATACCGGCGGTCGTAATCATTGATCCCAAATATCCACACAATGTGGGTGCGGCTATCCGCGCGTGCGCGTGCTTCGAGGTCAAGTCGCTGATCTGGACGGGAGAGCGGGTCAATCCTGCCAAGTATTCGCGCCTGCCGCGCCAAGAGCGTATGAAAGGCTACAAGCACGTTGATTTCCGCAACGACGAGCGGCCCTTTGAATTACTGCCAAAAGACTGTGCTCCAGTATGCGTAGAAGTCTTCGAGAATTCTGAGCCGCTCACAACTTTTGAACATCCGGAAAACGCTGCCTATGTGTTCGGCCCCGAGGATGGCAGGGTGCCGCAGGTGATTCGCCGTCTGTGCCACAGATTCCTGCATATTCCAGCACACTTCTGCCTGAATCTGAGCGCGGCTATCAACGTGGTGCTCGCCCATCGGCTCATGTCACGCCAGCTCGCCGGCAAAACGCCGATCCTGCCCTTGCGCGAGATGCTGGTGGAAGTGCTGATTGCTTTCCTCGACGAAAGCCGTCACCAGAGCTGTGATTAGCCACCAGTCAATAAGTGAAAAACGTTATGCGCTTTGTCTCTCCCTTTCTCGTTGGGCTTGCTCCGTGTCCAATGCTTGCTCGGCTAACCGAGTTGGTATCAGTTCAGCTGGTCGCAGTCGAATGGCGCCGTAGATACCGGCTGCTAAAGCTGCTCCGATTATCGGCGCAACTATGAACACCCAGAGCTGGCTTATCGCCCAGTCGCCCACGAAGATTGCCGGTCCTATGCTGCGTGCCGGATTCACCGACGTGTTGGTGATCGGGATTCCCACCAGGTGAATCAGGGTTAAGACCAGGCCAATGGCGATTCCAGCAAATCCTACCGGCGCCTTTATGTCTGTCGATCCCAGCACCGTAATAACCAGAAACATTGTTAATATGACCTCGGCGCCCAAAGCAGAGGCCAGCGAGTAGCCAGCAGGCGAGTGGGCACCGAACCCATTTGCACCAAGTCCGGCTTCAACCAAGTCGTAACCGCCGCCTGCTCCTCGGGCAATCAAGAGAATCAGACCTGCGGCAATGATGGCGCCGACTATCTGTCCAACAACATATGCAGCGGCGTCCTTGGCACTAATTTTCCGCGCCAGCAAGACCCCGGCGGTTACGGCTGGATTCACGTGACATCCTGAGATCGGACCGATCGTGTATACCATCCCCAGCAGAGCCAGCCCGAATGCGAGGGCGACGCCAACATTGCCGATCTTGCTTCCCGCGAGCACGGCGCTGCCCACCCCTCCGAAAACCAAAACAAAGGTGCCGAAGCACTCGGCCATAACGCGTTTCTTCAGACCCATGACGGCAATCTCCTGTCGAAATGCTGCGTATTCTTGCTGACCTGACCTGGGAGGGGTGGCTATAGAAACGCGCATCTTCAGTTGGCTTCCAGGTCAGGGAGCCATAACCACCACCAATGGCGCAACAGACGAAGTGACGCACTTCTGTCGAAAAGCTCAAGCCTCGAACTCATTGGCGGCCGTTCCATTCGATGGGCGAATCAAGATCGAAACAGTCGCGACCTCCAAACACTGAAGCCAAGGCTTCCGATTCCTAACAAGCCGAGAAGAGGCAGTAGAGAAGCTGTTTGCGGCAGGCGGCTCTTGCTCGCAGTGGTCTCAGCAGTTGAACGCTCGGAGGTATTAGCAGTGTCTTCCTGGTTGGAACCTGTCTGTTCCTGCGCTGCACTCTGATCGCTCGAAGAGCCGGTCACGGCCTTTTTCGCCCCTCCGTAAACACTCTTAACGCCTTTTTTGGTGTCTTCATATCCGGTTTGGGCTCCTTCCTTTGTCTTCTCGTATCCGGTCTCGGCTCCGTGCTTCACGGCACCGGCAGCGCCACTCACGGCGCCCTTCGCGCCACCGGTGTCCTGTGATTGAGCCCCTTGCGCCTGATTGTCTCCAGTGGAGCCAGTAGTTTGTGTCTGGTTATTCGTACTCTGGGCAATTGCCATAGCCGAAAACAAGAACAACACGATTGTGATGAGAAATTTCTGCATGTTACGACCCCCTTTCCTCGTTTTTACTTGGAGGACGGATAGCGCGCAACTAGCAATACTGGCAGTTGGGAGCTTAAGCAAACCACGCATTCACGTCACCCTAGTATGAGTTGAAAAGAGCAAGATAATGACGCCGACGATCCGAATGCAGCGTTGAAAAGCCCTATTTTTGCGATCCTAACAGCACGATTGAAGTCTTGCCGTAATACAAACTATTTTTGAAACAAGTTCCTAGAGAAAACCGGGGTAAAATGGCCAGTCCTGTAAGGCCATTCTCTTTAAGACCACTGATTGGCGGCGCCAGATGATTAAGCTTCCTAAACTCATGGTTTGCCTCGCTGCGCTGGCGGCATGTTCGCTCGTCATCGCGCAGCAAGATGCGCAGCCACAACACATGGCGACAGTCGCGGTCGAGAAAGCCGCGCCAGCCGGACCGAAAGTCAAAGCGCCGGACCCGGGCAAGCCCACACCGCAACCTCTGACAGAGGACCAACAGCTTGGACGGCAGATCCTCGAATCATCAGAAGCCATGGCGCGCGGTCTGGAGGCGCCGATGCGCAGCTATTCGCTGCTGCAGATCGCGCAGGCCTATCTGCCGACTGACAAGACAAAAGCCGCGAGTCTGCTGCGCGATGCATTTACGGCTTCGGTTGGCATTCCGGATGACAAAGACAAGCAAGACACAAAGAGCCGATTACAGGAATCCATCCTGCGGGCACTACTACCGCTTTCGCAGTCGGATGTGGAGGAGCGGCTGCCGCAGGCAGATGCCGGCGTACGGAAGTCGCTATCCACTGCCATCATCAATCTGTATGCGAACAAAAAGCAGTTTGAACCGGCAATTGAGCTTGTGAATCGGCTAACCGCGGAAGATGAGTTTCCCTACAGCAGCGGGATCGCCCTGATGAACGCAATGCCGCCAGAAATGTCAGGAGAGAAGCAAGAGTTATTCGCGCAGGCAACCAGCAGCTATAACCACCACAGCAAGCATGGCATGCGGTTTGGCGGAGGCTTTACTGACCTGGTCATGCGTTTTGGCGCAAGCATGCCACCAAAACTCGCGCTGGAAGCGATTGATGAAATCCTGAAACAGGCCAAAGACGCGAATGAGCCTTTTTCACTGACCCTGAACTCAGACGCAGGAACAGCGAGTTTTGATTCGAGTTATGAATACGCGCTCTTTGCCATGTTACCCCTTTTAAAACAATTGGACGAAAGCCGGGCAAAGTCGTTGCTCGAGGAAAACCACGACCTCCAATCAAAGTTGCAGCAGTTCCCCCAAGGTATGCAATCGCTGAACCCGGATTTGGCAAATAATCCGCCGAAAGAGGGCGAGTCAGCCAAGAATGCAGATTCGTCAAAAAAAGGCGATACACCTAAACATCGAGGGATGGGCGTCAGTGTGCGCTCGGGTAAAGCTTCGCCGGAACAGGCTGCCGAAGCATATAGACGCGCTGAACTACAAAGAAATGTCGAGCAGATCATCGATTCCTCGGAGAAAGATCCGGTGCAGGCAATCGCGCAAGCTTCTGCGCTTCCAGTTTCTCTTGGAGGGCCGTTGATCAACTCCCCGCGTGGTCAAGTGTTCGAAGCAATTGCCAAGGCAAATGTGAAGGACCATCCTGCTATTGCCAAGCAAGCCGTTGATGAGCTGAGAAAAATGGCTGAAGATCTAACAGGAGAAGGCCAGGCAGTTTATCTGGCGAGCGCTGCCGACCTGTATCTGCAGTTGGGAGACGGCGACACCGCTGAAAAAATCGTGAGTGAAGGCTTCAAGGCGGCAGAGAAGATGATGGAGCAAGACAATGACGCCGACGATCCGAATATGGCGCTCAAAGCCTGGTGGCCTTCCACCGATGCCTACCGGCGATTTATCGAAATAGAAACCAAAATTTCACATCGTTCAACAGCCAACATCCTGAAAGAGATCAAAGACTCCGAAATCCGAACGGTGGAATCAATCATGGTGGGGCGCACGCTCCTGGGCGTGCCCATGGGACAGTACACGATCGTCCGGAGAACAAAAAATGGAAAAGATGGATTCACAATGGTCATGTCGGGACCGTGAGTTTCTAAAAAGTCATGACCTACCGCTTTGATTGTAAAAGCTGTCTCATGGCGCTGGTTCGTGCGGCTAGCACCGGAGTCAGGCCCTTACTCCCCATCGAATGCACATCAGCACCCTTGGAGAGAAGCATCCTGGCAATCTCGACCTTGTCACAATTTACCGAACGCCGGAGAGGAGTGTCGCCAAGACTGTCTCGCGCTTCGATGGTCGCGCCACACTCTAACAAGGCCTCGGCGACCTCAATGTTGCCTCGTCGAGCTGCCATATGCAGCGCTGTACAGTGCTTGACGCCATCATCGGCGTCTACATTTGCGCCACTTTGAACCAGGGCGCGTACTACGTTTGCACCAGTCTTCACCCTGCACTCGTTGGCCACGCAATACAGGGGAGTGTGCCCACCGACATCAGTGATATTGGGATCGACGCCAAGACGCAGAAGCAACTCCACCGTGGTTACGTCGCCAGCAGCTGAGGCCGCGTGCAACAGCGTGCGACCACTGTAGCGCTGCCCTGCGAGATTTGGAACACTACGCAGCTTTCCTCGCACATAGTCAAGCATGACGCTCTCGCCGCTGCTGATCATCAGCGCGAGCAGTGCCGCAAAAACTGAGCGGTTGCGCTCAAAACAGGCCTGCAAGTTAGAACTTTCCGCCGATGCTATGGCGCGATCTGCATCGCCGTCGCGAATGGCTGCCACTGCCTTATCGAGCGCGCGCTGCTGGTCCCATCGCCGCGTGATTTCCTGATCGATTTCGGCATTGTTCGCGGGCGGATCACCTCGTTTCAGCGGGTCTGAAGACATTTGCTCCTGGTTGACAATATATGCGGATGATTGCTCAAAGAATCCTCGCAACGCACTGCGCACGGGCTCCTCGATTTGTGCGTCATCGAGAGTTTTGATCATGTTGCTCATCCATGCATCCCTTTCCTTCCGTCCGATCTTGAAACGAAGGTGTGACTCACGCAGGCTCAACCACCAGCGGCGCTGTGCGTCCTCGCTCGGTCCACCGAGGAATTGAGCCAGGAACGCGGCGAATTCTTCTATGGCACACCTGAAAGTCTTTCCAGGAAACAGCGGCCGGAGCAGCGAATCCTGTTCTACGCGGGCATAAAACATAGTTGCGAGTTTGCGGCAGGCGGCCGTTCCGCCAATGGCTTGATACAGGCTGGAGGCATGCGCACTCTTCTGCGCTGAAGGATTGGGAGTCCTTTTAGCCATGTTACATTTTCTCACGGGCGCGATGCGGCTGGTCCCACGCCAGACACTTCAGCTCACAAGTCAACTGGTTGATGCCGCCAAACCGCCGAAACGAGTCGTAATAGCCGTTTTGATTATGGATAAATTCGAAACATGGTCGCGGTCACGTCACAGCTGCAATCCCCCTATCTAGGATCCGTATTGGATGGAGGTGCATTGGAATGAACGTGGTCGACCTTCGTGTGTGGATGCTAGTATTCGGAATTGCATTCGTAAACTATCGAGAGAAAAACGTCTAACAAATAAATGGGAGCTTTATCATTCCTTCGCCCCTTAGAGATCGCTTAATCAGCCCATCGGATACATGCCTCGAGATTTACATCAATGCCACTCTGAGCGAGAGTCACGAGTTCTGGAGGTACCCAACTGACCAGCGTGGAGTCAGAGTAATGCACCCACAGATCCCAGGGTGGGACATTATCTACATCGAAGAATCCATTCGAAGAATACTGAGCAGCTCCATCAGCCAGATTTTCGTTTGGAAAATAAAGCAAGAGCCGACCTGCGGGTTCGACGCTCTTTGCTTCCGGGAGATTCGTTTGTCGCGATCTCAGTAAAGCAGCACGTTTTTTAATGACTTCTGCTACCATCTCGTATCGTTCTGCCTCGGTTCTCGATTCGCCAAGCGCAAATGGCGGTCTGAGAGCGGGAGTACGTAACTGCTCTTTCAGCAAAGCCAGAGAGTCAGGGTCGGCTTCTTTCCTCATTTTCATTGCACGGCGACGATCACGATTCTTACAAATAAGCCGATAGAACAAATTCCATTTGCCGCTGCAATAACTCCTTTGGAATAGCTCTCCCGCTTTTTCAATCAAAGCGCGCCTGCGTTTGATGTCAGGAGGCTCCTCCGGGTGAGTAAACAAGGACTGACCAGCACACCACTCCACAGTCTCAGAAAGAGAGCGGCAGAATTGCGTTGTGTTCACGTCTATCATGACGCGCGCTGTTCGGTGAAGGGCTATCCATCAGAAAGTGACTGCGGTATGACTTAGCGCACTGCGGGCAGCCAACTTTTTGCCTGGCGTGATTTTTCGTAGGCTTCAATCTGCGATTGGTGGCGCAGGGTGAGGCCGATATCATCCAATCCTTCGAGCAGGCAGTAGCGGGTGAAGGCTTCGATATTAAAAATTGCCTGGAAACCGGCGTCGTCTTTCACCGTCATATCTTCGAGCGAAACCATCAGGCGGTAGCCTTCGCGGGTTTGCGCGCGCTTGGTGACTTCCGCAACTTCTTCCGGTTTCAACACCACGGCAAGCAGGCCGTTTTTACCGGCGTTGTTGCGGAAGATATCGGCAAAGGTGGAGGCAATCACCACGCGGATGCCGTAGTCGGCGAGCGCCCAGGCGGCGTGCTCGCGCGAGGAGCCGCAGCCGAAGTTGCGTCCGGCGATCAGGATGGAAGCGCCTTTGTAGCGCGGAGCGTTCAACACGAAATCTGGACGCGGCTTTTCGGGCGAAAGGTAACGCCAGTCGTAAAACAGAAAATCGCCGTAGCCGGAGCGCTCGATGCGCTTGAGGAACTGTTTGGGGATGATCTGGTCGGTGTCAACGTCATCCCGGTCGAGCGGGACGGCCAATCCGGTGTGTGTGCGAAACGCTTCCATAATTTTAGATCCTTGCTTTGTCTTTCTCGCTACCTGTTATCTTAAGCCATGCATTTTCGCCAGATTCTTCGCTTCGCTCAGAATGACATTCCCGTTATGAGCGGCATTTCGATATGACTCGATCGCATTTGCCGAAATTGCTTTGGTGCTTCTAATCCTTAAATTCCCATTTGCGGATGTCGGTAAAGTGTCCCGTGATCGCGGCGGCGGCGGCCATCATGGGACTTACCAGGTGCGTGCGTCCGCCGGCTCCCTGGCGGCCTTCAAAGTTACGGTTGCTGGTGGAGGCGCAACGCTCCCCCGAAGCAAGAATATCAGGATTCATGCCCAGGCACATCGAGCATCCGGATTCGCGCCACTCAAAACCGGCGGCGCGGAAGATGGAATCCAGGCCTTCGCGCTCGGCGGCCTGCTTGACCACCTGCGAGCCGGGGACGACCATGGCGCGCACGTGCGGGTTGATTTTATATCCGCGCAGCACGCGGGCGGCGGCGCGCAGGTCTTCAATGCGTCCGTTGGTGCAGGATCCGATGAAAACGCGATCCACTGAAATTTCCTGCAGGTTCACTCCCGGCTTCAGGCCCATGTATTCCAGGGCGCGCTCGGTTGCTTTGCGGTCGGAATCATTCTTCGCATCCTGCGGACTGGGAACGTTTGCCGTGACGGGCGCGGCCATTCCCGGATTGGTGCCCCAGGTCACAAACGGCGCCAGCCGGGCTGCGTCTATTTCTACGGTGGTATCGAACTTCGCGCCCGGGTCGGTAGGAAGGCTGCGCCAGTAATCCAGCGCTTCATTCCAGGCTTTGCCCTTGGGAGCGAAGCGGCGGCCTTCGAGATAAGCAAACGTCGTGTCGTCCGGGGCGATCATGCCGGCACGGGCGCCGCCTTCGATGCTCATGTTGCACAGTGTCAGGCGGCCTTCCATGCTGAGTTGGCGGACGGCCTCGCCGGCGTATTCGATTACGTGGCCGGTGGCGCCATCGGTCTTGATCTGCGCAATGATTCCCAGCGCCAGGTCTTTTGCGCCTACGCCTTGAGGCAAGGCTCCCTTGACCCGGATTTCCATGGTGCGCGGCGTGTGCTGTGGCAAACATTGCGTGGCCAGAACGTGCTCGACTTCCGACGTTCCAATGCCGAAAGCCAGCGCGCCAAACGCACCATGCGTACTGGTGTGGCTGTCGCCACAAACGATGATCATGCCCGGTTGGGTGAGCCCCATTTCGGGACCGATCACGTGCACAATTCCCTGCTCTGCCGAACCGATATCAAATAATTGAACACCGAATTCCTTGCAATTGCTGCGCAGGGTTTCGATCTGTTTTGCCGAAATAGGATCCTGAATGCGCAGACGGTCACTGGCGATGGTAGGCACGTTGTGATCAATTGTGGCGACGGTAAGATCAGGGCGGCGCACTTTGCGTTTCGCCGTACGCAGGCCCTCAAAGGCCTGGGGCGAGGTGACCTCATGAACGAGATGCAAATCAATATAGAGCGCTGCCGGTTCGCCCTCGGGATGAACTACCGTATGCGCGTCCCATACTTTTTCGAATAATGTTTTCGGTTTCGACATTAATTGTTTGATTCCTTTGTTCCGCTTCGGGCCTCAAATAGATTTCACGATGCTTTTCGAAAGCGCAGGGCTAAAGCCCAATTCGTTCTATAGAGACGTAGCGAGCTACGTCTCTACTAAGGATCTTCTAAACCGCGTGATACGAGTGGCGGCGGTTGATCTTTTCCGCTACCGCGGTCTCAACCCGTTCGCCCATCTCTGTGGTGGAAACCAGTTGCGTGCCTGCGCCGCGGTGCAGGTCGGCGGTGCGGAAGCCCTGTTCCAGCACCTGGTTAATGGCGGCGTCGACGTCATCGGCTTCCTGATGCAATCCCATGCTGTGGCGCAACAGCATGGCCACAGTGGCAATCGCGCCCAAAGGATTGGCGATATTTTTTCCGGCGATGTCAGGAGCTGAACCGTGCACCGGCTCATACAATCCTACCTGCCCGCCAATCGTAGCGGAGGCCAGCATGCCCAGCGACCCGGTAATCACCGCCGCTTCATCGGAGAGAATGTCGCCGAACAGGTTCTCGGTCACGATTACATCAAAGCGGCGTGGATTCAATACGAGGTGCATGGCGGCGGCGTCCACATACATGTGGTCCAGGGTTACATCAGGATATTCTGCCGCCAACGCAATCACGGTGTCGCGCCAGAGTTGAGAAACGTCAAGCACATTGGCTTTGTCAATGGAAGTGAGCTTGCGCTTTCTCTTGCGCGCCTGCTCAAAGGCGATCCGCGCCACCCGCTGGATTTCCGGGACGGTATAGCGCATGGTGTTGAAAGCATAATCGGCGGTCTTTTCGCGAGGCTCGCCAAAATACAGGCCGCCCAGCAGTTCGCGAATAATCAGAACATTGGCTCCCTGCGTCACCTCGGCACGCAACGGAGAGCCCGCGCTCAGGCTTGGATAGGCAATCGCCGGACGAAGATTCGCATAACCTCCCAATGCTGTGCGAAGCTGCAGCAACCCGGTTTCAGGACGCATGTTGCGTGGCAGGTTATCGTACTCGGGACCGCCTACAGCTCCCAGCAGAACGGCATTGCTCTCCAGGCACGCATCCATAGTGGCGCGTGGAAAGGGCGACTGGCTCTGCTTAATGGCCACGCCACCGACAGGACATTCGCGAACTTCTAATTCGTGGCCGCACAAATCGGCGACGGTGCGCAAAACGCGCATGGCCTGGGTGATAACCTCAGGACCGATGCCGTCTCCGGGCAAAACTGTGAGTTTGGTTTTCATAGAAAATAAGCTTTTAGCTCTTAGCTTTTAGCCTTAGCTTGAGAGCGTGTTTCAAAATCAACAAAATGGGATGCATCTAAAGCCTCCAAGGGCTAAAGCCCGTCACATTCTGGGCCATTTCGGCAACGACTGAAGTGCCCTGATACAAACCCATTTTGGAACAAATAAGAACTACGTCTGGGCGACCTGCGCGTGCGCCGGTGCGGGCCGCTTGGGCGCCGGCAGGAAGCTGATCAGATCCTGCTCGTAGACATTCTTCTTGCGGTCTGCCAGCGCAATAAACTGCTGATAGCAGATTTCAAGGTCCTCATCGCTTAGTTTATATCCAAGCTCGGCGTAGCGGCTGGCCAGCGCGTGGCGGCCGGAGTGCTTTCCCAAAACCATGCGCGAGCCAGGCGCGCCCACCGACTGCGGAGTCATGATCTCGTAGCACAGCGGATTGTTCAGCATTCCATGCTGGTGAATGCCGGCCTCATGGGCGAAGGCATTGTTGCCAACAATGGCTTTGTTGGGCTGCGGAGCAACGCCGATAACCTTGGCGATCAATTGACTGGTGGGATAAATCTGCTCGCTGACCACACCGGTATCATAAGGATACAAGTCGGGGCGCACACGCATGGCCATCACAACTTCTTCCATGGCGCAGTTGCCGGCGCGCTCGCCGATTCCGTTCATGCAGGTCTCTACCTGGCGCGCGCCCGCTTTGACCGCTGCCAGGCTGTTGGCAACCGCCATTCCCAAATCGTTGTGGCAATGCACTGAGAGCGTAATCTTGTCCGCGCCTTTTACGTCGCGCAAAATGGTTCTAACGATGCGGGAAAATTCTTCGGGCATGGTGTAGCCGACCGTATCGGGAATATTCACCGTGGTGGCACCAGCGGCAATAGCGGTTTCCACCATGGCACACAGAAATTGCGGATCGGTGCGGGTGGCGTCTTCCGGTGAAAATTCAATGTCGCTCAACAATGACTTGGCGAAAGCTACCGCTTCTTTGGTTTGCTGCAGGGCCTGCTCGCGTGTGATTTTGAGTTTGTGCTGCAGGTGAATGTCAGAGGATGCGAGAAAGAGGTGGATGCGGGGCTTTGCGGCGACTTTGACGGCGTCCCATGCGCACTGGATGTCATCCTTTTTGGCGCGTGCGAGCGCCGTAATAACAGGACGGCGGATTTCCGCCGCCACTTTCTGTACCCCCGCAAAATCGCCTTGAGAAGAGATGGGGAAGCCGGCTTCGATCACATCCACGCCCAGCGCCTCGAGCTGGCGCGCAATCACCAGTTTTTCCTCGAGGTTCATGCTGCAGCCGGGAGATTGCTCTCCATCGCGCAGCGTGGTGTCGAAGATTACAATGCGCTCGCGTTCCATCCCTTCCTCCTGCTCCTGGTGCAAAATCTAATTTTCGGGTACGAGGCTATTATAAGACAAGCTTATAATTTTTATTTATCCATCATGCGAACTAATACTATTATGCCATGCACCTGCCTCAAACAGATGGACTTATAGCAGTTCCGGATGTCTCATTCGCTCAACGACAAAGCGTAGGCAAGATGCCTACGCGGCAGCCGGCGAGACGCCGGCGCTACGCGAAAAAAACCAGATGGCCCGAGGAGGGGTAAACAGGCCATCTGGGTAAGTTGCAGCAGGGGGAAAAAACTCTATGCCCGGCCAATGCCAACATACTGGAAGCCAAGTGTACGAAGGCGGGTGGAATCCAGCAGGTTCTTGGTATCAATAATGATGGGCTGCCGCACCAGGTGCTTGATCTTGTCGAAATCCAGCGCGCGGAACTCGGGCCAGCCGGTGCTGATCACCAGGGCGTCGACGCCCTGGGCCACATCATAGGCGTTCTCGCAGTACTCGACGGATCCGTTAAGCTCGATCTTGGCATCAGGAATTGCTACCGGATCATAGGCACGCACGCGCGCCCCGCGCGACAATAGCCGCCGGGCAAGATCAATCGAGGAAGAAGCGGCCACTGAGTTGGTGTTGGGCTTGAACGACAGGCCAAGAATGCCCACTTCCTTGCCGGCAACCGGTTCAACCAGCTTTGAGAGCTTGTCAACCACGCGGTCGGTGAGCGAACGGTTAACCTCACGCGCCGCGGTGAGGATGCGCAGCAAGACGCCTTTGCCCATGGCGAGTTGGGCAAGAGAATCCATGTCGGCCTCGACAAAAGGACCGCCGAAGCCGGCTCCCGGTTGTAAACAACGAGGGGCAATTTTTTTATCGAGACCGAGGGCCAGCGCCAGATCAACGGCGTCAGCGTTCACGTGCTCGCACAGCGAGGCCAGTTCGTTAATGAACGAAATTTTTGTAGCCACGAAGGCGGTGGAAGCTTCGCGCACCAGCTCCGCAGTTTCATGATTGGTCACGATTACAGGCACGCCGCGCATGACCAGCGGGCGATACACCTGCTTGAGCAGGAGCACAGCCTGGTTGGAATTGGTTCCCAGGACAATGCGGTCGGGCCAGTTGAAGTCTTCCACGGCGCAACCGTCGGTCAGGAAAACCGGCTGGGAAACAATGACAACGCTTTTGCCCAGTCCTTCAATTGCTTTTTCGATGCGGGCGGCAGTGCCGACGGGCACCGGAGTCATGATTACAAAAATTGAATTGTTTCCCGTTTCACGCGCGATCTGTTGCGTGATTTCTTCGATATAACGGTACGAATCGGAGGCGAAAAAAATAATCTGTGATTTTTGAGCAAAAGATGTCAACTCGGTAGAGTACGTCAGACGGGCAGCGCGCAGGTTGCGGCGAAGAATATCTTTGAGGTTGCGCTCGTAGAACGGTGTGTTGCCTTCGGCCAGTGACTCCACCCGCGAGCTGTCTTCATCGAACACTGTGACCGGCGTGCCGAAATCTGCGAGGCAGGCTGCCGCCACGGTGCCGAGGTATCCGGTTCCGTAAACTCCTATTTGCATACATCCTTCTCTTTCCGGGGAGATCGTCGTGCTTACGGGGGAGATACTGCTTTACGTAGTTGTAATGCCGGGGCAGTTTATCCGCAAGGCCGAAAGAGGACATGTACTTTCAGAAGTTCATCGCCGACCTGTTTCGGGGCATGTACCTTCGTGTTGCGTCAGGTTGGCGGCGAGAGGAACCCTGGCGAGGTCGTCCCACTTGTCAGGCGCGAACTCCCGGACGAGAGTGAGTTCCTTTACCAGAAAATCGCGGGCGCCGGAATAATGCGCCCATTGCTCTTGCGCCTCTTCGACAGCTTTGAGCGCAGCCGCATTGTCGGCGAGTTTCGCCAGGGTGATATGCGGGACATAGGCCCAGGGTTCTTCGGCGCGAAAACCATACTGGTTCAACCGTTGATGCAGGCTGCTGATCTGGGAGGCTCCCTGCTGAACCTGCAGATAGACGGTGCTGGTAGAGGGGACAAAAGCCTCTACCCGCCCCAGCGAGATGCGTACAGGCTCGGCTTTGTAGCAGATCCTCTTCAAAGCGGCGAGCAGTTTGTCGCGGGGCGTCTCCAACACGCGCGGCGCAAGCAAGGTGAGATGCGGCCGCACATGAGCCTGCTCAGGCGTAAGCCGGCTGCGCAGGCTCTCCACAAAAGCGGCCAGCGGACCATTAATATACGCAACTACAGCGTAAGAGGCAGGTTCCATAACAGGATTATAAGGTTTGCAGTTCCAAGCTCGCAGTTCCAAGCTACAAGGAAAAGCAAGAGCTTTTAATCCTGTCGCGGATGACGCGGTGGGCGGGGGACGAGAAGAGTTCTGGTTTAATCTTGCGGCGGATCATCGTTCTGCAAAATGGCCCGAAGCAGTGCTCCCCTCCCCCCATTACTTGAAGTAGTCCATTTCACGCTAATCCACTGTGGTTCAATGGTTTATAGCAGGAGGCCAAGTAATGGGAGCAAAGGTGGACAGCACATTAGTTCGCTGCATTCTTCCACGTGTCTCCCATGGAAGGGCATTCGTGAATCCTAAGTTAAGACCGTGAATTTTCAAGGAACTCGCTCCGCATTCTGGAATACGGGAATAAACTTCAGGATTCATGATGACTGATTTTCCGATGGAAGCAATAGTTTGATACCAGTTGCTTCTGATGTTCCCGGTGCTTTCAATGCGTATTCTTGTTCTTTAAGAGCAACCACATCATGATTAATAGGCTGGGAAGGCAACCGTAATCGAGAATTAGCGGGATCCACGACCATCTTGCCGAACCTCTGACCGGAGTTAAAAGCAATCCCAACGCCCCGCACAGACCTCCCATAATCAGGATCAGCGAAGATTTCTCTTTTCGAACTATCCAACGAAAAATAATCCGAGCGTTCGCTAAGATGGCAAACGCCGAGAACAAAAGCAGCAAGCTAGAAGTAGCCCATAGCACAGTCGTTTTCAAATTGAAATTTCCTCAAGCCTATTTTCACAAACAGCTTCTAAGGTACATAAATACGTTGCCCTAAGATACCTTTGATGAACTCCCAGCCACTTGGCCATTCGAGAGTATCGCTAGGCACTGTAAACTCTTGCCCAGAATTATAAGGAGCAAACTCGTTCCAAGGACCTGGATCCCACTTTCCCGACTTCAGATAATTCCAATAGTTTGCCTCCCCCTTCATTACCCAGTCACCCGCTTCTAGTCCCGGCCTTCCCCATCTTGAAACAGTGACAGTGCCTCCTGGATTGGTAATAGTTGATTCTGCTGTGAAAAATACAAGGGTTCCATATTCCGCAAAGTGAACTCCCGGAGCTGCTAACTGTCCTGCCTGGCCAAGCGTCGCTGCTGTGGCATGCCAACCGGAATAATAGAGCCCCCCCTGTGTGATTGCGCTGTCAGGGAAAAGACATGTGAAATCTACAATGTTTTCTCCTGCACAGGTAACTGTAATGTCAACTTTGGCATTCGGATCGGTGTCGCAAGTGCCAGGATTTATTCCACAGATTACTTGATTTTCGTAGCGTTTAAGTGCATCAGCTTGAGGAGAGCCGAATTTCTGGAAGGGATCGCCAGATGTGAAAGCGTTACTCGGGTTACCCGCGCCAGGACAGGTGCCTTCTCCGTCATACTCAGCATCGCCGGTGCCAGGGTTTGGAGGACCATAGAACAGGCAGTCGTGGCCATTCTCAGAAACAGGGTCGAGACCCAGGGCATCAACACTCGTTAAGGGCCGATTCGTAACGTAAGCATAGCGATTCCAGGTCTGGGGG
>Ga0070741_10002521_pt1 | contig 48870 bp, 66 predicted proteins | sample Coa_R1_4_FD_66440 | JGI IMG/M metagenome (GOLD analysis project Ga0070741, IMG submission 66440) | Surface soil microbial communities from Centralia Pennsylvania, which are recovering from an underground coalmine fire - Coalmine... | ecosystem: Environmental > Terrestrial > Soil > Unclassified ... | reverse complement strand
GCGGCGAGCGGTTCGAACCGGCCATCATCAAATTCGACTTCTGGGCGCGCCCACAACCGGCCCTTGGCGTCCTTGTATATGACGAGCGAAGCCGCCTCGCCGATGGGCTCCCCAGCTTGCAGGCTCGCCGTCCCGATCACCTGATAGTCGGTCCCTCGCTTCACATGCCGGTGCGTCGGCTTCCACCCCTCCCGGCTCTCCTGGGTGGGGCGTAGCGGTGTCGTGAGGCTGGCGAGTAGGGTTTCACCATCAGGGCAGAGCGCGCCGGCTAGGCGAGCCGCCTGTTCGCCTGTGATCCCGCATTCCTCACAGATTTGCAGGACAGTCTTCGCCGGCAGCTCCTGGGCAGGGAGGGCGGCTTGGGTTCGGAGTGCTTTTGCGAAATCTCTTAGCTCGGCGGCCATCTCAAACGGACAGCCCTCTTTCGTTTCGGACTGAGTGCAGCCCGTCGCGTTGGTATCCCACTCACGCCAAGCGCTTTCGCACTCCCCGCCGCAATCTATTCGCTCGGCCGCAGCCTCCAGAAGTTCTGGTGTCACCGGATATCGGAGGTGCCAAGACGCCTCCATATACTCACGCATCTTTTGATGACTTTGCCGTGCGCGCTCCTCGGCCCTTTCGACACGGTTTTCCCAAGTGGCCAATCGCGCTCTATAGGCTGAACCTTCCGCCTCAAGTTCCTTGATCAGCCCCTCCAGATCGGGCTGTGGAAGGCGGGCCTCTAAGCGGTCGGCGAGGCGTGTAAGCGCATGGAGCGCCCTGATATGTTCATCGGCGTGGCCGGGGTCGATCAGAACCTTGCGGATGGTTGCGATCAGCTCTTGGTCGGTGGGATCAGTGGTCATGCGGCCTCCTGAAGGCAAATACCGATGACTTCAGCCATACCGGGCGGGTTGCTGTCGCCCAGCGCCTCGGCCTCAAAGGCCGTCGAGGCCTCAAGGTTCGCGATCATAGCGGCTGCGCCTCCTGGTCCTGTTCCTGCTCAGCGAGCGCGCGTTCAAGGCGATCGAATTGCACCAGGTCGACCGCAGCCGATTCAGGTCGGCCGGCGTACACCGCGCCGGTGATCGCCTCCTCGTGGACGTCGCGCAGGATCTCGGCCTCGGCGCGCGAGATTATGTAGGACCCCATCCTCAGCTTGCCGTGAAGCAGCAGCACCGGCGGAGTGGCTCGCACATAGTCGGCCACGCATAGGAGCCGGCGCTCGGCCCTGGCGTTGGACCAGGCTCCCGTCGCCACGGTCAGGTCGACCAGGACGCGCTCATAGAACTCGACGAGGGGCCAGTTCAGCTTGGCCTTCGCCCGCTGCCAGCGCTGTATGAGTCGGAGGCCGCGGCGACGCTGTTTGATGTTCTCCGTAGGGCGTCCGCGGTGATCGAGGATGCGGCCAGTCCGCCGGTCATAGGTGAAGGCGGCTCCCATTAGGTGAGCTCCTCAGCCGACTGGCGGACCTGGTCGGCGAAGCTGGCCGGCGCGTGGGCGATCGCGTCCTCGAGCTCGGTCTGTTCTGGATTGTTCGGGGCTCGAGCAGCCCAGGCGTCGAGTGCATCCGGCTCGGCGACTTCCAGATCATCGTCGACCTTGGCCGACCTTAGAGCGACCTGGTCGCCGGGCGTCGCGCCGGCGGCGTTGACCGCGAACACCAGCAGGCGCACCAGCGAGCGGTTGAGCCCGTAGAGGTTCACCCCCACCCCATAGTCGAGGCCCTGGGCCTGGGCGCCGTCTTTGGTGAGGTTCCAAGGCCAGCCGCTACCCGCGCGCTTCATGAGTTGCGCGAATTCCTCCGCCGTGGCCGCCCCGATCGGTTTGGCCACCAGCGCGTCAACCTCCGCCGCCAGCTGCTCGGCTTTGGCCTTGGCGGTCTTGTTGGCGTCACGCGTCTCGGCCGACCGTCGTTTCTTGTCCTCGAGCCGTTTGAGGCCCTCTTTCGGGATCGGGAACGGTCCGTTGAGCCAGGCCGTGCGGTAGATCGCGGTTCCTTCTGGGATCTGCGGCAGTTCCCGTTTGTGTGGCCATTTGTGGCCGCGCCGCGCATAGGTGCGCTCGCTGTTAAAGGCTTCGGTGAACACGTCGACAAATCCCAGGCTGCGCAGCTGGAGTAGGATCGGGTCCTTCACGCCATGCCGGATCTCGGTTTCCTGCCAATATGAGTCCTTGCGCTTGGGCAGGTATTTCCAGCGGTGGGCGAGCTCGGCCATCACGAACAGCACGTCGTCGCTGAGCTCGACCTCCTCTGCGGCCGCAATAGTGGCGCGGGAGGCGAGATTCCGGGCCTGCTCGATGTTGTAGCGGCCTTCGGCCACGTTCTGCTGATCCTGCTCATCCAGCTTCAGGAAGCTCAGCCTGTCCTGGACGTGGCGCTGGCTCTTGCCGATCTTCGCGGCGATGTCGGCCGTGGATAGGGCGTGGTCGGTGCGCAGCACGTTGAAGGCGCGCGCTTCCTCCATCGGGTTGAGGTCCTCGCGCTGCAGGTTCTCAATCAGCGCCAGCAGGGCGGCCTGACCGTCGTCGACGTCGACGATCGAGGTCCGGATCGGTTGATCGGCCGGCCAGTCGCCGCGGGCGATCAGAAGGCCGATCGCGCGCCAGCGGCGCTCGCCGGCGACCAGTCGGTGGAAGCCGCTGGCGTCGGCCGGTCGCACCGTCAGGCCCTGGATCAGGCCATGCTCATGGATTGACGCCGCCAGTTCCTCGATCGCGTCTTCGTCGAACACGGTGCGGGGATTGTGGGGATCCGGCGCGATTTGGGCGTGCAACAATCCCGGTTCGGCACCGGCGGCGGTTTGGGGGGGGGCACCATCGATGGCGGTCAGGGCGGCGCTGCCGGCGGCGGTGAGGATCAGGCCCTTGGCCTCCAGCAGCCCGGCCTCGCGCAGCCTGGGGAGGTCGCGGCGCAGGTTCGACGGCACCTTGCCGACGGCCTTGGCGACCGCGTTGAGGTCCTGGGCGAAGCTTTCGCCCTCGGGATAAGCGTGGCTCGTCAGATGGCGCAACAGCGGCGCGTAGGCGATCGTGAACGAGGTTAGGGTCGTCATGCACAGGCCTCCTTGGTTGGCGTGAGTGCGTCTTGAAGTCGTCGAAAGGCGCTGACCGCCGCCCGCCGGCGGCTCGGCGTGGTCAGCCCCTTGAGCAGTCCGGCCCCTGGCAGATCGAGCACCGCGTGGCCTTCGCGCGCCAGGGCGGCGAGGCCCTCGGCCTCGATCGCGGAGAGGGTGAGGGTGACCGTGTCGCTCACGCCGCCACCCCGCGGGCGTCGCCGGCGGCGATGCGCATGAGGGCGTTGGCGGCCTGCTCGGCGCTGAGGCCCTCGACGATCAGCGCCAAGGGGTAGCCGGTCGGTTTGTTGTCGAGGGCGAAGACGCCGACGTCGCCCATCTGCAGCGCTCGGGCGCCGACGGTGTTCGCCGGTCGCTCGAGCCGCTCGAGCAGGGCGGTCATCGGGCCGATCGGGCCGCGGGCGAAGCGTCGCAGCCAGCGGCGGTCGTGGGAGAGGGGAAGGCCCCGGCAGTCCGGGGCGAATTCGGTCAGATGGATCAGGACGAAGCGAACGCCGTGCGTGGCGAGATCGACCATCAGGCGGCGCTCCAGGCCGCTGTGGGGCGGTCGGCGGCGGTGATTGCGGCAGTGAGCGCCTCGATACCGATGCCCTGGACTGCGAGCGTCCCGAGGTATTCCTGATCCTCGCCGTTGAGCGCCCACAGCTTGAAGATTGGGAAGGTTTCTGATCCCTGATAACTGGCGACGCCGATGGAGAGCTGGATCGGCCGGTGGCGTCGCAGCCGATGGATCTTCGCGCACAGCGCCGGCAGGTCGGCAAAGGCGATCGGGCCGGCCGGGAGCGGGGGAAGGAGGGTCGGTTGCGACGGCCCTCGGCGCTGACCTTGGTCGGGCGGCGCATCCAGGAAAAGAGTGGCCGCGGTCACCAGCGACCTCCCAGGGCTATGACGACCTCGGTGACCAGCGCGGCGATCACCAGCAGGCCCGCGCTCTCGCGCAACAGCCGGATCAAGGCTTGCTCTCCCGGATGATCGTCGCGGCGTGGAAGGTCGCCACCAGGTGGAGAACCTGCGCGGCGGCGCCGGGATTCTCGATGGCGAAGTCCCGAGCCTTCGCTCGCGCCTCGCCCAGGGTTGCGCAGGCGGCCTGCGCCTCGCCCTTGGCGAACACCACCCACTGCAGCGGCGCTTCGGCGGGCTGAACGCTCAGCCTGTCGCGCGGACTGCGAGCGGCACGGAGGAGTATTGGATCAGGCATGCAGCCTCCTTCGAGAGGAGCCCGCGCCGGTCCTGAAACCACGGCTCAGACAGTCCAGGAGGCCGGACGATCCGGCCGATCCCGACGCGGGACAAGTGGAATACAACGGTTTGCGTTGAATCGGTCAACCAAAATCAACCGCAGAAAGGTGTTGCAAATCGTTGCAGGCTCCCAGGGCTTGCCGGAAGCATTTGAATGGCCTAGCTTTTCCCGTATGGAGAGCGGCCGATGATCCATCGCCAGTCATGCGTGTTTGCCGGAGCGGCGATGGTCAGTCTGCTGGCCGGGTGCGGCCCGAATGCAGATTTGACTGCAGTGGCCTCGAGCGCGGCGACGAACACCGATCCAACGCCCCAGCTGGACCTCACGCGCTGGAGCTATAACGACGTGCCCGATAGCAGCCTTTCGCGGCCGGCCCATCTGGCGTGCGTGATGTCGGCTAATTCGGCCGACGTGCCGGACCTCGCCGGCGGCTTGACGCGGGTCAATCTATCCCTGTGCATCAAGCGTCGCGCTGACGGGAGGACGCTGGTGACGATCGAAACGGACGGCGGCGCCTTCGATTGCGAAGGCCTGACCGGCTGCACGATCACCGTGCGCTTCGACGACCAAGGCCCGCAGCCGCTTTGGGTCATGCGGCCGATCGATGCGCCCAAACAGCTTGTGGCCTACGTCCCCGACGGCGTTGTACCCCGCCTGCTCAGCGCAAAGGCGCTGGTGATTGCAGCGCCGTTCCGGGACGCGGCGGGCACCAAACCGCTTCGGCTCAATGTCGCCGGCCTGGACGCGAAACGGATGGGGATCCCGGTTCCCACAGGGAAAATTCCATCGATCGCTTATGGAATGTACGCGTCGCCGCCGGCCGCCAGCGGTGCGCCCGCGTCAGTCCCCGCGCAACCTAATGGCGTAGACGCCCTTTAGGTCTTTCACTGAGAACAGTATAATCCGTTCCTCAGGATACAGTTCTTTTGCAAAAAGTGTCGAGCCGTCCGACTTCTCATACAATTTGACGTAATATTCTCCGGTCTTCGTCTCAATAACGCATCCGGAACCCCGCTTAGGGCAGCGCTCACGGTCAAATAAAACGACTTCACCAGGCTCAGCCCACGGCACCATACTATCACCGGCGACTTCAAGAGCGTCGGTGTTGCGGCCAAGTATTTGCCGCAAGTCAATAGTTCGCACTGGTTCCCCCACGTCGTAGACTTGAACGCCCCGGTCGCCTGCTCGCGCGCGGCCGTAAACGTCAAAGATCAAGTCTCGGTCGCGGTCCTGGTGGACGTCAACCCTGGAGGGAATTGGAAGGCCCAATAGCCGGGCGCGCTCTGTGAGCAATTCGTCTTTCGATGTGCGCAGCGTCTTAAGAACTGTGGAAATTTTGTCGTCAGAGAAGCTGCGCTCGCCTGCTTCGTATTTCTGCCAAGCCTGTGTGGTGATGCCCAAGGCCTCCGCGAGGTCCGCCTGCCGCAGTCCCGCACGGTCGCGAAGGTTGCGAATAGCTGCGCCGATGAGCTTTTGTTCGGCTCGCTTAGGGGATTCGGTCAACGCCATGCGCCGATGCTGGCCCCACGGCACGTTGATCGGAAGAGCATTCACCCGTTGTATGTCCTGGCCGCGCGGCTGTTGACATAAACAACGAATCAACCACGAAATCAACAGCGAACCCGAATCAGGTGTCGCTAATGACCGCAAAAGCCCCCCCGCGGGTCGTCAGACCGAAATTCGCCCACTTCCTTTTCGATCGCGAGGTCGAGCTGCGCGAAGCCGCCAAGGCCCTCGGATGCAGTTACGAGACGGTACGGCGGGTTTGCCTGCCCTTCGCCGACCCCGATCGCCGCGTGCCGGGCAAAGAGCTCATGGAGCGCATTTTCGCTTACACCGACGGGGAGATCGCCCCTGGCGATTTCTACCCGGCGCACATGTCTTTCGCCACCGACGCCGCCGGCGTCGAGGATGGCCGAGATCACCCGGAGCCGGTGTCCGCGTGACGCCACAGTCGCACCGTGATCGCTACCGACTGGCCTGGCGCGCCTTGGCCCAGGAGGCCCTGGCGTGCGCGGGCGATTTGCACCGCGACCTGGGCGACCTGCTCCGGGAGGCCACGGCCTCTCGGCACGACGCCTGGCTGTCGCCCAACGCGGATCCCGGGGACGGCCGCGCCATTGGCGCTTTCGGTGAAATAGCTCGGGCGTTCGCACATCAGCGGCGAGTGGGCGACCGGGCGGCTATGGCCGGGGCGCTTCGCGAGCTGGCGGCGCACGCGATGTCCATCCTGGAGCGGTCCCCGACCTCGCACAGCGAAGACCTTACACCGTCCCGGCCCTACCGCGCCGACATTGATGGGTGACCTGATGGCTTGGACAGAGCCGCTCGCGCGCTATGCCGAACTCCGCATGCAGCGGGCGGCGGATTTCGTAATCGGCGCGCCACGTCGCTACATGGAGCGCTGGTTTGTCGTCCCTCGGAACCCGGCCGGCAACGCCTATCTGCACCGGTTCTGGCGATCGGACGACGATCAGGCGCTCCACGACCATCCTTGGCCCAGCGTGTCCATCGTCCTTCGCGGCGGCTACGTCGAACACACGATTGCGGCCGGCGGGATCCACCGCCGCCGGATTCGCCGGCCGGGCGACGTCATCTTTCGCGGCCCCCAGGCGGCCCATCGCATCGAAATCGATCCGACGCTCGCCGGGCCGGGCGAAGTGGTCACCTTGTTTCTGACCGGCCCCCGCATCCGAGAATGGGGATTCCACTGCCCTAAGGGCTGGGTGCATTGGCGAGACTTCACCAGCGCGGACGGGCGCACTGTCGATCAGGGCTGCGGTGAGGCCTGATGGGCGACGTGATTTCCTTCCCTGCCGAGCGGCAGTTCAAGCCTGCCCGTCAGGGCGACCTGGTTGTGCTGTGCATCGACGGTCCGAATGATCTCTGGGCGGTTTTCCGCGTCACTGGCACCGATCGTCACGGCCGCATCCTCTACGTCTACCGCGATGGTCGCGATACCGCTCTCGAGTGCGTCAGCAAGCGTCGCGACTGCTACGTCGCGCGGGCCAGCGACCTCGCCGCGACCACCTATCTTTCCCTGCGCGGCCGCGTATTCACCAGCTTGACGACGGCCCGATTAGCGATCGACGCATTCCGGTACGGAGGCCGAGTGTGACCGGCTCCGCCAAGCGCCCCAACGGGCACGGAGCGGTCATGGCGAATCGTCAGGTCGCCCCCCCTGCTGACCTCGAATATTTTCCAACGCCACCCTGGGCGGCGCGTGCCGGCGGTGAGCTGATCCAGCGGCTGGATCCGGGCTTTTGGAACTGTTGGGAGCCGGCGTGCGGCGGCGGCCATATGGCGCACGGGCTGCTCGACTTTTTCGAAGCCGGTGTTTTCGCCAGCGACATCTTTCCCTACGGCTACGGCGCGGTTTGCGACTTCCTAAGCTGCGAGCCCGAGGACTACCTCCACTTCGATTGGATCGTCACTAACCCGCCGTTCGGGAAGGCCGCTGAATTCTTGCGTGCGGCGTGGCCGCTAGCCCGGCGCGGAATTGCTCTGCTCTGCCGACTGCAATGGCTTGAGGGCCTCGAGCGGCACCAGCTCCTATACGAGGATTGCCCGCTCTCGGTGCTCGCGCCATTCGCCGAGCGCGTGGCGATGACGAAGGGTCGCTGGGATCCTCGCGCTTCAACCGCCACGGCCTATGCCTGGTTTGTCTGGCTGCACCCGGGCGAGCGCCAAGGGCGCGCCCGACCTCGCATTCTGCCGATCAGACCGGGGGCGAAGGCGCGCCTGCACGATCCATCCGACGTCGCCCGTTTTTGTCCTGAACTGAGCCGTGAGGCATGAGCGCGTTTGTCGTCATCCAGCGTGCCGACCTCGAAAAGCTGCAGCGGGAGCACGCTCAGATGGCCGAGGAGCTCGAGGCCTGGCGGCTCTTGGGCCGTCTCGATGACCTAGGCGAACGCCGTGCGCTCGCCGTCGAGGCGCGATTTGGGGTTTCCCACGGACAATCGATCCTGCTTGCGCGTTTGTTGCACGGGCCAAGCGTGGTCTCCCGGCAGGCGCTGTTCAACGCGGGTCACGATCACACCAAAGAGGATATCGACCTTAAGGTCATCGACGCCCAGCTCTGCAAGCTGCGGGCCACGCTCTCTGACCAGGGCTTTCCGGATCTGATCCAGACTGTCAGGGGGCGCGGCTTTCGCCTCGCGCCCGACCTTCGGGGCCGCTTGCTTTCGGAGCTCGGCGAATGAGCGCGGACGTCGCCGCCCTTTTCGAACGAGCGCGCGAGGCCGACATCAAGGCCGTGGCGGGCGTGAAGCTGTACCGATCGGGGCGCCGGATGCGAGGGCCATGCCCCCTGTGCGGTGCATCGGAAAAAAAGCGGGCCGATGGGGCCTTTTCGGTCGATCCCCACGCGCGCCTATTCAAATGCTTCGCTTGCCTGAAGGGCGGCGACGTCATCGACCTCGAGCAGCTGCTTAACGGCGGCACGGCCCGGGAAGCGGCCGAGCGCCTGGTTGGTGCTGCGCCGGCGGCGGTTGCCCGGTCACTTCCAGCCAGGTCCGCGCCGGAGACTGTCGCGCCGACTGCGCCGAACGCCGAAGCTGCGGCGCGGACCTGGCGTCAGTCCCAGCCGGCCCGCGGGACGCTCGTTGCAAATTACCTCGCCAGCCGCGGCATCGTTGGGGCGGTGGCCGCCGCAGCTCTGCAGCGGCTCCGGTTTCATCCGAACGCCTATTGGGGTGAGGACGAGCGCGGCCAGAGGATTTGGCTGCCGGCGATGGTGGCCATGGTCCGCGCACCCGAGGGTCCGACCGGCGGTGTTCATTTGACCTATCTCGCGCCCGGCGGCGCCGGGAAGACTACGCGGTCGCCGGCGAAGCGAATGCTCGGCGCGCAGCGTCGTGACGGTTGCGCCGGCGGCGTCTGGCTGAGCGATCCGACGTCCAAGCGGCCGCTCCTGGTCGGCGAAGGGATCGAGTCGACGCTCTCGGCCGCGCAGCTGATGGGCCAGCCGTTTCGCATGTTGGCGACGCTCTCGCTCGGGGCTCTCCAGGGCGTCTGGCTTCCGGACAAATGGGGTCGGATTGACCCGGATTGCGTCGCCCTTGACGACGCGCGGCCGCCGCTGACGTGGCCCGAACCCTCAGACGCGCCTTGGGGCGAAGTGCTCATCGCGGTCGACCGCGACATGAAGCCGATCAAGGTCAAGTGCCGGCGCGCCGGTGGCGGGTCCTACGACCGCTGGCTGTCGGCGGAAGAGCGGGCGCGGATCTGCGCCGGCCTGGCCGAGCAGGCCTGGCGAAAGGCCGGGGCGAACGCAGTGCGCAGCATCGCGCCCGGCCCGGGCCGAGATTTCAACGATGAGCTTAGGGCGAGGACCGTGGGGGGAGCGGCATGATCAGATTTTTCCGCGAATGGCTATGCGAAGCCCTCAGTTGGCGCCTGGTGGCCAATACCGGGGTCTGGGCCTACTTCCAAAACGATTGCACGGGACGGCGCCGCGTCGAGCGCGTCGGTTGCGGTCACCAACCGCTGAACACCGCTTGGCTCGCGCACGTCACCAAGGCGTTCGACGAGCGTCCTGATCTGGGTCCGCCGCCTTTCGGCCGCTCAGGGGTTCGGCCAGCAAAATGAGTGCGGATGGTGGCTATGCGTTCGCCGGCGCACCCTCTCCCGAGGAGCTGGCCAAATTCCCGTTGAACGATCTCGGCAACGCAATGCGGCTGATCCGCCTAGTCGGCGGGCGCTTCCAGGATGACGGCGAGGTCGACCACAGCCAGGCGACCTTGCTCTACCTCCGGCGACGGGGTTGGATCGCGTTCAACGGCAAGTACTGGGATCTGGACGCGGGCGAGGACCTGGCGCGCCGCCGCGCTCACCAAGTCGCTCAGGGCCTCATTGCGCAGGGCCCGCACGCGCCGGTGACCGGCAAGCCGTGGTTCGAATTTGTGACCAGGTCCGGCTCCAGCGGATCGTCGTCGGCGATGCTCGCCCAGGCGGCATCCTATCTGACCGTCGACCTGGACGCCTTCGATCGACAGCCTCTCACCATCAACGTTCGCAACGGCACGCTTAAGTTCACCATGGTCGACGGAAAGGCGAAGGTCGCCTTTGCGAAGCGTCATGATCCGGCCGACCGCGTCACCCGCATCGCCGCCGTCGACTACGACCCGAAGGCCGCATGCCCGCATTTCGATTCCCTCTTGGAGTTTTCGCAGCCGGTTGCGCGGGTGCGCGATTATCTCCGCGACCTGTTCGGCTACGTCTTCACCGGCTCCACCAAGGAGCAGCTGTTCGTAATCCTGCAGGGCAAGGGCGGCGACGGTAAGTCCACCCTGGTCAACGCGCTTAAGGCGACGGGGGGGACCTATGCGTTGGCCGCCGCCGTTGAAACTTTCCTCGACAGCGGTGCGCGGCGCTCGAGCGAGGCAAGTCCCGACATCGCGCGTCTGGCCGGCGATTCGCGCCTGATTTGCACGGCGGAGCCGCCCGGAGGCGCGAAGCTCGCTTCGGCCGCGATCAAGTCGTTCACCGGCGGCGGGACCATTGTTGCCCGCGAGCTGCGCCAGGGCCTGTTTGAATTCCAGCCGATCGGCAAGGTGGTGCTGGAGTGTAACCGCCGGCCGACCATCAACGACACCGATCGGGGGATCTGGCGTCGTCTTCGTATCGTGCAGTTCAAGCGCCAGCTGCGCGACGAGGAGATCGACCGAGATCTGCCGGCCAAGCTGGACCTGGAGCGGGCAGGGATCCTGAATTGGATCGTCGCCGGCGTCGTGGGCTGGATGGAGCACGGCCTGGTGACGCCGCCCGAGGTGCTCGAGGCGATTGAGGACTATCGCAAGGGCGCTAATCCGTTCGCTGAATGGGTCGACGAATGCGTCTCCATGGAGCCGGAGGCGGTCGAGCTCGCGAGCGCGCTGTACGGCCACTACAAGCAGTGGTGCGAAGACCAGGGCCATGAACGGCCCATGACCCAGACCACCTTCGGGCGTGCGCTGGGGGATCTGCAGGTCATCCGCTCGGGTAAGGATTCCGCTGGCCGCCTGCGCCGCAAGGGCGCGCGTCTCCGCGCCAAGTGGGAGACGGATGGCGCGCCACCGCCCGTCGACGATGCTTTCGGCCCCAGCGGGCCTTCGACGCCCAACGCCTCCGCGGCGCAGGCGTTGCCGGACGTTGGCGAGTGGGAGGGCTCGTAATGAGAACAGACAGTTACGGACAGTCCGGACAGTTGCCGGCGTGGTCCATACCGCCGCGGCCGAATCCGAGCGCTCAACTGTCCGTGCTGGCGGCCACTGTCCGTTCTCAACCATCTGAATGGTTTGATGAAACAGACAGTCCGGAGGGTGCGGACGGTTATCCTGGTTCGGATTGAACACGGGTGCGCGCGGGGCGTCGATGCGTGGGCGTGTGTGTCCGTCCGATGTGGGGTGGTCGGTGTGGATGGGTTCAGGATCGGAAAGGGAGAAGGATGAAAAACGGGGTTGTTTCCAAGTCAGAGCAAAGCGAGCCCGATGGGCCGCGCTGGTATGTGGTGCGGTCGAATTTCAAACAGGAGCGGCTGGCGCGGTCATCGCTCTCGGCGGAGGGCATCGTCGCCTATCTGCCGATGCTGCCCAAGACCAACCGCAAGGGCGAGCTGTTCGCCACGCCGCTGTTTCCTAGCTTCCTGTTCGTCCAGATCGGCGGCGAGCGGCAGGATTGGCACAAGGTGTTTTGCGCCCGCGGTGTGTCGACCGTGCTCGGCACCGGCGGCCGCCCGCAGGCGATCTTCACGCCCGGCCTGGAGGAGATCCGCCGGCGTGAGCTCGAGGCCTTTCGGCGCATGGAGATGTCCGCCCCAGCCTGTCGCGGGCTGACGCCGGGCCAGACCGTCCGGTTCAAGAAAGGCCCTTGGGCCGAGCTCGAGGCGGTGTTTGTCGACCTGGTCGACTCTCGTCGCGGTCTGGTGCTGCTCAGTCTCCTGGGCGGCCAGCGCGTCGCCGAGGCCGAGCTCGCCCACATCGAAGCGGGAGCGGGGGCTTGACGCGAATCAGCGATGCGGCCTATCCCGAAGCTTCGCCACTGACCGTCGGTGCTGAGCGCGGGTCAACCGGGAACCGAAGCCTCCGCGATAGCGACCGCTTCGAGTTCAAGTGCGGATGCGTGGTCAACTCGTCAGACGGATATCGGACCGCTGGAGGGGGCGATGCAGCGATGTTCACGCTGGACGTTCGCAAGGCGATGGGCGGCCTGACCCGTGACCTCGCCGCGTTCGAACGCAGCCAGATCCCGTTCGCCGCTGCGCAGATGCTCACGGCGACGGCTCGCGACGTCGCCGCGGCCGAGACCAAGGCCCTTTCGACCACCTTCAAAAATCCAACCCCCTTCACCCTGCGCGCCTTCGGCGTCGTGGGTGCGCGCAAGTCCAACCTGACCGCGCGAGTGTTCGCCAAGGATATCCAGGCCGCCTACCTCGACCCGTACGAGGGCGGCGGCCTGCAGGTGCTGAACGGCAAGCGCGCCATCCTCACCCCGCGCGACCTGGCGACCAACCAGTACGGGAACATTCCACGCGGCAAGCTGCAGTCGCTCAAGGGTCGGCCCGATATCTTCATTGGCGAGGTCAAGACCAAGGCCGGCATAGTCGGCGGGGTGTGGCAGCGGGTGAATGTCACCCGTACCGGCGGCGTGAAGCGCGGCAAGCATCAGGGCCGCGCGTACCATCCAGTCGCTGGTCGATTGAAGCTGCTAGTGCAGTTCACCAAGCCGGCCCAGGTCACTCATGAGCTCGGCTATCAGTCGCGCGCGGCAGCCGTGGTCGACCGGAGCCTGCGACCCAACTGGGATCGGGCCCTCGCCGCTGCCCTCGCCTCGGCCAGGTGATCCCCCCTCCGTAGGGTCCTTCCGGGCCCTCCGATCGCAGCGGGCATTTCGCGCCGCTGTCCTTCGCCAGTCTGACGGGTTTTTCGAAGCCTAAAACTTCAAACTCAAACTAAAACCCGAACGAAAACTGGGGGTCCTGATGTCTGAGCCGATCGTCCACGCCTCCAAAATCGAGATGGTGGCGATCGACGATCTGACGGCCTACGCGTGGCAACCCACGGACCCATCCGGAAAGCCAAATCGAAACCCTGGTGAAGATCATCCGCGATAGCGGCTTCACCAATCCGCTGGTGATCGACGAGAAAAATCAGATCATCGCCGGCCATGGGCGCCGCCTAGCCGCCACGCGGCTGGGCATGACCCATGTCCCGTGTGTGCGCGTCGCCGGCCTCTCCGCCGCCCAGATCCGCGCGCTGCGCGTGAGCGACAACGCCGTGGGGCTGCTCAGCGAGTGGGATGAGGAGCTACTGCGCGCGGAGATCGCCGCCCTGTCCGCCGAGGACTTCGACCTTGGCCTGGTCGCGCTCAGCGATAGCCAGATCGACTCCCTCCTGGCCGAGCGCACCGCTGGCCTGACCGATCCCGACGATGCGCCGCCAGCGCCCGAAAATCCGACCGCCCGGCTGGGCGACGTTTGGGTGCTCGGCCGCCACCGCCTCGTCTGCGGCGACTGCACCGACGCCGAGGCCGTCGCCAAGGCGCTCGATGGCGTCAAGCCGCACCTGATGGTCACCGATCCGCCCTATGGCGTGGAGTACGACGCCAGCTGGCGCGGCAAGGCCGGATTCGGCAGCGAGAACGCCGCGGTCGGCAAGGTGCTGAACGACGATCGCGCCGACTGGCGCGAGGCCTGGGCTCTATTCCCCGGGACCGTCGCCTACATCTGGCATGCCTCGCTGCACGCCGACGCGGTGCTGGCCAGCCTCAAGGCGGTCAAATTTGGGGCTCGGTCCCAGATCGTGTGGGTGAAGAGCCGTCACGTCCTGTCGCGGGCGCACTACCACTACCAGCACGAGACCGCCTACTACGCGGTGCGCGAGGACGAGACCGACGATCACTGGCGCTTCGTCCCCGAGCACGAGGTCGCCGTCTACGCCGTCAAGGAGGGCAAACCGGCCTCCTGGCATGGCGGCCGCAAGCAGTCGACGGTGTGGTTCATCGACCACGTCCGCTCCGAGACCGGCCATTCGACCCAAAAGCCGGTCGACTGCATGAAGCGGCCGATCGAGAACAACTCCGATCCATGGCAGGCCGTCTATGAGCCCTTCAGCGGCTCCGGCACCACCCTCATCGCCGCCGAAATGACCGGCCGCTGCTGTCACGCCCTGGAGCTCAATCCGGCCTATATCGACGTCGCCGTGCGCCGCTGGCAGGACTTCACCGGCCGCGACGCCAAGCTGGAGGCCACCGGCCAGAGCTTCCGGGAGGTCGCCGCCGATCGGCTGGGCGAGCGCGAAGCGGCCTAGCTTGAGAGGTGACGTCGGTGTCGGCCGAGCCAATCGTCAGCAAGGGCGAGTTCGCCCAAATGATCGGCGTGACCAATGGCCGGATCTCGCAAATGATCGCCGCCGGCCAGATCGGCCCGGAGGCGCTCGAGGGGACAGGCCAGCGCGCCAAGATCCGGGTCGAGACCGCCAAGGCGCAGCTGCGCCGCCGCCTCGACATCGGCCAGCGGATGGGAAACGGCCTCACCACCCGGCTGACGCCCGACGCCCCGCCCGGGCCCGCCTCGGAGTTTTCCAGCTTCGCGCCGCCGAGCGCGCGCAGCGAACGCTCCGATCTGTTCGAAGACGCGATCCGCGCCGAACGCCTGAAGGGTCTGCGCCTGGCCAACCGCCGGGCCACCGAGGAGGAACTTGAGCGCCGGGGCGAATTCACCGCCACCGCCGACGTGCAGGCCGCCCTGTCCAAAGTCTCGGCCGACATGGTCTCGATTTTCGAGGGCGCGCTGTCGGACTTCGCCGCGGCGGTCAGCAGCAAGTTCCAGATCCCCGCGCGCGACGTTCTGCACCTGTTGCGCACGGAATTCCGCACCGTCCGGAGCTCGGCGGCCAACGCCCTGCGCGCTGGCCAGGCGCGCCTGCCCAGCCTGGTCGAATTCGAACACGGGGTGGAGGGCGCGCCCAAGCGGCCCGAGCCCGAGGCCGACTGAGCTCTGAGCGCAGATGACCATTCACCTGGCGAACGCCGAGCGCCTGGCCATGCAGGCGATGGCCCGCGCACTGGAGCCGCCGCCTCCGGTCGATTATCGGGCGTGGGCCAAGAACAACATCGCGTTTAGCGAGCGGGAAAGCCCGGCCCACCCGGGGCCCTACAACGACGTTCTTTTTTGCGAGTTTAACGAGATCCTCGCCGCGCTGGGGCCCGACGATCCCTGCCGCACTGTCACCCTCGCCAAATCCGCCCAGATGGGCGGAACCGTCGTGGCCAACATCTTCGTCCTCGGCACCATGGACCTCGCCGCCGGCGACTTCATGGTGGTCCATCCGACGACCGACAACGCCGTGCGCTGGTCGAAGATGAAGCTTGCGCCGATGTTGAAAAACACCACGGCGATGACGAAAATCTTTCCGCAAAAGGCGCGCGACGGTTCGGACTCCATTCTGTTCAAGGAGCGCGTCGACGGCCGCGGGGCCATCCTGATCTCCGGCGCCAATTCGCCGGCCAGCCTCTCGCAGGTGTCCGTCGCGCGCCAGGTGCAGGACGACCTGTCCAAGTGGGAGATGAACCCGGCCGGCGACCCGGAAAAACAGGCCGACAGCCGCTCGCGCGCCTCCGAGTTCGCCAAGCTGCTCAAGATCTCCACCCCGCTGCTGTGGCCCGGATGCCGGATCACCCGCAGCTTTCGCGAGGGGAGCCAGGAGCGGCCCTATCTGCCCTGCCTGGAGTGCGGCGAACATCAGGTGCTCGAGTGGGCCAATATGCTGGCCACCATCGAACAGGACGCCGAGGATCCGCACTTCACTTGCATCCACTGCGGCTGCGAGATCCGCGAGCACCAGCTGCGCGAGATGAAGCGCCGGATCGAGTGGCGCGCGGACAACCCCAAGGCCCAGCCCTACCATCGCTCGTTTTGGATCTGGAGCGCCTACTCGGTGCTGCAAAGCTGGGCGCGGATCGCCCGCGAATGGCTCGACGCCAAGGGCGACCCGGCCAAGGAGCGGGTGTTCTACAACGACACTGTCGGCCTGGCTTACGAGGCGCTCGGCGAGGCGCCGGATTGGGAAAAGCTGCGCGACCGGGCGGCGGAGTCGCACTACCGCCGCGGCGAGATCCCCGCTGGCGGCTTGCTGCTGACCATCGGCGTCGACTGCCAGATCGACTACGTGCAATGGCAGGCCGTCGCCTGGGGACGCGAAGGTCAACGCTGGATCGTCGACAGCGGCGTGATCCCCGGCCACATCTCCGAGCCAAAGTGCCAAGACGGCCTGGACGCGCTCCTGAAACAGACCTGGCCGAACGCCGTCGGCAATCGCTTCGCCTCGGACATGCTGGCCATCGACGGGAACGCCTGGACCGAGGAAGTGTGGGGCTTCGCACGCCGTCACTCGGCCAATCAGGTGATGATGGTGCGGGGCGTGGGGGCGGACACCGCGCCGCTGCTGGCCCGGGTCAAAAAAGAGCGCGGCCGTGGCGGCAAGCTGCTGAAATACAGCCGCCGTTTCTTCAATTTCGCCACTTCGGTCCTGAAGATGGCGCTCTACCGCAATCTGGCGAAACTGGACCCGCTCGAGCGCGGCTTCGTCGGTCTGCCCAGCGGCCTCGACGACGAATTTTTCCGTCAGCTGACCGCCGAGCGGCGGGTCGCCAAGGAGCAGCGCGGCAAGCTGCAGCGCGGTTTCGCCGTTTACCAGTGGGTTAAAGACCCCAACCAGGCCAACGAGGGCCTTGACACCCACCTGCAGGCCGAGGCCGCCGCGATCAAACTGGGCGTTCGCGGCATGCTCGACGGCCAATGGGACCGTCTCGAGGCCGAACGCTACACCCCGCCGGCGACCGCCACCCAAGGCCAGCTGGATCTCGAGGACCTCCCGGCGATGCGCACGCCGTTCGCCTCGCCCGATCTGAAACCGGCGGCCGTGGCCACGGTCGCACCCGCGAAAGACCCTGCGCGAGCGCGCGCCCGCCGTCTGGCGTAGGCAAGGGAGCCCGACATGGTCTGCTTTTCCCCGCGGGTGCCCGCCGAGTTCGTCGGGCTGAACTCGACCCAGCTGCAAACCATGCTGGCGCAAACCCAGCAGGCGCTCGCGGACCTCACGACCGGCGGCAAGGTGGAGACCGCCGCCTATACCCAGGCCGACGGCTCCAAGAGCGTCACCTACACCCGCGCGGACCTCGCCGCCCTGCAGCAGCGCGTCCAGATGCTGGCCAACCTGGTTTACCCCGGCCAAGGCTACGGCCGCCGCCGTCCGGCTCGGCCGCTGTACCGCTGATGACCGCGCCAGCCTTCCTGGGGCCCGATGGCCAACCGATGCGGCGCCAAATTGCGCCAGGTCGGGTGCGTGCTCGCATGCTCGGCGGCTCGCCCGACAACATCCCCTATGACGCCGCCAGCCGGTTCAACGAGCACACCGAGGCCTGGAACCCCTGGCTGCTGAGCGCCGACACCGAGCTCAACACCAACCGCGATCTGCTGGTCGCGCGAGCCCGCGACCTGGCGCGCAACGATGGCTGGGCGGCCGGAGCCGTCACCCGGCTCCTGGACAGCACCATCGGCTCCAGCTTCCGGCCGATCTCAAAGCCCGACCATCGTGCCCTGGCGCAATACACCGGCAACCGCGCTTTTGATGCGGTGTGGGCCGAGGAGTACGGCCGCGCGGTCGACGCCGCCTGGCGCGATTGGGCCAATGACGAGACCGGCCGTTACTGCGACGCCGAGCGCATGAAGTGGATGGGCCTGCTGTTCGGCGTGGCTTTCCGCCACATGCTGATCGACAACGACGCCCTGGCCATCATCGAATGGAAGCCCGAGCGGGTGACGCCGGGGCGGGCGCGTTACGCAACGTGCGTGCGCCTGATCGATCCGGACCGCCTGTCCAACCCGCAGATGCGCATGGATCTCCGCAACCTGCGCGGCGGCGTCGAGATCGACCAGGACGGCGCGCCGGTCGCCTACCACATTCGCCGCGCCCACATGACCGACTGGTTCATGGGCGCCGACACCGTCACCTGGGAGCGCGTGCCGCGCGAGACCGATTGGGGCCGGCCGATGGTCGCCCACTACTGCGAGCCGGACCGCGCTAGCCGCCACCGCGGCGGGGACGGCATCTTCACCCCCGTGATTCAGCGGGCCAAGATGCTGTTCAAGTACGACACCGCCGAGCTCGACGGCGCCATCCTCAACGCCATCTTCGCCGCCATCGCGGAAAGCCCGTTCGATCACGAGCTCCTGGGCGAGGCGCTGGGCGAGGGCGACACCGGCCGCCTCTCCGCCTACCAGGACGAGCGCGCGGCGTTCCACGATGAGCGCCGGCTCAACGTCGGCGGCTCGCGGGTCATCTCGCTCTATCCGGGCGAAAAGTTTCAGGCCGTGCGGTCCGAGCGGCCCAACGCCAACTTTCCATTTTTCGAAAAGGCGGTGCTGCGGAACATGGCCATGGGCATCGGCTCGGGCGCCAGCATGGTCAGCGGCGACTATTCCGACGTGAATTTCTCGAGCCTGCGCGCCGAGATCAACGAAGTCTGGAAGACCATCCATCGCCGGCGCCACAACTTCGGCGCCGGCTTCGCCAGCCCGATCCGCGCCGCGTGGCTGGAGGAGTGCATGGAGGTCGACGACCTCCCGCTGCCGCGCTACGCGCCCGAGTTCTACGAATGCCGCGCGGCCTACAGTCGCTGCAAGTGGATGGGCCCGGGCAAGGGTTGGGTGGACCCCGTCGCTGAAAAGCAGGGCGCTGTGCTCGGCATGGACGCCGGCCTCGGGACCCTCGAGCGCGAAGCCAGCGAGAACGCCGGCGAGGACTGGGAGGACATCCTGGACCAGCGCGCGATCGAAATTGCGGGCTTCCGCCGTCGCGGCCTTCAGCCGCCGACCTGGGCGAATATGCAGGTCACCCAGCCGGCCGAGAGCACCATTCGCAAGCCGGAGGCGACCTGATGATCCCGGTCAGCGATCTTTACCGTGGGGCCGTGGTTCGCCTGGTGAGCGGTTCGCCGAAGATGACGGTGACCGGACTCGGGCCTGAGGCTAGTCCGCCCGGTAACACCATCGACGTGCGCGTGGCTTGGATGTCCGACGGCGGCGAGCTGCAGCGCGCGGTGTTGAGCAGCGAGCTCCTGACCTGGCCGGCCGCGCGGATCCCGAAAGAGGGGGACGCGGAGTGAACCAGCGCTTCGGATTCCTAGCCCAGCGGCTGGCCAACGTGCCGCTGGCGATCCATCCGCGCAAAGCGGAAATCATCGCCGCCGCCGTGGCCGACCGGCTCAACATCGCCGTGATTCACACCGCGCGCGCCGACGACGAGGATTTCGACTTCACCAGCCCGCGGCGTGGGCGCTCGCGCGATGGTGACGCGGATCCGGGTTACGACGTGCTCGGCGGCGCCGCCTTGATCAAGGTCGTCGGCACCTTGGTGCAGAAGTCGGGATCCGTGCGGCCCTGGAGCGGGATGACCGGCTACGACGGCCTGCGCCAGGCCTTCCTGACCGCCATGGTGGATCCGGCGGTGCAGATGGTCGTGTTCGATATCGACAGCCCTGGCGGCGAGGTGTCGGGATGTTTCGACCTGGTCGACACCATCTATGAAGCCCGCGGCCAAAAGCCCATCGCGGCGGTGCTCAACGAATTCGCCTTTTCGGCGGCCTACGCCATCGCCAGCGCCGTGGATCCTGGCCGGATCTACGTGCCGCGCACCGGCGGCACCGGGTCGATTGGCGTCATCGCCATGCACGTCGATTGGAGCGAGGCCATCGCCAAGGCCGGCCTCAAGCCCACCTTGATCACCTACGGCGACAAGAAGGCCGACGGCCGCTCCGAGATCCCGCTTTCGGACAGCGCCCTGGCCGACCTGCAGTCCGACATAGACACCCTCGGCGTGATGTTCGTCGAGACCGTCGCCCGCAACCGCGGGCTGTCCGTCAAAGCCGTCCGCGCCATGCAGGCGGCCACCTACCTCGGCGCTGAAGGCGTCCGAGCCGGCCTCGCCGACGCCGTCATGGCGCCGTCCGACGCCTTCCGCGCCCTGCTCAACGAGCTCGGCTGATCCAACCCGCCTTTGGAGGGCGAACCCATGAATTATTCCGCTCGGGCGGGCGCTGGCGCCTCGCCGTTCGCGCACCTGTTGTCCGGCCTTACCGGCGGTCGTTCGAAGGCCGCTGCGGCGGCCGACGACGAGCGCCCGGAAGACGAGGACGACGACAAGAAGGCCGAGTCCGACGACGACGGCCACGACGACGAGGACGACGACAAAAAGTCCAAAAAGGCCAAAAAGGCCGAGGACGACGACGGCGACAAAAAGGCCGAGTCCGACGACGACGAGGACGACGACAAAAAGTCCAAGAAGGCCAAAAAGGCCAAGGCGGACGACGAGGACGACGGCGACGACGACCACGAGGAAGGCAAGAAGGCCGAGCGCGCGCGCTGGTCTTCGGTGCTGAAATCGCCGGCTGCCGGCGACGGTCGCCTGGCTGCGGCCTGCGAAATGCTGGCCACGACCGACATGTCCTCGAAGGCCATCATCCGCACCTTAAGCGCCCTGCCGGTTGCGCCGGCCGCCGTCGGCGGCCTGCAGGCCCGCATGGGCGGCGTGAAGCAGCCTCAGGTCGGCGGTGACGGCGGCAAGCCAGCCGGTGAGGCCGACAGCTTCGCCGCGGAAATGGCCGCCGCCAGCAACCTCGCCCGCGGCGGCTAACACCGACGCTCCCGGCTCGGCCGGGCTCTCTCTCAACCCATTCTAGGAGGTCATGCAGATGACCCTGTCGACCAACAACTACGGCGACAACCCGTTTCAGCCGGGCGTCGTCCAAGACAGCTACCAGCCGGATCAGCTGATCGCCGGCAACCAGCCGATCGAGACCCAGCCGATCATCCTGGCGGCTGGCGCCTTGAAGCGCGGCACCGTGCTGGGGGCCAAGAGCCCCCAGGGCATCGTCGCCGTCGCCGGCGCCAGCAATACCGGCAACGGCACCGTCGGGAGCCTCACCCGTGGCGCCGGCTCGCTGCAGGGCAACTATCTGCTGACCGCGGTCGACGCCACCCACTTCAGCGTCACCGACCCGGAGGGCAACGCCCTGCCGAACCTGACCGTCGGCTCGGCCTATTCGCAATCGGGCCTGGGCCTGACGATCACCGCCGGCGGCACCGCCTTTGTCGCGGGCGACACCTTCACGCTGGAGTCCTTCGACGCCACCGGCCAGTACATCGAGTCGGTCGCCGGAGCCTCCGACGGTTCCCAGACTCCGGTCGCCATCCTCGCCGATGACGCCGACGCCTCCGCCGGCCCGGTCACCGCCGGGGCCTACCTGACCGGCGACTTCAACGCCCGGAAGCTGATCTACGACGCCTCCTGGACCGTAGCCACCCTGCGCGCCGCCCTGCGGCCATACGGCATCTTCGTCAAGGACACCGTCTCGGCCAGCGACCCGAGCTGATCCTTCCCCCTGGGCCCGTCGTGGCGGACCCGTTCTCACTCACAGATTGAAGAGGACCAACCGCCATGGCGGCCGACTCCATTTCCTACGATACGGCGAAGCTCATCGCCGTGGTTCCCAACTTGAAGAAGGCCCAGAAGTGGCTGGCCAACACCTTCTTCAACGGCATGATCGAATTCGACACCGAAGAGGTGGCGATCGACACCGACGTCGGTAAGCGCCGCATGGCGCCGTTCGTCAGCCCCCTGCAGGCGGGCCGCATGGTCGAGGCGCGGCGCGTCCAGACCGACAAATTCAAGCCGGCCTACATCAAGGACAAGCGGGCGCCGGACCTGCGCCGCCCCGTTCGCCGCATGATCGGCGAGCGCATCGGCGGCGAGCTCACCCCGCGTCAGCGCGCACTGGCCAACCTCCAATTCGAGATGGAGGATCAGATCGACATGATCGATCGCCGTCTGGAATGGATGGCGAGCACCGTGCTGCAGGGCGCGACCATCACCATCGCCGGCGAGGGCTTCCCCACCACCATCATCGACTTCGGCCGCGACCCCTCCCTGACTCTAGCGCTGACCGGCTCGAACGTGTGGGGCTACTCGAGCAACCTGGACGCCCAGGGTCATGACCCGCTGCCGGCCGCCAACCTCGAGACCTGGCAGGCCCTGGTGTTGAAGAAGTCCGGCGCGGTGATGACCGACATCATCTTCACCAACAAGTCGTGGAACCTGTTCAAGAACGGCAGCGGGATTCTCGCAGCCATTCAATATCCGTCGCTCAACCCCTCGGGCAACGTGATCAATCCTGGCGCCCAGATTCAGCGCGGCGCGGTCTCCAAGGGCGTCTGGGGCCAATACCGCCTCTGGCTCTATAACGACTGGTATGTCGACCCGAATGACGTCGAACAGCCGATGATTCCGGACGGCTATGTGATCATGTGCGGCCCGGACCTGATGGGCACCCAGTCCTTCGGCGTGATCCTCGACGAGGACATCGGCTATGGGCCGATGGCCTATGCGCCCAAGACCTGGGTCGTTCCGGACCCGTCGCAACGGCTGATCATGATGCAGTCGGCGCCGCTGCTGATCCCTGGCCGCGTCAACGCCATGCTCGCCGCCAAGGTCGCCTAGCGACCGCGGCGCCATCGGCCGCGCACGGCGTGCGCGGCCGTCCTACCCCTTCAGAAAAACCAAGCGAGAGAGCATTCCCATGGCAGGAAGCGACATCACCGCCGTTGTGCAACGTGGCCGGTCGGTCTGGATGCATGAAGGCACCATCACCGTCGGCCGCGGCGACAAGGCCCGCCAAATCGCCGTCGCCGAAAGCGACCACAAGGTCGCCATGCCCGGCGAGCGCATCACCCTTCCGGCGAAGGACATGCAGCCGCTGATCGACGCCGGCTTCGTCAAGCTCGAGGTCAATCCGGAGTTGCCGAAGGCCGTGACCGAGGGTCCGAAGGTGCTCCAGGAGGGCGAAAACGCGCCCAAGGTGACCATCGAGACCACGGGCGAAGACGCCGAGTAACCGGCGGCTGACGCGCACGCCGTGCGCTTGAGCGGAGGCGCGTCATGGCGGTCGACTGGGACAAGCTCGTCATCGCCCCGGTGATGACGATCTTCGGCGAGGAGGACGCGTCCTCGCCGGAGACCACCACCCCGACCTATTACCCGGTCGTCGGCGCGCCGTTCGACCTAAACGGCGTGTTCGACGAGGCCTATCGCGCGATCGACCTCAATGACACCACCTCGGACATTTCCACCGTCGACCCGGTGCTCGGCGTGCGCCTGGCCGATTTCCCAACCGGCGTAGCGCCCGCGGCCGACGACAAGGTCAAGATCCCGCGCATGGGCGCGACCTACCTGGTGCGCAACGTGCGCGTAGATGGTCGCGGCTGGGCGCTCCTGGACCTGCTGCTGGTGGCTCAGCCGTGACCCTGACCACGACCGCTATCCTGGTCGACCTGACCGTGCAGGCGCTGCTGGCGGCCGACACCGATGCCGGCGAGCGGATCTATACGCCCGGCGACTGGCCGACCAAGACCGGAACCTTCCCGGTGCTGCTGGTGCAGGGCATCCGCGAGCAGAAGGAAAGCATCGGTCGCGGCACCATTGAATTCACGGTCGTATCGACCATCCGCATCACCGCCCGCACCAGCGCGCCGGGCGCGCCGGACGACCAGGGCGGCGAGGACGCCGAGGAAAAGCTGTGGCGCCTGCAGCGCCAAATCGAGTGCGCGGTGATCAACGCCGATTGGCGTATCGGCTCGGCCCAGCGGCTGTCCCAGTACCCCAGCGTCCGCTCGCAGCTGGCCATGAATTCCGAAGGTCAGGTCCAGGTTGGCGAGCTGCTGATGGAAATCGAGATGGAATACTACCAGGGCCCAGAGGCGTTCTATCCGGTTCCCACCGCGCCGCTCGACGAGATCACCGCCCAGGTGGTCATGCCTGACCACACCACGCGTCCCGGCTTCGACATTTCCTTCGTCTGATCCCTCCGGAGATCCCACCATGCTCGTCCAGCCCGCGCCCGACCTTCGGGTGCGCGACCCCCACAACGTGGCCCGCCTGGTCGGCGTTGGCGAACAGGTCGACGAAACCGACCTTGACTGGCACCGCCTGATCGCCTGCGGCGACCTGGTCGAATGCTCGCCGGAAGAGGCGAAGGCGGCGGCCGAGCAGGCCGATGCCGAAGCGCGCGCCGCCGACGCGGACGCCAAAGACCAAGCCGCTGCTGACGCCCCCAAGGCGGCGGCGGCTCCGGCCGCGAAGGCGGCGAAACCCTCCGGCAGCGAGGCCTAACCCATGACTGTTCCGTTCAAGCAGATCCCCAACAATCTGCGCGTCCCGCTGTTCTACGGCGAGGTCGATAACTCCCAGGCCAACACCGGCCAGGTCAATCAGCGCGCCCTGCTGATTGGCTCCAAGACCTCGAGCGGCGCGGCCGCGGCTAACGTCCCCAGCCAAATCGCCAGCATCACCGATGCCAAGACCCAGTTCGGGCCGGGCTCCATCCTGGCCAACATGGCCTGGGCCTACCGCCAGAGCGACCCGTTCGGCGAGGTTTGGGGCCTGCCGCTGACCGACTCAGGGACTGCCGGCGCCGGCTCCATCGTCTTCACCGGGCCGGCCACCGCCGGCGGGGCGGTGTCGCTCTATATCGCCGGTCAGCTGGTCTCGGTCCCGGTCACCAGCGCCATGACCGCGGCTCAGCTGGCCACCGCCGTGGCCGCCGCGATCACCGCCCTGACCGATCTTCCGGTCACCGCGACCGTGGACGGATCCAACACCGCCAAGGTGGACATAACCGCCAAGAGCGCGAGCCTGGCGTCCAACGACATCGACATCCGGCTGAACTATCGCGGCTCCGCCGGCGGCGAGGCATTGCCTTCCGGCATCGGGGCGACGGTCACCGCCATGACGGGCGGCGCGACCAATCCCACTCTCACCACGGCGCTGGCCTACCTCGGCAACTTGCCGTTCGACTTCATCGCCTGCGCCTACACCGACGCCACCTCCATGACGGCCTTGGCGGCCTTCCTCAACGACACCGCCGGTCGCTGGTCGTGGGAGACGCAACTCTATGGCCACTACTTCGTGGCCTACCGGGGCACGTCCTCGGCGCTGGGAACCTGGGGCGTCACGCTCAACGACCAGCACGGCTCGGCCATGGGCTTCTATGACAGCCCCAGCCCGTGCTGGAATTGGGCCGCGTCCCTGGCCGGCGCCGCGGCCGTTTCCGCCCGCGCCGACCCGGGCCTGCCGATGCAGACCGTCAAGCTCGGCGGTCTGCTCGCCCCGCCCGTGGCCTCGCGCTTCAGCCTGAGCCAGCAGAATGCGCTGCTCTACGACGGCGTATCGACGTTCAACGTCGCTCCGGACGGCACGATTTCGATCCAGAACCTGATCACCACGTATCAGGTCAACGGGCTTGGCCAGGCCGACACCAGCTATCTCGAGATCGAGACCATGATGCTGCTGATGTTCGTGCTGCGAGCGTTGGCGGGCGTGGTCAACACCAAGTACTCGCGGGTCAAGCTTGCGGCCGACGGCACCCGGTTCGCGCCGGGATCGAACATCGTCACTCCGTCGATCATCCGGGCCGATATCATCGCCCAGTACCGGCAGCTCGAATTCGAAGGCTATGTCCAGCAGGCCGACGTGTTCGCCGCCAACTTGGTCGTGCAGATCAACGCCCAGAACCCCAGCCGGGTGGACGTGCTCTATCCGGCTGTGCTGATCGAGCAGCTGCGCACCTTCGCGGCGCTCCTACAGTTCCGCCTGTCCTGAAACCTCTAGCGGGTCTGTGACCCAATAAGGAGCGCCGCCGATGGGCGACACTACCAACCGCGTTGCCGGTATCGCCACCATGGCGATCGACGGCCAGAGCTACGCCGTGGCGGGCCAGGTCCGCTACAGTCCCTCGACGGTCACCCGCGAGCCCATGGTCGGTCAGGACGGTCCCCATGGGTACAAAGAGATGCCGGTTATGCCGTACATCGCCGTCTCCCTGCGCGACACCGGCGGCCTGTCGGTGGCGTCGATCAACGCCATCACCAACAGCACCATCGTGCTCGGCTTGGCCAACGGCAAGACCGTCATTGGCCGCAACATGTTCGCCGTCGACACCCAGGAGGTCGACACCGAGGAGGCCAAGCTCGAGGCCAAGTTCAACGGCTTCGACGTTTCGGAGAACTGATCCTTGACCCAGGACGAAATCGACGCGCTCCCAGACACGCTAAACATCCCCCTGAAAGCGCCGATCATCGACAACCGAGGCGAACAGGTCTCGGTGCTTTGCCTTCGCGAGCCGACTGGCGCCGAGATGAAGCAGATCAGCGCAAGATCCGGTCTCGACTCCGATTATTTCGCCATCGCCCTGATGGCCGGCGTCCCCCAAAGCGAGGCCGAAAAGCTCAGCGTACGGATCCTCACGCGTGCGGCCGGATTCCTCGAGGGTTTTACGCGGCGCGCCCAGCCGCAAGCGACCTAGCCTACTTCAAGCTTACCTTGGCCTTCGGCTGGAGCCCGAAAGACTGGGATCCGATGACGGGCACTGAGGTCCGGATGTGGGCGCGCCGGGCTGAGGTGGTCATGAAGTCTCGCGGTCAGGGAGTGCCGATCTGATGGCTGGCAACTCCAAGTTCAACGTCGATATCACGGCGAAGAACAAGACCGCCGAGGGCGTGCGCGCAGCCAAAAAGGAATTCGAGGGGCTGACCAAGCCGGTCGGCATCCTCGAGCAGGCCACCGGAAAATTCGCCAAGGGCTCCGGCCTCGGCGACCTGGTGCAGGGCATGGGCGGCCTGCGCAAGTCGGTCCTGGACGCCTTTGGAGGCATGGGCGACGCGGCCGAGGCCGCCGGCGTGCTGGGCGGCGCCACCGCAGCGGCCGCAACCGGCGTCGGCATCCTCGGCGTGGCGCTGGGCGCGGCGGCGGTCGGATCGGTGAAGTTCGCCGGCAACATCGCCGGCGCCGCCACCGAGATCGGCCGCACCAGCAAGCTCTTGGGGATCTCCACCCGCGACCTGCAGGAATTCCGCGGGGCCGCCGAGCTCAATGGCGTCTCGGCCGAGGCCATGACCGGCGCCCTGCAGAATGTCGGCAACACCCTCAACGACGCACGCTGGGGCCGCAACAATCAGGCCCTCCAGCTGATGAACCAGCTGGGGATCCGGACCCACTACACCAAGGACGGCCTGATCGACACCAAGCGCGCGATGCTCGACATCGCCAACGCCCTGCAGCGGAACACCAATCCGCAGACCCAGGAGATGATCGCCAAGGTGTTTGGCGCGGACGCCGCTCTGTCGATGCTGCGGCGAGGCGCTCGAGCCGTACAGGGCGACATGGCGCAGTACGCTGCTAGCGGCGCGGAATTTACCGACGCCCAGATCAACCAATCGACCCAGTTCAGTCGCTCTTTGACCCAGCTGCACAACCAATGGCAGGGCCTCAAGCACGACCTGGCTGAAAAGGTCGTGATCCCCTGGACGCAGCCGCTGATCGCAGATCTCGGCAAGGCGCTGGATCTGCTCGACCAGATGGTCAACGGCAAGAAAAAGCCGTCGCAGGTGGTCGTCGAGCAGGCCGCCAAGCACAAGCAGGCGCTGGCCGCGGCGTTGCCGTTCTTTGGGCCTGGCGCCGGGCTGCTAGGCGGCGTTTTGGGCGGCGGCGGCGGAATGCTCAACGCCACCCGCGACGCCGAGCTCGGGATCGGCAAGGCGATCACCGACTGGTTTGACCAGCACCAGGACGCCTTCGCCAACGCCTGGTGGATGAAGGGCGGCGGCTTCGGCGGAAACATCACCCCCGCCTCCTACTCGCGCGGCGGCGGGATCATCGCCGATCGCGGCCCGGCGGTCGCCGGCGCGGGCTTTCGCAAGGCCTACGGATTTTTCCGTGAACAGGGCTGGAGCCAGGCGCAGGCCGCCGGCATCGCGCAGAACCTGGTCGACGAAAGCGGCGTGAGTCCCAACCCCGCCGGATCCAACGATGGCGGCCGGGCTTACGGCGCGGCCCAGTGGCACGGCCCTCGCCAGCAGGACTTCGCGCGCTGGGCTGGTCATTCGATCGTCGGCAGCTCGCTCGACGAACAGCTTCGCTTCATCGAATTCGAGCTCACCCAGGGCAAGTACGCCGGCGTTGGCCAGAAGCTCAGCGCCGCCCAAACCGCCGCCCAGGCTGCCGCCCTGATCTCGCAATTCTACGAGGTCCCGGCGGCCGGCGCGCCTGAGGCGGCCGCCCGTGGGCGCCGCGCCGAGGACGCCCTCAACTCTCTGGGCGCCGGAGGCTCGGCGGGCAAGGTCGACGTCAATGTGCGCATCCGTACCGATCAGCCGGCCGCCGTCTTGACCCGCGCCTCTGGGGCGGTGCGCGCGACCGCCGGCGTGGAACACAGTCTTTCGAGCGTGGCGTAAATGGCGACCTACCAGGACTGGCTTGACGGGCTCTCGCCGGCATCTTTCGCTGGCGTGCCGTTCGCGGTGCACGGGACCGAGAAAGAATTCGGCCGCCGCGGCGTCGCCCACGAATACCCGTTCCGCGACACGCCATGGCTGGAGGGCCTCGGCCGGCGCGCGCGGCGCATCACCATCCGCGGCTTCCTGATCGCCGACTCCGCCGTCTATGGCGGCGGGTCGGTGTTCGACCAGGAAAAGCAGCTGATCGCCGCCGCCGAGGCCGCGGGGCCGTTCAAGCTGGTGCACCCCACGCTGGGCGAGCTCACGGTCGATCTGCCAGTGCTGGTCACCAGCGACGACGAGACCGCCAACCGCATCGAATTCACCTTGACGGTGACCGAGGCGGGGACGCGCCAGTTTCCCTCCAGCGCCGCCTCGACCGCCGATCAGACCAAATCCACCGCGGACGACGCGGAAAAGAGCGCGGCCTCGGATTTCAATGATGCGGTGACCCCGCAACTGGGGATCGGCGGCTTCGCCGCCCAGCTGGCGCAGACCGCGCTGGGCGGCTGGACCGGCGAGATCTCGTCCCTGGCGGGCGACGCCACCAATCTTTTCCAGCTAGCCAGCCAGATGAACGGGCCGTTCGGCCGGTTTTTCAACGGCGGCAACCTGGGCGGCTTGGGCTCGGCCTTCCTGTCGGTGCTTTCGGGCGCCGTCACCATCGACGACCTGGCCGAGGCCGCGGCCAATGTACGCGGCGGCCTCGCCTCTGCGATCACCGACCTGGTCGACCTGGCCGGAAACCTAGGCCAGGGCGGCTCGAGCGCCACGCCGGATCAATTGTCTGCCGGAGCGCAGGCCCTGGTCGCTCAGCTGGCCTCGACCGCCGCAGATCCCGCGCAGGGCATGCGCATCCTCACCGGCCTGGCCCAGGCCTCGCCCGTGCCGGTCTCGACGCCCATCGGCTCTGCGGTCGGCGACCTGATGCGCCGCTCCGCCGTCGCCGCCCTGGCCCGCGCCTCGGCCGCCTATCAGCCCACCAGCTATGACGACGCGAACGCCGTGCGCGCGGCGGTTACCGCCGTGATCGACGACGAGATCCAGGTCGCCGGCGACCAGGCCCAGGACGCCAGCTTCGGCGCGTTGCGCGCCCTGCGCGTCGCCGTGGTGCAGGACCTGACCGTCCGCGGCGCCAGCCTGGCGGCGATCGAGACCTTCAGCTTCGGGACCAACCTGCCGGTGACTGTGCTCGCCCAGCGGATCTATCGCGACCCGTCCCGCTCCGACGGGCTGCTGACCCAGATGGGCGACGTCCCCAATCCGCTGTTCTGTCCGGCCAGTTTTGCGGCCCTGGCCAGCTGATGACCGGATCGCCCCACGCCGACGGCGACCTGGTGCTGACTGTGAACGCAAAGGCGATCAGCGGCTGGACTGAAATGCGCGTCACCCGCGGCATCGAGCGCTGCCCGTCGGATTTCGAGGTCGCCTTGACCGAGCGCTATCCGGGCCAGGCGCAGCCGGCGGTGATCAATCCGGGCGATTCCTGCACAGTGACCATCGGTGGCGACCTGGTGTTGACCGGCTACGTCGACGACTATGAGCCGGGTTACGACGCGCAGGGCCACACCATCCGCATCCGCGGCCGTGGCAAATGCCAGGACCTGGTCGACTGCTCAGCGGAATGGCCCACGGGCCAGATCTCCGGCGCCAGCGCGCTTGCCATCGCGCAAAAGCTGGCCTCGGCCTACCTGAACCTGACGGTGACCGCGCCCGACCCGGGGCCGGCGATTCCGCAGTTCAACCTGTCGCTGGGCCAGACGGCCTATGAGATCATCGAGCGGATCTGCCGCTACGCCGGTCTGCTGGCCTATGAGGGGGCGGACGGGAACCTGGTGCTGGGCGCGGTTGGCGCCACCAAGGCGGCCAGCGGCGCGGAGGAGGGTCAGAACGTCCAAAGCGCGGTCGCCCCGCGCTCGATGCGCGAGCGTTATTCCGAGTACGACGCCTTCCTAATGAGCGCCGAGGTGACCGGAGACGTCGGCTATGGCGGAAATCTGATCGGCAGCGCCAAGGATCCCAACGTCCCGCGTCATCGCCTGAAATACATCATCGCCGAGGCGCCCGCCGGCGGCCAGGACGTGGCCCAAAAGCGCGCCACCTGGGAAGCCGCCCGGCGCGCTGGGCGCGGCAACCGGGTTCAGGTCACCGTCGACTCCTGGCGTGATAGCGCCGGCGTGTTGTGGACGCCCAACACCCTGGTCCCGGTGAACCTTCCGGCGCTCAAGGTGACCAACGAAACCTGGACGCTTGGCGAGGTCACCTATCTGCGAGATGGCCCGCTCGGCACACGCGCAGAGCTCACTTTGATGCCGCCGGCGGCCTTCATGCCAGAGCCGATCCTGCTGTTGCCGGTCATCGCGGGGGTGCAATGAACGGCCTCGACCGCCTCGCCACACGCTTCAAACATGCCATGCGGTTCGGCCGGTTGCTGCTGACCGACGACACTGGGCCGGTGCAGCGGCTGCAGGCCGACTTTGGGCCGATCGACGCGAGCGGGAAATCGCTCGGCATCAGGGACCGCTTGCCGCGCCTGGTCGAATATGGGCTCGCGAGCTCGCCGCCGGCGGGCTCCGATGTCGTCGTCACCTGTCACGACGGCGACCTGTCAAATGCGGTCGTGGTCGCCACCAATCACCAGGCCTCGCGGCTGAAAAATCTCAACCCGGGCGACGTCGCCCTCTACGACAATCGCGGCAACACCATCGTCCTCTCGGCCGCCGGCATCACGCTGACGCCATGCGCCGGCGGCAAGGTGTTCATCGACGGCGAGCTCGACGCCACCGGCGACGTCAAGGCCGGCGGCATCAGCCTCATGAACCACGTCCACCCCGGCGTTCAGACGGGCTCGGGTGATACCGAGGCCCCGACCGGCTAGGAGCCTCCATGCCCGACATCACGACGGTCTGGCAGGGCGCTTTCGGCGACTGGCAGATGGCCGGCGCCGCGCTCTTGGCCGGAAACGACCTCGAGACGGCAGCGCTGATCAGCCTCTTCACCGACGCCGAGGCAGGTCCCGACGACGAGATCCCCGACGGCACAGACGACGCGCGCGGCTGGTGGGGAGACCAGGGCGAGACCTATCCGATCGGCTCCAAGCTGTGGCTGCTCGAGCGGTCGAAGAAAACCCCGGAGACCCTGGCCAAGGCCAAGGACTACATTGCCGCGGCGCTGCAATGGATGATCGACGACGGCGTCATCGCCGGTCTCGATATCCTCACCGAATGGGACGGCCTCGGGTTCCTGGCCGCCCAGATCACCTTTCACCAGCCGAACGGCGTCAAGCTGACCCGGAATTTCAGCTGGGCTTGGGCAGGAGTGCTCTGAATGCCTTGGCCGCGCCCATCGCTCAGCGTGTTGCAGGACGACACCGCGTCGGACATCACCACCAACCTCGCCGGTGCGGACGGGCTGTTGCGGTTCACCAACCTGGGCGTCATCGGCAAGGTCGTCGCCCTGGGCGTCAATCTGCTGTTCGGCTACCTCGACTACATCGCCAAGCAGGCGAGCCCGTTCACCGCCACCGATGTGTTCCTCGAGGCTTGGGCGGCCCTACGCCAGGTGTTCCGCAAAGCGGCGACGCCGGCGACGGGCTCGGCCCAGTTCGTGGTGACCGGCGCTCCCACCGTCCCGGCCGGGACGAACGTCGTGCGCGGCGACGGCGTGGCATATATTTCGACCGCCGACGCTACGGGTTCGGGCAGCGTGGTGACGGTCCCGCTGCAGGCCGTTACGCCGGGTGCGAACGGCAACGCCGATTCCGGCGTGTCCATGACCTTGGGCTCGGCGATCGCCAACGTGCAGTCGACGGGGGCCGCCTCGAGCAACCTCACCGGCGGGGCGGACGTCGAGCTCGACGACAGCCTGCGCAGCCGCATGCTGGTCGCGTACCAGCGGCCGCCCCAGGGCGGCGCGGCCAACGACTATGAGACCTGGGCCCTCGCCGTCGCCGGCGTCACGCGGGCCTGGGTTGACCCGGAGGGCATGGGCGCCGGCACGGTGCAGCTGTTCTTCATGATGGACCAGGCCGAGGCCGCGCATGGCGGCTTCCCGCAAGGGACCAACGGGGTCGCCACGTCTGAAACCCGCTCGCCCTACACGGCCACGGGTGATCAGCTGGCGGTCGCCAACTATGTCTATGGCCTGCAGCCGGTCACCGCCCTGGTCTACGCCAGCGCGCCGCAGGCCAACACGGTCAACTTCACCATCGCCGGCATCGCCAGCGTGTCGTCGAGCGTCAAGTCGGCTGTGCAGGCTGCGATCGCCCAGGTGTTCATCAACGAGGCCTCGCCCGGCGGCGTGGTCGACCTGTCGTTCATCGAGTCGGCGATCGGCGCCATCCCTGGCGCCAGCGGCTTCGTCATGACCGCCGTCAGCTGCTCCAACGGGTCCGTCGCGCCCGGTCCGACCGGCAACATCACCAGCACGGCCGGATTCCTGGCCACCCTCGGGACGGTGAGCTTCGTTTAATGGGCCGCCAGCCGAATTCGCTGGAGGACTACACAGCCGCGGTCCTCTCCCTGTTTCCCCGCGGCCGCGTGTGGCCGCGGGATCCGAACGCGCTGTTTCCGCGGCTGGCGACGGCGATCGCCGCCAGCTTCCGACGCGTCGACGTGGCGGCCCTCGGCCTACTGGTCGACGCCTTCCCCGCTACGGCGGTCAATCTGCTCCCGGAATGGGAGCAGAGCCTCGGGCTTCCCGATCCCTGTGCGGGCCCGAGCGCGACCCTGCAGCAGCGGCAGGGCCTGGTCGTGGCGCGTTTCGCCGGCACCGGCGGCCAGTCGGTCGCCTACTACGTTCAGTACGCCGCGAACCTCGGCTATCCGATCAGCATCGCCCAGTACGCGCCGTTTCGCTGCGGCATGGGCCGCACCGGCCAGCCACTGCTTGGCGCGGCCTGGGCCTACGCCTGGCGCGTCACACTGCCGCTCGAGGGGGCGCTGACCTATTTCCGCACCGGCCGCTCGGCGGTCGGCGAGCCGCTGCTCAGCTTCAACCACTCGATCCTCGAGTGCGCGCTGCAAGAGATCAAACCGGCCCATACCACGCTGCTGTTCAGCTACACCACGGGCGACGGCAGCGGAATCCTCGAGGACACGGTCGGCGGCATCGTTTTCGACACCGGCGGCGGCGTCGTCACCACCTCCTGATCCGCTCAGCAAGGTCTATTCCATGTATCGCATCGATAATTCGACGAACGTCGGTTCGCGTCCGACTCCGGCCGCGCCGGGGTCGGCGGGATATTTCACCCAAGGGGATCCGACCACGGGCGTCGGCGGCACCATCCTGGACGCCGACTGGGCGAACGCGGTGCAGGAAGAGCTGATCGCAGTCGTTTTGGCGGCCGGCTTGTCGCCGTCGAAAACGGCGCTCAACCAGCTGCTTACTGCAATCCAGACCCTTGGCCGGGTCAAGCTGACGGCGGCGACGACGTTCTATGTCAACGCCAGCACCGGCAGCGACAGCAATACCGGCCTTGATTCCGGGCACGCGTGGCAGACGATCCAGCATGCAATCAACGTGCTGGCGACGGACTATGACCTCAACGGCCAGACGGTCACGATCCAGCTGGCGGATGGCACCTACGGCTCATTCCAGGTTTGGGGGAAGTTCCTGGGCCAAAGTCAAGCTGCGGCCCAGGTGATCATCAACGGGAACGCCGGCGCCCCGTCGAACGTGCTGATCTCGAGTTCGACGACGACGATCAGCGCCCGCGCCCATGCCGCGTTTCGGCTGCAGAATCTCAAGGTCGCATCGACCGACGGAACCGGCGCGACCTCATGTGTTTCCTCCCAGGAAGCCGCGATCATCGAGATCGGAACCGGCTTCGTCATGGGCGCGAATTCGCCCAATGGGCAGCACTTCAATGTCGATATCGGCGGCATTATCGACATCATCGCCAATTACCAGATCGCCGGAGCGGCAGGCTCACATTACTGGGGCGGCAACAACGGCAATATTATCGTCGAGTCTGGCCTGACGATCACGATCACAGGATCGCCATCCTTCTCGGGAGCCTTCGCCTGGATCTCTCGCGGAACGGGCCTGGATCTTCGAAACGGGAGCCAGAACTTCACCGGTTCCATGACGGGGCAGCGTTACTTCGTCTCATCGAACGGGGTCATCAGCGTGTACGGCATGGGCCCCAACGTCCTTCCGGGCAGCATCGCCGGCGCGACATCGACCGGTGGCGAATACAACTAATCGGCGCGCCTGAGTCTCGGCTTTCCAGGTGACTACCCGCAGAGGATGACCTGATGGACGTCAACGCCTATCCGGTGTTCACCCCGCCGTTCGATGGATCCCAGTACGTGTTCGGCTGGGACGGCGCGGGAACCTTGAACTTCAAGGTCAGCGATATCGCCGCCCTGTCGGCCGGCGCGCCGGCCGGCACGCTGGTCGCTGGCGTCTACGCCGAAGCGCTGGTCGCCGAGGTCAACAGCCTCGAGAGCTCGGTGTCTGCGCTCGAGGGGACTTCGGCCGATGCGGCCGCTGCGGCCGACAGCGCGACGGCGGCTGCGGCGTCGGAAACGGCGGCCGCCAGCGTGCTGCAAACCGCCATCCTGGACGTGGCGCAGACGTTTCCCTCGAGCTTCATCAACGGCTCGACCTTTTTCACCAACCAGACCGGCGAAACCGAAAGCCCGACCAGCGCCCTGGCGCAGACCCTTCCCGGGACCTTCGTGACGGTGTCCGGCATGGGCCAGGTCTACCAGACCGAGGCCAGCCCTACGGGCGCCAACAGCTTCGGCGCGGTCGGCCTGATCAAGGGTGTGCCGGGCAAGATCATCTCCATCCAGGTGATGACCCGGGCGCTGAGCAACAATACCGCCGGCGGCGACAGCTACGTGGGCGCAAGCTTCGTCGGCCTCGACGAGGCCTATGGAACGCCGGTTTATCTCTCCAGCACCGTCGCTTACGACAACCTAAACACGAGCGCTGGCTGGCAGGTTTCGACTTACGAATACACCATCCCGATGACCGGCTATAAGGCCTGGTATCGGCCGCACGTGTATTACAACTATGCGGCCTCAGGGCCGGCCGGCAATCAGCAGTTCCAATTCGCCTCGCTGCTCGTGGTCGACGGTGTCTCGGCGCTGGCTTCCCTCGCCCCGCCCCAGGTCACCGATTACACCAGCGGCTCGGCGACCTACACCGTCCCGACCGGCGCGCTCTATCTTAAGGTGAAGATGAAGGCCGGCGGCGGTGGCGGCGCCGGCTCGGGTGTGGCCGCGACCGGCGGCGCCAATGGCGCGGACTCCACCTTTGGTTCGTTCACGGCGCACCACGGGGCGGGCTCGGCCGCGGGTGCCACCCACGGCTCCGGCGGTTCGTCCGGGTCGGTCCCGTCTGGCGTGGTCAGCACCTCCGGTCAGGACGGCGCGCAGCCGGCGTCCTCGAGCGGCTTCACGTACACCCAGGGCGGCGATGGCGGCGGCCCGCGCGGCGGCAAATCCATGGCGAGTACGGCCGGTCAGGCCGCGCCGGCGAATTCGGGCTGCGGCGGCGGAGGCGGCGGTGCGGGGTCCGACGGCGATTCCGGCGGTGGCGGCGGCGAGGGCGAAGAGCTCGAGATCCTCATTCCGGGTCCGCTTTCAGCGACCTACGCCCTGGCGGTCGGAGCCGGTGGCGCCGGCGGCGCGCTGGGCGGCGCTGGCAACGCGGGCGGCGCCGGCGGGTCGGGCCGGATCACGGTGACGGCCTACTTCCAATGACCGCGCCGCGCGACACGGTTGCTTTCAAGGGCAAGGCTGGGGTCAACGTTTTCTGGCCGTGGGGCGGCCCGATTGTGAATACCGCAGTCAGTCCGGCGGTCTATGAGACCGCCGATGTGGTGTTCGGTCCAATCGCCAACGGTCCCTGGTCCTCGCATGTCACCCCCGCGGTGTTCGACCAGGTGCTCGCCGCTGGCTTCGATCACTTCCGCATCCAGTTCAATCCGGGGCCCTGGCTGCAGGGGATCCGCAACAGCGACACCGTCTACAACACCGCCCTGTTCGAGCAGTTCGACAGTTGCGTCGATAGCTGCATCGCCGCGGGCATCGGCGTGGTGTTGGATCCTTTCCTAACCGGCTATGTGCTCGACACACCCGGGTCGGCTCTGGTCAATCCGAGCCCGCTGGGCGGCACGGGCTCGAGCGGCTTCACCAATTTCCAGGCTATGCTGAACGCCTTCGTCTCGCGCTATGTCACCCGCGACCCGTCGATGGTGGCCTTCGAGCTGTTCAACGAGCCGCCGGATCCGACGTCGTTCACGGGCGACTGGCCCGATGTGATCCAGCCCGCGCTTTACGCCGGCGTGCGCACGATCGCGCCCAACCACACCGTGGTGTGCACCGGCGCCCAGTGGTCGGCCATCTCGACCCTGGTGGCGATCGATCCCAGCGCCTACGACAAGAACGTCCTTTGGACCTTTCACCCGTTCCTGCCGGCCTGCGCCAGCCTGCAGGGCTATATCTACAATCAATACAAATACATCACCGGCCTGCACTATCCGCCGGTTTCAAGCGAGCAGAGCGCTGCGATCGCCTCCATGACCGCTGCGGTCAACGCCGACGGGACGCTCTCGCCGACGCAAAAAACCTCGATGATCTCGCAGCTAACGACCGAGCTGAACGCCTATTTCTCGACGCCGCAAACCGAGGCGTGGCTCTCCGCCCAGTTCGATCCGGTCGACGCCTGGTGTGCCGCCCACAACATCCCGCCCGCGTCGATCTACGTCGGCGAATTCGGCATGACCCGCACCAACGGCGGCTTTCCTGGCATCAACGTTCCCGGCTACCAGGGCGGCACGCGGCTCGACCGGATCCACTTCTACCGGGACATGAAGAGCGCCATCTTCGCCCACGGATTCCGCTGCGCGCCGGACCACCTCGACACCCTCGACTATGGGCTGACCTTCGGCGTCGACGCCAATATTGGCGCGTTCGATCCGCTCTTGCTGGGGGCCATCCGGCCCAAGCGCAACCTGCTCCAATACTGATCCGGCGCGGCCGCCGGCGGCTCGATCTGGCCGCGCACGGCGTGCGCCCCATCCGGCGAGGCGATCATGGGTATCGGCATCCTGCGCAAGCCGCTGCGGATCGTCGCGTCTTCGGGCTGGTCCCAGAGCTGGAATTTCTGGCTCGGCAGTCCGGATGCGCCGACGGCCGACGACCTGAGCAGCTGCTCGGCGAGCCTCACGCTTACGCCTGTCAACGTCGCCGGCGCGTCGCCCCTGACCCTGACCAGCGGCGCGGGTCAGATCACCATCTCTGGCGGCGTGTTGACCGTGGATGCGTCTCGCACCGTGCTCGAGGCCTGGGCGACCTGGGCCCAGGCCGACACCCCGACCGACTGTGATTTCAGCCTGCGGATCATCGATCCCGCCAAGGACGTCGACCGCTACGTCTTGCGGTCAGATCCCGCCTCGAGCCGCGCCAAGGTGTTCGCGTGAGCGTCGACGTCTATATCCGCGACGAGGCGATCAACGTCTATGCGCTGCCCGGCGGTCTCGAGGTCCTCATGGAGGGCGGCGCGATCGACGTCGTCTTCGGCGACGAAGGCCCTCAAGGCGCGCCAGGACAGGCCGCCGAGATCGACATGGTGCTCGGCCTCGAGAGCCTCACGCCTGGCGCGACGGTGTCCATGAAATTCAAGCTGGCCAGCGCAATGCCGGCGACCACGGAAAAAAGCAGAGCCTTCACCAGCACTCCGCCGATCACTCAGGCGGTGACGATCCAGCTGCTCGACAATGGCCAACCCTTCGGCACGGCGACTTGGGAGGTCGGTCAGTACGACGGGGCTCTGAGCTTCAACGATCTCGCCGCGCCATTCGCAGCCGGCGACGTTCCCGGTTTCGGGATCCCTAACCCGCTCGACGGGGCCTTCACCCAGTTCGCGATCACCTTCGCGGCCTAACCTCAGAGGACATTCCATGGACGACGCACAAAGCGCGGCGCCTGCGCCGACGCTCGACGAATTGCGGGCTCAGCACGCTGCGGCCGAGAAGGCTCTGGCCGAGGCGGAGGCTAAAGCCGCGGCTGGGCCGCCGAAGACGCCGGAGCAGCTCCATCAGGAGCATGAGGACGCCAAGGCGGCGCTGGAGAAGCTGGAGGGCCCGGTGATCGCCTATCACAACGCGCGCTTCGACCACGCGACCGCGCTTCAACGCCCGCACGAAGCCGACGCGTTGGAGGCGGCGGCGCAGGCGCACGCCGAGGCCAAGACCGCGCACGACGCGCACGTCGCGGCCCATCCCGAGCTCACCCGTCAGATCGACATCGCCGCGCAGGCGGTCATCGACGCCCGCGAAGCGCTCGCGGCCCACCAGGAGTAATCGTCCATGAAAAGGTTGACCGAAAAGGGCCTTGCGCTCGCCACCGTCTCCGCCGCCGCGCTCCTGGGCGCGGCGGTCTGCGAGCAAGTCCAAATCCACGGCCGCTACGTCTTCGAATGCTATGACAAGGACGGCAAACTCAAGTGGACCGACACGATCGAAAACACGGTCGTCACGGTCGGCAAGAACCTGATCCTCGACCAATCGCTCGCCGGGTCGTCCTACACGGCCGCCGAATACTTGGGCTTGATTAGCTCGGCGTCCTATTCGGCGATCAGCGCGGCCGACACCATGTCGTCGCACTCCGGCTGGCTAGAAGCGGGCTCGAGTAACGCGCCGACCTTCTCCGGCAACCGGGCGTCCTGCTCCTGGTCGTCGGCGTCCGGCGGATCGAAGGCGCTCTCGTCCAATCCCAGCTTCTCGATCACCGGCACCGGTACGCTCAAGGGCGCCTTCCTCGCCGGCGGCGCGAGCGTGAGCTCCACCATCGGGAACACGTCCGGCACGCTGATCTCCGCTGGTCTGTTCACCGGCGGCGATCGCTCGGTGCTCAGCGGCGACACGGTCAACGTCTCCTACTCGATGAGCATCTGATGTTGGACGGGTGGGGTGGCGCGACCGCGGACGTTCCAGGTGAATGGGAAACCAAGGAAGCGGTCAGCTACCCCGTCCTCGATCGCTGGGGCCGGCACTTTCTGGTCTGGCATTTCCCGAACGTCGGCTCGCGCATCCAGCGCCACGCCCACGAGCCCAAGAAGTGCCATGACACCATCCTGATCAAGGGCACCCTGAAGGTGACCGGCGAGGCCGAGCGGGGCGACTGCACTGTGACCGCGCCAGATTACCTGCGCTTCGAGGCGGGGGTCGAGCATTCGTTCACCGCGGTGACGGCCGGCGCGCTGGCGATCCATGTATTCGACCCGGAGGTCGATCCGAACGGGGTGACCTGACATGGCTCTCCCGCTCCTGAAGCCGATCCACAAACCGGCCTGGTGGGATCGACCGGCCAATGATGATCGTGCGCCCGCGCCGGTCATCCGGTTTCCTCGGCCCTATCGCGAACGCTCTCCACTCACGTCCGGAATCAGCATCCGAGGCACCCCCACGGGGAGCAACGGAAGCAGCTGCGTCACCACGTCCGGCACGACCGTCAACGTGTCGGTGACCAAGCCGACCGGCGTGGTTTCCGGAGACGTTTGGATTATCTCCATCACCGGCAGCCAGTCGTGCTGCGGTGCGCCAACCGTGACCACGCCGACCGGCTGGACCCTGGTCGATAGCAACGTCTTCACGACCAACACGCGCAGCATTTGCCTGATCCGCAAATGCGACGGCACCGAAGGGAGCACCCAGACTGTCGCGCTGAAGTCCTCGGCGGCCTTCACGACGGTGCGATGGGCCTACGCGGCGGTGGCCTATTCCGGCTGCGACGCGACCACCCAGCAAGACGCCACCGCAACCACCCAGACCAACACCTCATCGACCAACGCGACCGCCCCGTCGATTACGACGGTGACCAACGGGGCGCAGATCGTCGCCACCATCTTCCGCATTGGCACGGCGACCTTCACGCCGGCGAGCGGCTACACAACCGAGAAGAACCAGGCTGTCAGCACCGGCAGCGTCACCATTATCGACAAGAACCAGGCGACCGCGGGCGCGACGGGTTCGATAACCAGCACGCTCGGCTCGGCAGCCGTCACGCGCGGCGTCACCATCGCGCTGCGCCCGGCAGCCACCGGGACGACCTACAATGTTTCGATCAGCGAAAGCGGCTCGGCGGCCGACGCCCTGGACGCCCTGGTCAATTCGAAGAATGCGATCGCGGAATCGGGGTCGGTGGCAGATTTGGTCGCTGCGATCCTCACTGCCGTAGGCTCCGTCTCGGAGGCCGGAGCAGCGGCCGACACGCCGTCTTCCCTGGTCGATACGGCCGACACCATGGCCGAGGCTGGAGCGGCCTCGGATGCGCCTGCCTCGACCGCGACGTTGCCCAGCGCCATGAGCGAAAGCGGCGGTGCGTCCGACGCCCTCAGCGAGACCCTTACCGTCCCTCTTACCGTCGCCGAATCCGGCGCCGCCCACGACTCGACCGACAGCCTGGTCATCACAGCCGATAGCATGGCCGAGGCCGCCTCTGCGGTCGATGCGCCGGCCTCCCTGGTCAGCACCGCCGACGCCGTCGCTGAGGTTGGCGCGGCGGCCGACACGCCGGCGAGCACCGCCGTCTATCCCTCCGCCGTCTCCGAGGTTGCTTCGGTCGCCGACGCCGTCACGGGCGGCCTTCTGATCGACGTTGACCTCAGCGAAAGCGGGTCGGCCGTCGACGCGACCGATACGAACGTCAGCACCGCGGACGCCGTCGCCGAGAGCGGGGCGGCGACGGATGCGACCGATGCATCCTTGCAGATTAGCGCCGCGGTGAGCGAGGTTGCATCGGCGACGGACGCAACCGCCTCCCAGGCCAGCACCCTCGACCAGCAGAGTGAAGCTGGCGGGGCTGTGGAGATCGTCTCGAGCACGGCGATCCTGCCGTCTTCGATCTCCGAAGCAGGCGCGGCGGCGGACGTGGTGACTGGCGGCCTGGCGCTGTTCGTCGCGGTCAGCGAAGGCGCCTCGGCCGCCGATATCGTCGCGAGCCTCGCCCAGCTGGCAGGGGCGCTCGCCGAGACGCTTTCGGCGACCGACGCGACCGACACCACGGCGACGTTGCCCTCGGCGGTCGGCGAGACCGGCGCGGCCTCCGAGCAGATTTCCAGTACTGGCTCGATTATCGCGCTCGACATAAGCGAGGCCGCCGCAGCGTCGGACACCGTCGCCGGGGCAGTCAGCTCCGCCGATGTCATATCGGAGGCCGGGACCGCGACCGAGACCGTGACTGGCATCGCGGTGCTGCTTGGCCCCGTGAGCGAAAGCGCGGCGGCCACAGACGCCGTCGCCGTGGCCCTCAGTCTCAACCTGCAACTCCAGGAGGGCGCGTCCGCAGCGGACGTGATCTCCGCAGCCATGGCGATCGAGGCCCAGGTTGCGGAGTCGGCCGGCGCCGGGGACGTCGTGAGCGCATCGGCCTCGCTCCTGGCCGCGCTGACCGAAGTTGGGGCGGTCGCCGAGGTCATAAGTTCGACGGCGATCTACCTATCCGACCTCGAGGAAGCCGGCGCGGCCGCGGACCAGGTCCTGGCGATGGTCACCCAACAGGTGCGGCGCTTCATCCTTTTCATGCGCGGCCGCCGCGCGAGCTGAGAGATCCCCCATGAATGACGAATCCCCCGTCGGCGCAGCAGGCTCCGGAGCGGCCCTGGCTGCGCAGCCTGTCGCAGTCGCGCCAAAAATTAGCTTCGCGGACGCCGTGACCGCCCTCCGCGACTTCGCGGTGACGCTCGCTCCGTACGCTTATGTCGTCTACTCGGTCCAACTGGCGGTGCACCAAAGCGACGCCAAGTTCACCCAAGGCCTGATCCAGGGCTTGTTCGGCGCGGCATTGCTGGCGATCAAGCCCGGCGGGAGCAAGGGCTGATGGACGGCCTCGAGCTCGCCGCTCTTTGCGCTTTCGAGGAGGCGAACCTCGAGCCCGACGACGGCGTCGCCGGCGTTCTAAAGGTGATCCAAAACCGGATGCGTCTCCGGTTTCAAAGTGACGGAACGGTTGAGGGGACCATCTTCCACGGCAACGGCGTCGCCTTCTCCTGGGCGGCCTTCGATTGGTTCAATCATCGCTATCAGCGGGTCGCCAACGGGCTGACCGAGATCGAAGCCCGGGCGGCGCACCTAGAACAGGTCGCGGCCGGTTACCCGAATGCCTGGGCTCGGGCGCTGCGGATCACGCGGGCCATGGTAGCCAGGACCTATCACGGTCCCGACTTCGACCGGCTGACCGACGACACGGTCCTTTACCTAAATCCCGCCATCGCGCATGCGCCGTGGGCGACGCCTGACAAGCAAGTCTGGGTGATCGGCCACCACGTCTTCTACCGCGCCTAGCCGGCCGGCCGCCATCGCCACAAGGGACTGAGATGAGCAAATCAGCCATTGAACTCGACGCCGAAGCTTCGGAACTGGAGGCTCGCGCCCTGCAACTTAGAAGGGATGCCGCTTCACGACGGGATCGGGACCGAGAAGTTGCGCGCCTCGAGGCGGCGAAAATCCCGGTCGATCGATCTGCGCGAACGCTTGTGGACGGCTCTCCTGTCACGAAAGATCACCGCGAACTCAAGCCAAACGGCCAGCAGAAGGATTATGTGGTCCTCAGCGAGGCCGAGCGGGCCAAGGGCTTCGTGCGCCCCGTGCGCCGGTCCTACATCCACACGAAGTGCGGTGTGCTGACCACGATGTCTCAGGCCATCGCCGAGACCTACGCGCGCGACCCGTATTTCTACAGCGGAACCTTCTGCTGTGGATGCGGCTCGCATTTCCCGGTCGGCGACGACGGCGAATTCACCTGGGCCGACGCGCCAAACGAAAAGGTGGGGACGTGACCACAAAGCATTCGCCCCGGCGCGTGCTCAAAGCACAGGCCGACAAGATCGCGGCTATACTTAAGGCGGCTGAGCGCGGCGACAAAATTGACGCGAGATTTGCCGAAAAGATCGCCGCTGCCCGGGCTAAAGAGGCGTTCAAGGCAGCCATCGTTATGGACGACAAGATCATTACGATCGAACTGCCCTGGTCGATTATCCGAAGCACTCACGAAGCTGGTCTCGCGGAATACATCCTCGGACAGATGCGCGAGTTGCGCGAAACGATCAACTGATCAGCTGAGCGGGTGAAAGTCCCGCGACACGCACTCGGCCCAAATCCCCCTCCCGCGGAGCACGGCCCCTTTGGGCCGGGCGCACGCCGTGCGCCGCGGATCCAAGGACAGCAAAACCCATGAATCTCAAAATCAATCCGGCGCCGCTCTTGGCCGCCGTCATCAAGGACGCCGGCCAGGTCGAGATCGTCGCTCAAAAGGCGATGACTTATATCCAGGTCGCCGAACAGGTCGGCAAAGCCTGGGGTCTGTCGGGCGCCGACAAGCTCGGCTTGGTGAAGGACGCGCTCCTGGCCGATCTGGCCCAGGTCGACAAGCCGTTGGCGGACCTGGTCACGGCTGAGTGGCCGAAGATCGCGGGCATCCTCTCGGCCCTGGTCAGCGTGTTCAACTTCATCGGCTGGGCGTTCGCTGCGGCCGCGCCGATCGTCGCGGCCGCCGACCCGGGCGCGGCCCCGGCGATCAACGCCATCAACGCTGCGATCGCGGCCGTCCAGGCCGTGAAGGCGGCTGCAAACGGCGGTCAGTCCGATCAACAGCCTCAGCCCGCGGCTGAGCAGAAGGCCGCCTGACCGCGGCCATGACCCCGCTCGAGCGGGACTTCCACCGGCATCTCCGCGGCAGCCGCGCCGCGCTGCGGAGATTGCGACGACACGCCCGCGGCGCACGACAAGAGGACGCCATCATGGCTGCTATCGACGACCTGACCGCTGCGGTCGGCAACCTGGAGACGGCCGCTACCGCCGCCGTTTCCGAAATCAAGACCCTGCAATCCAGCGACAACGAAACCCAGCTGGCCGCACTGGCCAGCCGCGTTTCCACGGTGACCGCGACCCTTGCCGGCGCAGTCCCTGCGCCCCAACCGGCCCCGGCTGCCGAGCCGCCGGCCGAATAACCGCGTCCTGGCCCCGGCCCGCTGTCCGGCGCGGCCGGGACTCGCCGCCGGCGGGGAGTGTCTGACGCCCCGCCGGCGCAGCTGACCCCATGGAGGTTACCGTGCAGCCGCAGGATCCTAAGACCGGACGCTTTGTGAGGCGGCCACCCCCGCCGCCGCTTCCGCCGTTAGAGCCGCGGATCATCCCGGAGATGTCAGCCTTCGAACGGGCCGCATGGCTTGTCCTAGCGGGCGCGGGGGTTGTTCTCGCCATCACGTTCAGCGGCGCCTTTCATGGCCTGCACTGATGGGCGCGCTCAAGGCCATCGCCACCATCCTCACCATGATCGTGGCCGCGGCGCTGATTGGGATCGCCGGCGGCCTTTGGTGGATGGACCACAGCGCCAAAAAGCTGGCGGTGACCGAGCAGGCCAAAGCCGGCGCGGCGACCGTCGGACAGGGGCAAGCACAGGCGCAGACGGCCGCGCAGCAGATCATCGTCTCCGGGCAGGCTCGCGACCATCTCGACATTCAGCTGCACCAGGACAACGCGAATGCGATCGCTCACGCCCCGGGCGCTTCGGACGCCCTTGATCCTACTTTGCTGCGCACCGCTCGCCTCGGGTTGTGTAAGCACGCGGCTTACGCCGCCGATCCTGGCTGCGCTCGACTGCGCGAGCCTGATCCCCCAGTCGTACCGAAGCCCGGTCCCGCCGGCGCCACTGATTTCCACTAACGCCACCGCCGGCGAGGCGCTGATCGCCCTCGACGCGCAGACCACGCAGCTCGACCAGGCCAACGGACGCACCGCCGACCTGATCGCGATCGCCGATAGTTGTGGGCAGCGCCAGGCGGCGATCCTCAAGGCCCTCGACCCGTCGCCCTGGTATGATGGCCTGCTGCACCACTTCATGCCGCCGTCGGCGGCCAAATAGCCTTCATTTAGTCGCGTCGCGGAGGCGTGGAGTATGGATTCAGGTGCGGTAAGCGCTGGCTGCGCAATAGTTCAGGTCGCAACCACGATCGGGGTGTTCCTTTACTTGCGCGGCACGCGCGAGGGGAAAAGCGAGACGACTGACGAGGGCCTCGCCGACAAAGTGAAGCGAGCCGAGGCGCGGATCGGCAGTCTTGAGAAGGACGCCGGCGAAACGCACGATCGAGCGTTGATCACCGAAAGCGAGCATCGCAGCCATGTTCGCGACTGCGACCGTCGCTATGCCGGTATCGATGAGCGCCTAACCCATATTCGCGATTGCTTGGACAACATGGGTGGCCAGATCAACAACCTGGCATCTGGTCGAACTGGCAAGATCTACGAGGTTCGTCCGCCACGTACGCGCAAGCCGCCTTCCTGAACCCCGCGCTTTCCTCCCTTGCGCGGCACCCTGGCCCCCTCGCCACGCCCGGCGGGGGGGTTTTTTTATTGGGCTGGCGCGCGGTGTGCGGGCTCGATGACCAGGCGCGCTTCCACTCCCAGTACGCGCAGGGCCGCCGACACATTGTCGATTTTGACGTTGCCCTTGCCGTCTAGGATTCGGCGCACGACCTTTTCGTCGCGGTGCATGAGACTGGCGAGGCGCATCTTGTTGACGTGCTGCGCGGCCATGGCGGCCGCCACGGCCGCGCGGGCGGCGGTTAAGAGCGGCAGATCGACTGCCGTTTCGCCCGCTCTTGGCTCGCGCGGCGCCGGCACGGGTCGATCGTCGGCTAGGTAGGCCAGGACCGCCTCCTCGAGGGCGTCCTCGGCGTTGGTGCGGGCCTCTTGCTCAGTGGCGCCGCTGGTCAGGACCTCTGGGAGGTCCGGGAATCGGACGATGATCTCGCCATCGTCGTGGCGGTCGAAAACCGCCGGGTAGCTCCAGGTTAGCATCCTTGTTACATCGGCCGCCTTCGGCGGCCTCCTTCTTCCTTACGTGACCGGGGCTCCTCCGGCCAGGTGCGGGGCCCTCCTGACCCCGCCTTAGAATTCCCCTTTCGGTATGTTCAGCTGTTCCAGCATGGCGGCAAGAAGGCCTGTCCCGATCTCGCCAGTCTTCACCGTGGTGCGGCGGTCGCCGACTTGGACCATCTTGTGGCCGCCTTTGCCGCGGCTGGCGTTGACCGCGAATTCCCGGTCATTGGCCTTGGCCCACTTGCGGGCTTTCCGAATGAATTCTTTCCCGTTCATGAAAGAAATTATCGGACACTTTTGTCCGATATTCAATCGAAAAACGGACAAAAGTGTCCGGAAAATTCGAACGCCCCAGGGCGCTGATTTGGGTCGAAAATCTTTTACACTGTGCCCGTTTGTTCGAGTTCAGTTCGGCGGACGTTCACGGCTCATTTTACACCCAGACCGTTGATTTTATTGAATTAGCACCGCTTTAGGAAAGCGCTGCTCTATCCTGCTGAGCTACCGGGCCTGCTTGGGTTTCCTAGCCTTTTGAGCTCCAGATTCGAAGCCATTTTACAGGCCATTTTACAACTGGAGCCGGTTTCGTTCTCCCAAACGGGGCCGATCAGCCCTTCCGCCGACCGGCGAGGCGCGCGACCATGCCGCGGCCGATCGCCTCGCCGGTGACGTAGCGGACGATGATCTGCTCGACGCGCTCCTTCTTCCACCCGAGGATCCAGGAGATGTCCTCGAGCGGCATACCGGCCACCGCGAGCCGCGTGGCGCCCGTTCCGCGCAGATCGTGGAACGTAAGCCCTTTAATGGCCGCGTCGCGCTTAGCGCGCTGCATTGCCGTCTGCAGCCCCGCCACGGTCCACGGGCTCCCGCGGCTGTGGGTGAGGGCGGCGCCGACCTCATGCTTGGGCAGCTCTGCGATCAGCGTGCGCAGCTCGTCGGTGATCGGGATGACGATGGTCTTTCGGCCGCGGCTCTTGCCGGTGTGCCAGACGATGGCGTCCTCGCCGATCGCCGAGACAGGGATCTTCACCAGGTCGCCCACGCGCAGCGCGGTCAGCGCGGCGAAGCGGACCGCCAGGGCGAAGTCGGGCTTGCATTTGGGCAGCAGCTGCGCCAGCTCCGCCGGCGTCCAGATCTTGTCGGCGCGATTGCTGGCGTAGATCCGCGGCCAGCTGACCAGGGGGTTGACGCTGATCTCGCCGCGCTCGAGCGCCCATTTGGTGACCGCGGCCACCGCGCCCAGGCGCGCGTCGGCGGTGCAGGGTGTGGCCTTGTAGCGGTCGCGCCAGTCGATCAGCGCCTTGCGAGCCTTGGGGGATTCCAGCGCCTTGACGGGCATCAGGCCGATGTCGTCGACCTTGGCGATGTCAAGGGCTTTGGTGAGGTCCGACTGCCGGCGTGGCCCGAGTTTCTTGAACTCGCCGCTCTCGAGGTATCGGCCGATCAGGCCGGTGAGAAAGTCGGCGGCGTGGCTGGGCTGCATGACCGCCCGATACGACAGCACCGCTTGTTGGGTGAGGCGCCCGACCTCGCGCTCGAGCTCGCGTTCGGTAGCCCCTCGCGCGGCCAGGATCCGCGGGCCGCCGCGCCATGCGTACCAGTATTCGCCGAGCATGCCGCCGGCGAGCTTGGGGCGGACTTTATGCAGACCGGGCAGCACGTCCCGCGTCCTGGGCCCATTGGTCGAAGGCGGCATCGGCGTCGCTCTTGTTGGCTGGCGACACTACGCTCACCACACCGCGCAGTCCGTCAAGCCAAGCATCGAGCGCCACCCGATCCCAGCGGATCCGGCCGGCGATGCTCACCCGACCGATCGGGACGCGCGCCAGCGCGGCCTTCGGCAGGCTGAGATAGGCGGCCGCCTCGGCGTCGGTCAGTAGGCGTGGCGTCACGCCCGTCATCAGGCGCGGCCACCGCGGGCTTGCATGCCGATCGCCTCGGCCGCCTCGGAAACCTGGGCGATGATGTCGCGCGCCACGCTGAGGAAGGCCTCGGCCATCAGGCCGATCGGAACGTCCGGATGCTTGGTGCACATGAACGTGGTGGCCGCGGCGTGAAGCGCGCCGGTGGCGGCGGCCATCTGGATTTGGGTCGTTGGCGCCGCCTTGCACCGCGCCTGTAGCATGAGCATGACCTCACGCTCGGCGAGGTTCATTTCGACTTCAAAGGCGGTCGGATTCTCGATCCTCGGCGTCATTGCTGATCTTCCGACGGACCCGGCTCTGGCGCGGCTTGGGCTTCCTGGGCGGTGGGAGAGGCGGCGAGCGGTTCGAACCGGCCATCATCAAATTCGACTTCTGGGCGCGCCCACAACCGGCCCTTGGCGTCCTTGTATATGACGAGCGAAGCCGCCTCGCCGATGGGCTCCCCAGCTTGC
>Ga0070741_10002520_pt1 | contig 48877 bp, 41 predicted proteins | sample Coa_R1_4_FD_66440 | JGI IMG/M metagenome (GOLD analysis project Ga0070741, IMG submission 66440) | Surface soil microbial communities from Centralia Pennsylvania, which are recovering from an underground coalmine fire - Coalmine... | ecosystem: Environmental > Terrestrial > Soil > Unclassified ... | reverse complement strand
CGCGGCGCGAGATGCTCGATCTGGTAGTGATCGATGGCCGGGCGCGAGGCATCGTCTGTCGCAATCTCATCACGGGCGAGATCGAGCGCTATGCCGGCGACGCGGTGCTCCTCTGCACCGGCGGGTACGGCAACGCCTACTACCTCTCGACCAACGCCGTCAACTCGAACGTTACCGCGGCCTGGCGTGCCTGTAAGCGGGGCGCGTACTTTGCCAACCCCTGCTTTACGCAGATCCATCCCACCTGCATCCCTGTGACCGGCGAGCATCAGTCCAAGCTCACCCTGATGAGCGAGAGCCTGCGCAATGATGGGCGCGTGTGGGTGCCCAAGCAGCCGGGTGACCGCCGCCCGCCGAACGAGATCCCTGAGGACGAGCGCGATTACTACCTGGAGCGCATGTATCCGAGCTTCGGCAACCTTGTGCCGCGCGACGTCGCCTCGCGCGCGGCCAAGCGCGTCTGCGACGAAGGGCGGGGCGTCGGCGAGAGCGGGCTGGCCGTCTACCTCGACTTTTCCGACGCACTCAAGCGGCTGGGGCGGGAGGTGATCGAGGAGCGCTACGGCAACCTCTTCGAGATGTACCAGCGGATAACAGGTGAGGATCCATATCAGGTGCCGATGCGCATCTATCCGGCGATCCATTACACCATGGGTGGGCTGTGGGTCGATTACAACCTGATGTCGACCATTCCCGGCCTCTTCGTGCTCGGCGAGGCGAACTTCTCCGACCACGGCGCGAACCGGCTGGGAGCCAGCGCGCTGATGCAGGGCCTTGCCGACGGCTACTTCATCGCGCCGTACACCGTGGCCAACTACCTGGCCGGCGCAGCCCTCCCGAAAGTCACGACCGAGCATGAGGCGTTTGGCGAGGCGGCGGTGCAGGTGCAGGCACGAATCGATCGCCTCCTCTCCGTGCGTGGCCGCCGCACCCCGCGCGAGTTCCATCGCCAGCTCGGCCGGCTGCTCTGGGACTACGTGGGTATGGCACGCAACGAGGCCGGCCTGCGCAAGGCGCTGAGCGAGATCCCCAAGCTGCGCGAGGAATACTGGAACGATGTCATCGTCCCCGGCACGCCCGATAACCAGAACCAGAGCCTGGAGTATGCGGGGCGCGTGGCCGATTACCTCGAGTTCGCCGAGCTGCTGGCGCTCGATGCCCTGCACCGTACCGAGTCGTGCGGCGCGCACTTCCGCGAGGAGAGCCAGACGCCGGACGGCGAGCCGCTGCGCGACGACGAGCACTTCGCCTACGTGGCCGCCTGGGAGTTCACCGGCGTGGGTAAGCCTCCGGTGCTACACAAGGAGCCGCTGGTCTTCGAGTACGTGCACCCGAGCCGGCGGAGCTACAAGTAAGCGCCGGCCGCATGAGCGACCACGGGAACAGCAAGACGACCAACACCGCCAAGCGAGCAGCACAGACGACTATGGTGGCTCACGAACGCACGCAACGTATGCGGTTCGATCTGCTCATCTGGCGCCAGCCGGGCCCGAACGTGCCGGGGCGCATGGTGCCCTATCGCGTCGAGGATATCTCGCCGGATATGTCCTTCCTCGAGATGCTCGACGTGCTCAACGAAGAGCTGATCCGCAAGGGCGAGGAGCCGGTGGCCTTCGACTCAGACTGCCGCGAAGGGATCTGCGGCGCCTGCGGGCTGGTGATCAACGGCCGGGCGCATGGGCCGCTGCCGGGGACCACCGTCTGCCAGCTGCATATGCGCCACTTTCGTGACGGCGCTTTGATCACGATCGAGCCCTGGCGGGCGCGCGCCTTTCCGGTGATCAAGGATCTGGTCGTCGACCGGAGCGCGTTCGACCGCATCATTGCCGCCGGTGGCTTCATCTCAGCCAGCGTCGGCGGCGCGCCGGATGCTAACGTGATCCCGATTCCCAAGGATGTGGCCGAGCGGGCGATGGACGTGGCGGCGTGCATCGCCTGCGGCGCCTGCGTTGCGCAGTGCAAGAACGCTTCGGCGGCGCTCTTCGTCGGCGCCAAGATCACCCACCTGGCCCTTTTGCCACAGGGGCAGCCGGAGCGCGCGCGGCGTGCGGCGGCGATGGTGCAGCAGATGGATGCGGAGGGCTTCGGCAGCTGCTCGAACGAAGGCGAGTGCCAGGCGGTCTGTCCAAAAGAGATCAAGATGTCGGCGATCGCGCGCATGAACCGCGAGTTCACGCGCGCGGCACTCAGTGGTGGACCATAGCGCGCACGATTCGGCAGGGCCGGGGGACGAGGCCCGGTGCCTGCTCCAGATAAGCAAGCCTCCTCTCCAAGGCGGGAGAGGAGCCAGGGGTAACGGACAATGCGAAAGAAGGTCACGATCGTAGGCTGTGGCATGGTGGGCGGGACGACGGCGCAACGGCTGGCCGAGCGCGGCTACGCCGACATCGTCATGGTGGACGTCGTTGATGGGCTGGCGCAGGGCAAGGCGCTCGATCTGCTGGAGGCCGGACCGATTGTCGGCTACGACTGCCAGATCATCGGGGGGACGGTGCCGCGCGATTACGCGCTCACCGCCGACTCGGATATCGTCGTCTTTACCTCCGGCGCGCCGCGCAAGCCCGGCATGAGCCGCGACGATCTGCTGTTCACGAACCAGAAGATCGTTGAGGAGAACGTGCGCGAGATCGCGCGCTACTCCCCCAGCTGCGTGCTGCTGATGGTGAACAATCCACTGGATGCCATGGCGCACCTGGCCTATAAGATCAGCGGCTTCCCCAAGCAGCGCGTCGTCGGACAGGCCGGCGTCCTGGATACGGCACGCTTCCGCACCTTCCTGGCGCAGGAGCTCAAGGTCTCGGTCGAGAGCGTCCAGGCCTATGTGCTCGGCGGGCACGGCGATGATATGGTGCCTCTCACGAGCTACACCACGGTGGGCGGCGTGCCGGTAACGAAGCTCCTGCCCAAGGAGCGACTCGATGCCATCGTCGATCGCACGCGCAAGGGCGGCCAGGAGATCGTCGATCTGCTCAAGACGGGCAGCGCCTTTCAGGCGCCCTCGGCCGCGGTAGCGCAGATGGTGGAGTCGATCCTGCTGGATCGCAAGCAGATCCTCCCCTGCTCGGCCTACCTCGAAGGGGAGTACGGCATCCGCGACCTCTTCGTCGGTGTGCCGGCCAAGCTCGGTGCCGGCGGGGTCGAGGAGATCGTGCAGATCGACCTGAGCGCCGAGGAGCAGGCCGCGCTCGAGCGCACCGCCGGCTCGGTGCGGGCGCTGGTGCAGAAGATGGGGCTGTGAGACCCGACGCCGCGCTGCCGGCGCCCCGGCGTAGAAAGCCCTAGACTAGATATTGAAAGACATGCCGCGAGCGGCGATGCGGCCTCGATACGGTTAGCCGCCTGGCCGCCGCCAGCCTAATCTAGAATTGAGAGGCACGCCGCGAGCAGCGGTGCGCCCCCTGCCCCGGTAGCTCAGCGGATAGAGCAGCCGCCTTCTAAGCGGTCGGTCGTGGGTTCGATTCCCGCCCGGGGCGCCAGAAAGACGGCAGACTCTCCCTACGAGCGCATGCAGCGCCAGCGAAGTCGAAGCGCGGGGATGCCGCCTAATGAGCACGCCGGCGGCGGCCAAAGAGGGCGAGCCTGAGCTGCAGGAGAGAGCGAGCCAGTGGCCAGCGCGGGCGTGGCCCGGCGGCCCACCTCATCTCGCCGCCGGAATCCGAGTCCCACGCCGCGCCGATGAGGCTTCCGGCGTGATCGAAGTCGACGACGTCCATGCGGACCTCCACCAGATACTAGCAGATGCTAGAACACCAGAGAGACGATTGTCCAGTGTGGGAGACGATCTCAGCCTCGTCGGTGGGCTGCCTGCACTAGCGTCGGCGCTACCGGACGAGCGCGGCCAGGCGCCTGAAGTGCTCTTTGAGCGCAGGATAGAGCGCACGGTAGAGGTCGTAATAGGCGCTGTAGGTGGCATGGCGGGCAGTGTCGGGCACGGTGCGGCTGCCTTCCCGCAGCGTCTGGGCGCAGGCCCGCTCGACATCGGGATAGACCCCGGCGCCAACGCCGGCCAGGAGCGCCGCCCCGTAGGCGGGGCCTTCGGCGATCTCGAGCGTTGCGACGGGCAGGCCAAAGACGTCGGCCAGCAGCTGCCGCCAGAAGGCGCTGCGTGCGCCGCCACCTGAGGCGCGCACGTCGGAGAGCGGAACCCCGGCCTCATGGAAGAGCTCCACGCAGTCGCGCAGGCTATACGTCACCCCTTCGAGCACGGCCCGAATGAGCGCGGCACGGTCGTGGCGTGCCGTCAGCCCGATCCAGCCACCCCGTGCATTGGGATCCAGATGCGGCGCGCGCTCGCCCATGAGATACGGCAGGAACAGCAAGCCTTCGCTCCCTGTCGGCGCCCGTGCTGCCTCCTGGATAAGCAGCTCATAGGCATCCACGCCCAGGCGCGAGGCCAGCGCCTGCTCGGCGGCGCCTAATTCGTCACGCACCCAGCGGAGCGAGAGCCCGGCTGCCTGGGTGACGCCCATTACGTGCCACCTGCCGGGCACGCTGTGGCAGAACGCCTGGAGCGCTCCGCGCTGGTCAGGCCGTGGCTGCTCGGTGGCCGCGAAGAGCACGCCAGAGGTGCCGATGGTGCACGAGGCCAGGCCGGGGTGCACGATGCCGTTGCCAACGCCGCCGGCCGCCTGATCACCCCCGCCGGCCACGATCGGCAGGCCCTCCGGCAGGCCGGTAGCCGCGCTGGCGGCCGCATGCACCCGCGCGCAGACCTGCGGACCTTCGTACACCGCCGGCAGCCACGCGCGGCGCAGCTCGAGCGCAGCGAGCAGGTCATCCGACCAGCAGCGCTGCGGCACGTCGAGCAGCAGCGTGCCGGAGGCGTCGGCAACGTCCGTGGCATACTCGCCCGAGAGCAGCCAGCGCAGGTAATCCTTGGGCAGCAGCGCGTGGCGCGCGCGCGCAAAGACCTCCGGCTCGTGCTCGCGCACCCAGAGTAGCTTCGGGGCAGTAAAGCCCGTCAGCGCCGGATTGCAGGCGATACGCCGCAGCCGATCCAGCCCAACGCGCCGGTGAATCTCCGCGCACTGCGCCTCCGTGCGCTGGTCGCACCACAGGATGGCCGGGCGAAGCACCTCGTCGTGCTCATCGAGCAGGACGAGCCCGTGCATCTGGCCGGTGAGCCCCAGCGCCACCAGGTCGTGCGCCCGATCGCCGGCGGCGCGCAGTGCCTGCGGAATGGCCTGCTGCGCCGCCCGCCACCAGTCGGCTGGGTGCTGCTCCGCCCAGAGCGGTTTGGGCGTGAGCAGAGGATACTCCGCCGTGGCGGAAGCGAGGACCTTTCCGCTCTCGGCATCGATCACCAGCACGCGAATTCCCTGCGTGCCCAGATCAATGCCCATCAAGGATGGCATAGCCGCAAACCTCCCATGTCTCCGCCGGCTATCCCGGCCACTTTCGCCAGCGGCGCTAGAGCCTCGGGCCAGTAGTCGCTCCCGGGCATGCGCCGACGCCGGGGCGACGCGGCTCGCCGCCTACGGCCAGTAGTCGCTCCCGGGCATGCGCCGACGCCGGACGAACGGTGGCGGCCGCTTCATTCTTCGTCCTTCGCCCTGCGCTGGCATGATGTGATCGGCGCTCTCTACCGAAGCCAAGCGGGAAACACCATGGACCCCATCCTGGCCCGGCTGCGGGTTCCATCGTAGCGCTGATTTACTGATCCCTGCGTTGATCGCTAAACTGGCTCCAGGGCGCGGGGCTCGTTCATGCTTGAGCTGTCTGGGCAGCGATCAGTAGCTGCCCCGCACGCCCAGCAGCAGGTCGATCACCAGCTGATCGAGCCGCTCATAGGGCAGGTGGTGGCGGGTAATCTGCTCGCGGTCGAACTCACGCTCCTTGAGCTGCACGGCCTTCTCACGTGAATAGCCGGTGCACAGGCGCTCCAGCTCCGGATCGTGGACGGCCAGCTCCCGCAGGAGCCCCTGGATCTCCGGGTCCTCGTTGAACTGGCGCGCCTTCTCCTTGAGGATCAGATAGGTACGCATGCAGCCGCGGGCGAAGTCCCGCACTCCTTGCGGGCTTTCGGTGCGATAGGCGTGCGCGTCGAAGTGGCGCATGCCCTGGTAGCCCGAATCCTCCAGCAGCTTGACGAGGAAGAAGTCGGCTTTGATCCCCTCCGAGCCGAAGCGAAAGTCCTGGTCGTAGCGTCCCGGCCGCTGGTCGTTCAGGTCGATGTGGAAGAGCTTGCCCGCATCGAGCGCCTGCGCGACGGCATGCGGGAAGGAGAGCCCCGCCATCGTCTCGTGCGCCACCTCCGGATTGACCCCCACCATCTCGGGATGGTCGAGCGTCTCGATGAAGGCGAGGTAGTGGCCGGTGGTGGGAAAGTAGAGGTCCCCTCGCGGCTCGTTTGGCTTCGCTTCGAGCGCGAAGCGATAGCCGTAGCCCTGGTCGATGCTGTACTCGCACAGGAAATTGATGGCGTCGCGGAAACGCTTGATGGCATCGATGGGATTGCGCCCGGCATCAACCTCGGCACCCTCGCGCCCGCCCCAGAAGACGTAGACCTCGGCGCCGAACTCCTTGCCCAGGTCCATGGCGCGCATCGTCTTCTGGAGCGCGTAGGCGCGCACGCGGGCATCGTTGCTAGTGAACGCACCATCGCGAAAGATCGGGTCGAAGAAGAGATTGGTGGTGGCCATGGGCACGCGCAGGCCGGTGTCCTCGAGCGCGTGCCGGAAGTCGCGCACGATGCGGTCGCGCTCGGCCGGCGTCGCATCGATGGGCACCAGGTCGTTGTCGTGGAAGTTGACCCCATACGCGCCGACGTCGGCCAGCAGGTGGACCGCCTCGATCGGGTCGAGCGGCGGGCGCGTCTCGGCGCCAAACGGGTCGCGCCCTCGCCACCCGACCGTCCACAGGCCAAAGGTGAATTTATGCTCAGGGCGTGGCTCATAGAGACTGGTGGTCATGGCTTTCCCCCTTCGGAGAGCGCCGCTGCGGCGAAACGAATGCCATCAGGGAGCTGAGCCAGTTATGCCGCCGCCGGCGGCGCACGGTCAAGGCTGGCTTGGCGGGAGGACGCCGCTTACGGCCATTGGCCAACCCAGCGACGGCGCGCGTGCCGATCATCGCCTTGAGCGCGTCGCCACGAGCAGAGCAGCGGCAGGCAGCCTACGAGGCCGGATGCGATCAGTTCATTGCCAAGCCCTTCGATATCGACGTCGTCGAGCAGACCATCCGCCGCCTGCTCGGCGGCGCCGCCGGCGCAGGGCGTATACTTTGAGCGCCTGCAGGGAACTCGATAGGTAGCCGGCGACGACCGCGCTCTGAGCGATGAGCGCGGCCGTTTGATTTGGAGCATGAGCGATGGCGGGACTTGAGGGGCGCTACGACTTCCGCACAGCCGAGCCGCGGCTGCAGGCGCAGTGGGCCGCGGACGGCATCTACGCGTTTGACCCGGCTCACCCGGGCAAGCCATACACCGTCGATACGCCGCCGCCAACCGTATCGGGACGCATCCACATCGGCCACGTCTATTCGTACACCCACGCCGACATCGTCATTCGCTATCACCGCATGAAGGGAGAGCAGGTCTTCTATCCCTTCGGCTTCGACGATAACGGCCTGCCAACCGAGATCTTTGCCGAGAACAGCCGTGGCATTCGCGCCCAGGAGGTCGGCCGCCGCGCGTTCATCGAGACCTGCCTGGAGCTTTCGGCAGAAGTGGAGGCGCAGTTCGAGCGGTTCTGGAAGCGGCTCGGGCTCAGCGTCGATTGGCGCCTCAAGTACTCGACGATCGACCCGCGGTCACGCCGCATCTCGCAGGCCGCGTTTATCGACCTGGTCAAGAAGGGGCATGCCTACCGGCAGGAGGCCCCCACCATGTGGTGCCCCACCTGCCAGACCGGCGTGGCCCAGGCCGACGCGGAGGATCAGCCAAACGTTACCACGCGCTTCGTCACCATCCCCTTCACGCGCGAGGACGGGGGTGAGCTGCTGATCGCCACCACGCGGCCGGAGCTCCTCGCCGCCTGCGTCGCCGTGTTCGTCCACCCCAAGGACGAGCGCTATCGCCCGCTCATCGGGCACACCGTGGCGACGCCACTCTTTAACCTGCGCGTCCCTGTCCTGGCCGACGAGCGGGCCGATCCAGAGAAGGGCACGGGCGCGGTGATGTGCTGCACCTTCGGCGATGTGACCGACGTGGCCTGGTGGCGCGAGTACAAGCTGCCGCTGCGCATCGCCATCACGCCCGATGGCCATCTGAACTCCCTGGCCGGGCCCTATGCCGGACTGGCGATCAAGGAGGCGCGTGCGCGGGTGATCGATGACCTGGCCGCCGCCGGCCTGCTCCGCGCCCAGCAGCCGATCGAGCATACCGTGCGCGTGCACGAGCGCTGCTTTGGCGGCACAAAGACGGAGCTCGAGTATCTGGTGCTCCCGCAGTGGTTCATCAAGCTGCTCGATAAGAAGCAGGAGTGGATCGAGGCCGGCCGGCGGATCCGGTGGTATCCAGAGCACATGCGGGCCCGCTATGAGCATTGGATCGAAGGGCTCAGCTGGGACTGGAACGTCTCGCGCCAGCGCTACTACGGCGTGCCCATTCCGGTGTGGTACTGCACGCAGTGCGATGAGACGATCCTGGCCGCGCCGGAGCAGCTCCCGGTCGACCCGCACGATACGCCGCCGCCGGTCGCGGCGTGTCCGAGGTGCGGCGGACGCGAGTTTCGCCCGGAGCCGGCGGTGCTCGACACCTGGGCGACCTCTTCCCTCACGCCCCAGATCTGCGGGACGCTGCTCGAGCCCTTCGGCATCTCGGCCGAGGAGTTCGATCGGCGCTACCGGCCGATGACCTTGCGCCCGAACGCGCACGACATCATTCGCACCTGGGATTTCTACACCATTGTCCGTAGCCTCTACCTGCTGGGCGACATCCCGTGGACGGATGTGCTCATCTCCGGCCACGCGCTCGATCCTTCGGGGAAGAAGATCTCCAAGTCGAAGCTGAAGGCCGCCGACGACCCCACGCCTACCCTCGAGCAGTGGTCGGCCGATGCCGTGCGCTATTGGACGGCCTCCGTTCGCACCGGCGGCGACACGAACCTCAACGAGGAGGTCTTCCGCAACGGCCAGCGCCTGGTGACCAAGCTCTGGAACGCCGCCAAGCTGGCGCTGGCGCACCTGGATGGCTACCGGCCACCGGAAGCGCCGCCGGAGGCGCTCAACGCCACCGACCGCTGGCTGCTGGCCCGACTGCACGACGTGATCCGGCGTGCCACCGTGGCCATGGATGAATACGAGTTCGCCAGCGCCAAGGCCGAGGTCGAGCGTTTCTTCTGGTCGGACCTGGCCGATAACTACCTCGAGCTGGTGAAGTCGCGGCTCTATGGCGATGCCGCAGCCGAGGAGGGCGGTGAGGCGGCGCGTGACGCCGCGCGCTACACGCTCTACCACACCGTGCTGGCAGTGCTCAAGCTGCTGGCGCCGGTCCTGCCGCACATTACGGAGGAGATCTATCTTGCCGGCTTCGCCGCCACCGACGGTGCTCGCTCGATCCATCTCGCCCGCTGGCCGGAGGCAAAGGAGGAGTGGCGCAACGCCGCGGCGGAGCAGGTTGGCCAGGCGCTCCTGGAGATCGTGGAGACGGTGCGGCGCTGGAAGGCGGAGCGGCAGCTGAGCGTGGGCGCGCCGCTGGCCGCCGTGCGCGTCACCTGCTCGCCCGATCTGAGCAAGGCGCTGAACGGCGCGCTGCTCGACCTGCGTAGCGTGACGCGGGCCCGCCGGGTGGCGATCGAGGCGGCCGGCGACGCGCCGCTCGATGTGGCCATCGAGGCGCTCCAGGAGAGCCAGCCGGCCCCGGCCAAGGCGTGAGCGCACCGGCGCCGCGCCTGCCTCTACTCGGCGAAGGGCTGCACGCTGCCGCGTGGATCGAGCCAGCGGGCGAGAGCGTGAATGGACCACCGTCCCAGCCACTGCCCCAAACGACCTACCTTGCCACCTGCCTCCCCGGCCTGGAGCCGGTGGTCGCCGACGAGCTCCAGGCCAAGGTAGCCGGCGTGCGGGTGGCCGCCGCCGAGCACGGACGGGTCATTATTACGTCTATTACGGCAGCTGATACCTCTGGCCCGTCTCGCGCCCCCACCCTGCACCCTGAGGCGCTGCTTGCCCTGCGCTCGATCGACAACCTCTACCTCATTCTTGGGCAGGTGCCGGTGGGAGCACACCGTGCCGACCTCGACGCGCTGGCGGCGGCGCTTGCCGGCCTGCCGGCCGGCCCGGAGCGGCCGGACTGGACGGTGCGCGCGCCAGCCCGGCCGCTGGTGTACGTCAATGCCAGCCGCCGCGGGCACCACACCTACAGCCGCTTCGAAGCGGCCGAAGCGGCGCTGCGCGGCCTCCGGCGGCGCCACCCACGCTGGCAGCCCGGCACACCGGAGCGCCACGACCTCGAGTTCCGTCTGGACGTCGAACACGAGACGGCCACACTCTCGCTGCGCCTGACCGATGCCTCGTTTCGGTTCCGCGGCCGGCGGCACTTTGCGCCGGCCGCGCTGCGGCCACCGGTGGCACACGCGCTGGTGTGGCTCGCCGGCGTGTCGGCCGGCGACGTCTTCCTCGACCCCTTCTGCGGCTCGGGCACAATCGTCGCCGAGCGGGCCGCCTACGCGGCCCGCCGGCTGCTCGGCTCCGACATCAGCGACGCAGCGCTCGCCGCCGCCCGCCAGAACCTCTCGCTGCAGCCAAACGTGCAGCTGGTACGGGCCGACGCCCGCCGGCTGCCGTTTGCTGCCGGCAGCGTCGACGCCGTGGCCACCAATCTGCCCTTTGGACGCCAGGTGCTGGCCCGCAGCGAGATCGGGCGGCTCTACGCAGCCTTCGCCCGCCAGCTGGCGCGCGTGCTTGCGCCCGCCGGGAGGGCTATCGTGCTCACCGACCAGATCGAGGCGCTCAGCGCGGCCGTGGAGGAGACAGGACTGCGTGGCGAACCGCTGCTGAGCCTAAGCCTGAAAGGCCGCCACCCGCAGGTCTGGCGGCTGGCGAGGTGACGCCCTTGACCCAATACCGGCGAATACCGGCGAGGCCGCTCTCTGGTGGGAGTGGAGATCAGGGCATGAGAGCCGGGGCCGGACATCCGGGTTCGGTACCATTCTCCCAACCGATCTCCCCTCCCAACCGAGATCGGTAATCGGCACCGGCGGGTGCAGCCGATCTGGAGTACCATTCTCCCGACCGATCTCTTCTCCCAGCTGAGCGATAGAGCAGGCCATGACAGCAAACGGCGCCAGTACAACGACGGTGATCGACCGGATCACCGGCCGCGAGATCCTCGACTCCCGCGGCAATCCCACGATCGAGGTCGAGGTGTATCTGCTCAATGGCAGCCATGGACGGGCGGCCGTCCCTTCCGGCGCATCGACCGGCGCGCACGAGGCGGTGGAGCTACGCGATGGCGATAAGCACCGCTACGGCGGCAAAGGGGTGCGCAAGGCCATCGAGCACGTCAACGGCGAGATTGCTGATCGGCTGGTGGGCATAGACGCCGTCGATCAGCGCACCATCGATGGTGCGCTGATCGAGCTCGATGGCACGCCCAACAAGAGCCGGCTGGGAGCCAACGCCATCCTGGGCGTCTCCCTCGCCTGCGCCAAGGCAGCGGCTGAGGCAACCGGCCTGCCGCTCTATCGCTACCTCGGTGGGCCCGGGGTGGGCACCATGCCCGTGCCGATGTGCAACATCCTCAACGGCGGCAAGCATGCGGTCGACAGCACCGATTTTCAGGAGTTCATGGTAATGCCCGTCGGCGCGCCGAGCTTCCACGAAGCGCTACGCTGGGTGGTGGAGGTCTATCAGGCGCTCAAGCAGGTGCTGCACAACGACGGGCATTCAACAAATGTCGGCGACGAAGGCGGCTTCGCCCCATCGCTGAAGAGCAACGAGCAGGCGATCGAGTACATCCTCAAGGCGATCGAGCGCGCTGGCTACAAGCCGGGCGATGAGGTGGCGCTGGCGCTCGACCCGGCCACGAGCGAGCTGTACGCCAACGGGACGTACCACCTGGCCAAGGAAGGGCGCGACCTCTCGTCGGACGAGCTGATCGACTTCTGGGCGCGCTGGTGTGACCAGTATCCGATCGTCTCGCTCGAGGATGGCCTGGCCGAGGATGATTGGGAGGGGTGGGCGAAGCTGCGCGCCCGGCTGGGCGACCGTGTGCAGCTCGTGGGCGATGACCTGCTGGTGACCAATACCCGGCGCCTGGAGCGTGCCATTCGCGAGCGGGCCGCCAACGCCATCCTGATCAAGCTCAACCAGATCGGTACGCTCACTGAGACACTCGATGCCATCGAGATGGCCAAGCGCGCCGGCTGGGCAGCGGTCATCTCTCATCGCTCGGGCGAGACGGAAGACACCACGATCGCCGATCTGGCCGTGGCCGCCGCCACGGGCCAGATCAAGACCGGGGCGCCGGCGCGTACGGATCGCGTTGCCAAGTACAACCAGCTGCTGCGTATCGAAGAGGAGCTCGGAGCGCGGGTAACTTACCCCGGCCGCGGCGCGTTCTATAACGTCGCTACCGTCGCACAACGGCGCTAGCGCCGGGCTTGGGCCGCCAGGGACCCGCGCCAAGGCGTGTGCCCCTGGCGGCCCAAGCCCGAGACTTTGCCTCCGGGAGAGACGCGTGGCCGACCTGACTGAATTGCTCAATGGATTCGTCCGCGTGCGCGGCGTGACGGCCGCGCTCGTGGTCGGGCAGGATGGCCTGGTGCTGCAGAGCGTGACGGCGCCGGGCGCCGATGAAACAGATCTCGACGTGCTGGGCGCCATGGCGGCGAGCGGCTTGGTGCCAGCCGAGGAGATCGGCCGGGAGACCGGCCGGGGCGGCCTGCTCCAGGGCATCTATGAGTACGAGCGGGGCGTCGTCGTGATCGAGCCGCTGGGAACGGCGGGCATTCTGGTGGTGGCGACCTCGGCCACCGCCAATCTAGGATTGCTCCGCCTGCAGGCGCGCAAGGTGCACCCCGAGCTCGCAGCCGCTCTGGCACAGTTCTAGCAGGATGTCCACCTCGCCCCACCGGCTCAAGCTCGGCGTGCTCGCCTCGGGCCGCGGGACGAGCCTCCAGGCGATCCTCGATGCCTCGGCGCGGGGCGAGCTTCCGGCCGAGGTCGTGGTGGTGCTGAGCAACCGGCCCGGCGCGCGGGCCTTAGAGCGGGCGCGCGCCGCCGGCGTTCCGGCCTACGCCCTGCCGCAGCAGCGCTTTGCCAGCCTGCTCGAGCGCGACCTGGCCATGGTGCAGCGCCTCAAAGCGCATGGCGTCGAGCTGGTGGTGCTGGCCGGCTACGACCGCGTGCTCTCGCCCGAGTTTCTGGAGGCCTTTCCCCAGCGGGTGATCAACATGCATCCTTCGCTCCTGCCGGCCTTCGGCGGCGCGGCGGCGATGGCCCCGCGCCCGCAGGCCGAGGCGCTGGAATACGGCTGCAAGATCGCCGGCTGCACCATTCAGTTCGTCGTCAACGATGGTGGCATCGATACCGGCCCCATCATCGCCCAGGCCGCCGTCCCCGTCTACGATGACGATACGGTGGACACGCTCGTCGCGCGCATCCTGCACCAGGAGCACCGCATCCTGCTTGACGCGATCCGCTGGATCGCCGAAGGACGCGTGCGCCTTGAAGGGCGGCGCGTCTTCACCGGCCACCTGCGGCCCAAAGATGAGCCGGGGATACCAGACTAAGCCAGCCCCTCCCGTAATGCTGCTCCCAGGATGTCTGCCCGAACGCTGCGGCTCGTGCCGGTGCGTCCCTGTGTTTACTGTAAGTACATAACTGGTAAGGGGCGATGATGGTAAGCAGCACCGTCCGTGCGCGGCTGGCCAAGATCGGTAGCTCGCGTGGAGTCCGTATTCCAAAGCCTCTGCTCGAGCAGATCGGCGCGCTGGCACAGCGCCGGATTCTGGCCGCGCTCGCTGAGCTCTTCGCCCCGTAGGTACTGTCGCCCACTGGCGCTGGACGCACTTCAGCAGGTCCTCGGGACCGTTGGCCGCCCGTGGTCCTGTGGCAGTCGCCGTCACAGCCGTCGCGCCAGCAGGTGCGCCCAGCCGGCCATATCGCGGAGCGGCTCGGGGTACGGCGAATCACCGAGCACAATGGTCGTGCCGTCGGCCACGTGATCCGGCAGGGGCGGCAGGCGGGCACGCTGCGGCCAGCGTGCCGGCGCCGGACGGCTTGTCGCGCGTCCTCCGCCGTTTGCCTGGTGTGCCCGTCGTGGCAGCCAGCCGGCGGCGCTGACGGCACTGTGGAAGGGGCCGAGCTCCTCGGTCGAGCCATCGAGCCGGCGCACGCGCAGTGTGCTGTGCCGGTTTGGATCGTAGCGCCAGGCCACCGGCGTGGCCTCCGTAACAAGCGGCACCTTGTAGCCCTCGAGGCGTTCGCGCAGCCTGGCGGCGTGCATCGGGTGCACGTCGGCAAACGGCTCATTCGCTGGATTGGGGACGACGACCACCGGGCGGCGCCCCCAGCCGGCAAGGAAGAGCGCCGCCTCAGCCGCCAGTGCGCCCGGCCCGACGACGGCGACGCGTCGGCCCACGCCGTAAAGCTCGTGCAGGTCACGGCCGAGCAGCTCGCCAGCCAGCAGCACTCCCCGGCCATGCGCCCACGCAGGGCGTCGCTCCGGCCCGGGGCGGCAGTCGATCGTCACCCCTGCCCCGGGCTCGACCTCCTCGCCCATGCCGGCGCCAAGCTCACGGAGGCGATCGCCGAAGTACAGAAAGGCGCGTCCCAGCTCCGCATTGCCGGGCACACCGGCGCGCAGGCCGAGCAGCCCGCCGAGCGGCAGGCCGGCAGTGGCCAGCTCCACCTGGTGCCCGCGCATGGCGGCGATGCGTGCTAGCTCGAGCGCCGGCAGGCTGGTGCCAAGAATGGCAATGCGCCGCTGGCGGGTGGCCGGCTCGAGCGGCGGCAGGTACTCCCGTCCCGCTTCGGCATTCACCGGGCAGCCAAGGCCACCGCCGGCCGACGGCGTGTAGCAGGCCAGGCAGCCGATGCACGGAACGATCTCCAGATCGAGTCCGGCACGTACCTTGCCGTACCACGCCGGATCGGCAAGCAGCGCCCGCCCCAGGACGGCCAGATCGCCTTTGCCATCGCGCAGGAGCTCCTCTGCCCCTTCGACGCTGAGCAGGCGTCCACCAGCAAGCACCGGCACGGCCATCGCCTGCCTCACTGCACTCGCCAGGTCGCCGAGCGTCGCCTCGCCGACGCCGCACGAGAGCGGGAGCGATGGCGAGTCGACCTGCGCGCCAGCGGCCACCTCGATGCCATCGACGCCAAGCCCGGCCAGCATGTGCACCAGCGCGCCGAGCTGCTCGATCTCACCGTCCCCTGCCGGCCAGGGAAGGCCAAGCTTGACCAGCAGCGCCAGCGCCGGCCCCAGTGCGTGGCGCACGGCCTGCACCACTGAGCGCACCGCCGCCGGGCCGCCATCCATGAGGCCGGCAGCGGCGCCGCTCTTGCCTGGAGCCAGCCGGCGGCCGAGGAAGCTATCGTACGCGCACGCCAGCTCGATCGCATCGAAGCCCGCGGCTCGCGCTCGCCCCGCGGCCGTGGCAAAGGCGTGGAGCGCATCCGCAAGCGCGATCGGTCTTGGTGGCAGCGGATGGTCGAGCTGCAGCGCGGCGCGGGCCCCGCCGCGGTGGATCGCGGCGGCCAGCGACGCGAAGGCCGGGATCGCGCGATCGCCATCAAGCCGCAGGCGTGGCACACGGCGCCAGTGCTCGGGCGAAGGTGTGCTGCCAGCCCCATGGCCGGCAGCCACGAGCGTCTGCTCGACGATTATGAGCCCGGCACCCCCCGCCGCACGGGCCGCGTACCACTCGACCAGCCGCCACGTTGGCCGCCCGGCGCGAGAGGCAAAGCCGGTCACCATCGCCGCCATCGCCACGCGGTTCGGCAGCGAGAGTGGCCCAAGCTGCGTGTGGCTGAACAGCAGCCGCGGCGCCGGTTCTGTCGGCATCGCCTCTGCGCCGCCGAGCCCAGGAAAGAAGGGATACATCGGCTACTGGATCGTAGCAGGGACATCACCAGCCGCCGATGCTGGCTTCGGATTCGGGTTCATCGGGCAGCGCGGCGAGCGACGAATCAGGCCAGCGTGCCGGTCGTGGCGCGGATCACGCTGGTGATCCCAGGCAGCAGCACGAAGGCGAGGGCACTATCCAGCGCCAGCGTCAGGCCGACCAGACGCGAATCGAGCCGGAACTGCTCGGCCACCACGATCCCGAGGACCTGAGTCGGCATCGCTCCCTGGAGCGAGACGATGGCCAGCGGCAGACCCGAGAGGCCAACCGTCCAGGCGCAGAGGAAGACGACGGCCGGGCTGATGGCCAGCTTGATCAGCGCCGCCGGCAGCGCCATGCGATAGGGCGTGAGCGCGCGCTCGAAGCGCAGCCCGAGCCCCAGCGCAAACATCGTCGTCGGCGCGACCGAATCCGCAGCCAGCTTGAGCCCGTGCTGCAGCTCAGCCGGTACGGCAACGTGGCCGAGCGCCAGGCCGGCGAAGAGCGCCCACGTCACCGGCAGGGTGAGGAACCGGCGCAGCGCGGTCTGCGCCACGCCGGCCAGCGAGGCACGCCAGGTCTGCCCGTGTCGGCCGGGCTCAATCCGGCTGCTGATGATGGCCGCGGCCAGAATCGCCAGCGGCACGTTCAGCACCGCGAAGTAGACCGCCACGCGCGTCTCCTCGGGGCCAAAGAGGGCGCGCACGATGGGAATGCCGAAGAAGCTCACGCTGCCCACGCTCGCCGCCAGCACCAGCCCGCCCGTCTGCCGTGTCGGCCCATAGAGCCGGCCGAGCAGGAGCCACGCCACCAGTGCGGTGCCGGCCATGCCGGTCATCGCCGCCAGCGGCGCCTGCACCAGGTCGGGCGCCAGCGGCGCCGCGTGGACGGTGACGAAGACGAGCGCCGGCATGGTGATCCACAGCACCAGCCGGTTGAGGGTGGTGCGCAGACACTCGGCGGCTGGTGGCCCGCCGGGGAGCAGCGCGATCGCCTTGCGCGCGGCAATGCCGGCCAGCACCGTTGCCCCTAGCTGCAGGAAGAGTGCGCTCGCTGACATGGCGGCCCTCCGTGCCTTTCTGCTCTTGAAGAACGACGCCCGGCTATGCAGCGGCTGGTACGTCTTTCCGTGCTTACCGGGGAGCAAGGCTTTCTGCTCTTGAAGAACGACGCCCGGCTACGCGGCGGGATGGGCGTGGCTTTCCGGCGAGCGAACGAGCCGCCGCTCCAGGCGGGCCGGATCGATCACAGCAATCCACCACCTCGGCGTCGGGATGGCCCCGGCCAGCACCTCCAGCGGTAGCGGCCGTAGCAACGCCGGATCGGCCACATGGCGCACCGCCATCGTCGTCAGTGCTCCAGCGACCGGCAGGCCCAGCAAGCCTGCGCCCGGAAGTCGGACGATCACCAGCCGCTCGCTCTTGACGGGCGGCGCAGGCCGCTCGATCCCCGGCAGATTGTGTAGATCTTTGAGTGAAGGTTCTCCGGAAGACTTGAAGGGCGGCGCGAGCCGCTCGGTCTCCGGCAGGCCCAGCAAAGCGGCCACCGAGCAGATGGGCACGACCTCCCGCTCGTACACGAGCAGACCGGTGCACGGTGCCGCTCCGGGCGGTGCCGGAAGCACGGCGGGGGAGGACTGCACCGCGACACACGATGCCAGGGGAAGACCGATGGCCAGCGGACGGCCGCGCAGCCGGTATGGCCCCGCGGGGCAGACCAGCAGCGCGCCGCCGGAGCCGGTGGCCGGCGCGGCGCAGCGCAGCATGGCACCGCTGGCCGCGCCCAGGAGATGCTGTGCCCGGCGCTCGAGCCGGCCGAGACGCTCGGGAGCCAGGACCGGAAGAGGCGTACTCGGCACGAGTGCCACCCCGGAGAAGGGCTGCAGATGCTCGCTCAGCCAGGCCGGGAGCGGGATGGCCGGCGCCTCGAGTGGAGGGCCGGCCCCTTCGGCAACGATGAGCGCTGTGCCGCCGGTCGCATCACGCAGGTGGAGCAGCGTGCGCTCGGGCGCGGCGGCCGCGCGCCCCGCCAGCAAGCCGGCCAGGCTCAGCGGCTGGAGGCGATCCCCGGTGCCTGCCTGGGGGTGGCGGTCTGCCCCGGCAGCCTCGAGGCGCTCGACACGCTCAACGCAGGCGAGCGGAACTGCCACCTGCTGCCCGGCGCTGCGCACCGGCAGAAGGGGCAGGGCGACGCTCGGCCGAGGCCAGACTGGAATCCCCATCAGGGCCAGATCGGGGCCATGGAGCTCCCAGCCTGGCTTCGGTAAAGGCGTGGAGGCGTGCTCCCCCAGTGCAGGGTGGTTATCGGGCCGCTGGCCACCGGCCGGCAGGTGCAGGTTCTCCATCTCTGTTCGATGTGCTCAGGCCACCGCGCCGGCCGCGGCCGGCCCGCCTGGCGCTTCCGCGGCCGGCACCCGGCAGACGGCGCGCAGCGCGGCGACAACGTCGGCCGGCCGGTACGGCTTGGTGAGATAGCCACTGGCGCCCAGCCCGGCCGCTCGCTGGCGGTGGCGAGCCGCCGTGCGGCTGGTGAGCATCAGCACCGGCAGATCGGCCGTTTCGGGACGTGCCCGCAGCGCCGCCAGCAGCCCATAGCCATCGAGCCGCGGCATCTCCACATCCGCCAGCACTGCATCGGGCCGGCGCAGGCGAATCTCCTCCAGCGCCTCGGCGCCATCTTTGGCCTCCCGCGGCTGCCACCCCAGATCCTTGAGCATCCGCACCAGGAGCTTGCGGATCGTAGGCGAGTCGTCCACCACCAGAACCTCCAGCGCCTGCTGCCCGGCAGCGAGCGGGGCAGTGGCCGCGGCTGGCGCGCCGGCCGGCAGCGCCGCCGGCGAAGGTCGCGCCTGGCGCGGCGCTTCCAGCAGGTCGGGGAGGTGCAGCAGCAGCGCCACACGCCCATCCTGGAGCACCGTTGCGCCGGCGACGCCGCGCAGCGACCACAGATGGCGCCCGGTGGGCTGTACAACGATCTCCTGCTCGCCTCCCACCGCCCCGGCCAGCAGCGCGGCGCGGCGCCCGGCAACCTCGATGAAGAGCACCGGCGGGTTCACCGGCAAGGGCTCCTGCACCTCGTAGCCAAGGGCGGCGGCTAGGTCGGCGATGGGGAAGGCCTCTCCATCGAGGCGGGCGACCTCCTCGTGGCCCAGGCGCTCGGCAGTGATGCTTGCGCGCCGGGCAATGCGTCGCACGTGCGCCACCGGCACCGCCACCGGATTTCCGGCCACCTCGGCCATAACCACGCGCGCCTGCGCGAGCGTGACCGGGAAGGTGAGCCGAAAGATGGTTCCGTGGCCGGGCTCGCTGGCCACCTCGATCGTGCCGCGCACCCGCGCCAGCGCCTCGCGCACCGCATCGAGGCCAACGCCGCGCCCGCTGATCTCGTCCACCTCGCGAGCCGTCGAGATGCCCGGCTCGAACATCAGGCGCAGCCTCTCTTCCGGCGAGGCACCGGCGTCTCTGCCGGCGGCCTGCGCCGCGGTGGCGAGGCGCTCGAGGTCGATACCGGCCCCATCGTCGGCAACCTCGACCCTGACCTCGCCCCGCTCCTGGTGCGCGCGAACGTGCACCGTGCCCGCTCGCGCCTTCCCGGCCCGGGCGCGCACCTCCGGCGGCTCGATCCCGTGGTCGACCGCGTTCCGCACCAGGTGCACGAGCGCCTCCGTAATCGAATCGAGGATCGCGCGGTCGACCGCCACGCCGTGTCCATCGAATACCAGGCTGGCCTCCTTGCCACGGCGCAAGGCCACGCTGCGCACCGCGCGCTGCAGCCGGCCCATCAGCTCGTCGAGCGGCACGAGGCGGGCCTCCAGCAGCTGCTCCTGCAGCGCGCCCGCGTGGCGGCGCAGAGCCATGACCACCTCGCCGGCCGATTCGAGTGCCGACGCCAGCTCGCGCTCGGCAGCGTGGGTCTCGACCGCGATCTCGGCCAGCTCTCGGGTGAGCCGGTCGGCCGGGGTATACCGGTCGAGCTCGAGCGGATCGAACACCCACTCGGCCGCCTCGCCTTGCTCCTCGCTCGTCGTGCCGGCCACCTGGGCCAGTCGGCCGGCGTCGCGCCGGCCAAACGACGTGCGGCGCTCGGCCTCCAGCTCACTCACCAGCGACTGCACGCGGCCGATCGAGCGCCGCACGTCGCTCAGCGCGCTGCCGGCAGCAGCGAGCAGCGCCGGCCAGGCAGCCACGGCCACCGAGGTCTCGCCGGCAATCCGCAGCAGATCGTCGAGGCGTTCGAGCCGCACCGGCACGGCTACCGGTGCCCGCTCCTGCTTGCCTGCCTGGCCTGGATGAGAGGCCTGCAGGCCACGGTGGGCCGTCGTCTCCGGTGCCGGCTCGCCCTGCTCGGCGAGCTCAGCCGGTGGAGCTGGCAGCGCGCCGGCGTGGGCATCCCCCAGTGCGCCTCCGCTTTGGATCAGCTGCTCCAGCCGGTCGAGGTCACCGAGCAAAGCGCTGTACGCCTGTGGCTCGAGCGGGCGTGCCGCTCTCCCGTCCTCGCCGCCGGTAGCGGCGTCCAGCCGGTCCTCGATGGAATGCGCCAGGGTAGCCACCGCCGCCATGCCCATCATCGCCGCCGCGCCCTTGAGCGTGTGCACGGTGCGGCGTAGCGAGCGCAGGATCTCAAGGCTGCCGGGAGCCGCCTCCAGGGCGATGAGATCGGCGTCGATGCGTTTGAGATGCTCAGCCGCTTCCAGGGCAAAGATGGCGCGCAGCTCTGCGTTGCTGTCCCCCTCGGCCCCAGGCCGGCTATCCCGCTGATCGGCGCCGGCATCAGTTTGGCCGGTTTGGTCGGTTTGGATGGTGATTGGCAGATGGCCGGGACCGGCTACCGGCCGCAGGCGGCCCAGCAGGCTGAGGCCGGCCGGCATGGCCACGGCCGCATCGGCAGCCAGCCGCGCGCGCACCTCCTCCTCGATCTGGAAACGTAGCTCGGCCTCGATCGTCTGCCGCAACGTCTGCTCAGCCGCACCAGCCGGGTCAAGCTCCAGCGCCGCCGCACTATCTCCATCACTCTTCTCGAGCGCAAGCCCGGCATTGTCGTGAGCCCGCACCGGCATCGATGCCGCGCCGGCCGGCTGAGATGGTGAGCCATTCTCAGCAAGGGCAGATGATGCCTCGCCCGGCTCATCAGCCTGCCCGAGGCGGCGATCGAGCTCATCGAGCCACGTGGCCAGCTCCCGGCGCACGGCCGCCGGCGCAATGCCGCCGGTGCTGCACGCTCGCCCAAGTGCCAGGACCATCTCCGCCAGCGTGTCGAGCAGCGCGGCCGTATCCTCCAGGTCGGGCAGGCCTGCTGCGCCGGCGGCCTCCGGCTCGCTGGCCGAGTCGGGATCGAGCGCCACCGGAAGGTCCCCGAGCGGGTGTCCCGGCAGCGCACCCTCACCGGCTTCGCCCACCCCACGGCTGGTCACATCACGCATATCGGGCGGGCACTCACCCTCGACGCCCGACGGTCCACCCGCAGGCGTGCCCGCAACCGGTGCGGAGGCGCGCCGATCGGTGAGGACCACCTCCGGCTCGGGCCGGCTGGCCGGCCCATCTCCGCCAGCACTGAGGAGCAGGCCAGGGACTGAGACCGGCTCGTCACTCAGCCCGCCGGCCGGCTCAGCAGCAGCCGGCACGGTCTCCGCCGGCTCCAGCCCGACGCTCGCGGGCGAAGTGTTGCCGCCGCCCGTGCGGTCGGCCACCTCGTCGGCGAGAATAGCCTCGATGTCCACCGGCTCCCCGGCGACGGCATCGAGCAGGCGGCCGATCCGCCCGACCGACCGTTCTAGCTGCGCCAGCGTGCCCGGCGCCGCCGGCAGCCCGGCCTGGAGATCTTCGAGGTCGCCCTCGAGCAGCTCCGCAATCTGCGAGAGGCCGGTGAAGCCCAGCATCGCGGCCGAGCTTCTGATCGTGTGCGCCAGCCGGTAGGCCTCGGCGAGCCGGTCGGGGGCAGCAGGCGCCATGAGCCCTTCGAGAATTGCCGGCAGATAGCCGCGCGCCTCGGCGACAAAGCTGGCCGAAATCTCCGGCGGCAGCTCAGCAGTAGCGAGTCCCTGGTCCATTCCCCGCACCTAGCATCCCTGTGGCCTGAGCTCGAGCGCCTGGTGGCGGCTCTCGGCCGCCCCCAGGCAGGCAGCGGCGGCAGCCTCACGCCGCCTGCGCCGTCGATGGCGTCGATGGCGGCAGCCGGAACGCCGCCACCGAGGCCCGTAGCTGCTCGGCCAGGCGAGCCAGATAGCTGACCCGTTCAGCAGTGTGCTGCGTCCCGCGCGTCGTCTGCTCCGTCACCGACGAGACTTCAGTCATCGAGGCCGCCACCAGGCTGGAGGTCTGGGCGTGCTCCCGCGCCGACTCGGAGATGGCGTTGATCAGTCGATCCAGGTCGGCCACGACCACCTGAATAGCCTCCAGCGAGCGGCCGGCTTCATCGGCCACGCGCGAGCCGACGATCACCTGCTGCGTGCTCTCCTCCATCGCCGCCACCGCCGCCGCCGTATCGCTCTGGATGGCGTGGATCAGGCTATCGATCTGCTTGGTTGCCTCGGCCGAGCGCTCCGCCAGCCGGCGCACCTCGTCGGCCACGACAGCGAAGCCTCGCCCGTGCTCACCTGCGCTCGCCGCCTGGATGGCGGCGTTGAGGGCCAGCAGGTTTGTCTGGTCGGCCAGGTCCTCGATCAGCTGGACGATCTCGCCCACACGCTGCGACGATTCGCCCAGCCGCTTGATCTTCTGAGCCGTCTCATAGGTATTGGCCCGAATGCGGCCCATGGCCTCCACCACCTGCGAGACGGCCTCGCCGCCGCGGCCGGCATTCTGCAGCGCGATCCCGGCGACCTCCGCCGATCGCGAGGCGTTTGCCGACACCTCGTTGATCGCCTGCGCCATCTGCTCCACCGCCGCCGAGACCTCGCGAATGCGCTGCGCCTGCGACTCCGACCTGGCGGCGAGCTCCTGCGACGCGCTGAGCACCTGGCTCGCGCTGGCGGTGACCTGCCCGGTGGTCGAGTCGATATTCGCCACGATCTTGCGTAGCTCGTCGGTCATGAAATTGAAGGCATCGGCCAGCGCACCGGTCAGATCGGCTGTGACCTCGGCCTGGATGGTCAGATCGCCCTCGGCGATCGTGCTCACCTCCGAGAGCAGCTGCTGGATGCGCCGCTGCAGCGCGTCGCGCTCCTCGCGCGTCTGCACCAGCTCGGTGAGGGAGTCCAGCATCTCATTCAGGTGTGCCGCCAGCCGGGCCAGCTCGTCGCTCCCCTCGAGCGGCGCGCGGGCGTCGAGCTCGCCAGCACGGATCAGCTCCATCACCCCCAGCATCTGCTTCACCGGATCCTGGAACTGGCGCCGAATGGCATAGGCCACGGCGGCGGCGACCCAGGCCACGATGGCGAAGCCAATGAGCGCCACCACCGGCAGCGAGGTAGCGGCTGCGCGCTGGACCGGCATCAGGAACTCGGCCTGCGGCTGCATGATCAGCACGGCCCAGCGGCGGCTGGCCAGGGTGGCAAACCCGCCCACCATCGGTGTGGGGGCGGCGTTCTTCGCCGTTGCCAGGCTGAACTGCAGCTGCCCCGTCGCCTTGGACCGCTGGTCGGAGAGCGATGCCTGCGCCTGCTTGAGCCGGTCGGCCACGCCCCCTACTCCCAGCGAATCGATCTTGTCGAGGTTAAAGCGCCCCTTGACCGTGTTCTGGACCTCAGGAGCGAGCGGCCCCAGGCTGTGCCAGAGGAGGTCGGGCTTGCCGGGGCCAATGATGACGCCATCCTCGTCGACCAGCACCGTCGTGGCCTGATGGCCACTCATGGCGCCTTCCAGGTAGGCCCAGACAGCCTCGGCGTTGATGCGCAGCGTTGCGGTTCCGGCGAACGTGCCCGAGGCATCAACTACGGGCGCGGTAAAGAACATGGCCGGGCTGCTCTGCACATTGACCCCGATCGAAACATCGGAAACGTTGGCCCTGCCGGCGGCCGCTTCCTGGAAGTAGGCGCGGAAGGAAAGATCCGGCCGGTTGTACAGCGCCGGATCCGTCGATAGCTGCACGATGCCCTTATCGGAGAGCAGAAAGCCGATGGTATAGGAGGAATCGGAGCCCAGGAAGCGCTGGAGCGAGGCCAGGGCGGCGTCGCGCTGGGCATCGGTGCGCGCCTCCGGTGGAGTGGCAAGGAAGCGCACGATCGCCGGATCGGTGGCAAGCACCTTGGCATCCTTGAGGTGGTCGGCCAGCACGGCGTCGATCTGGCCGGCAATCGCGGCGGCGTGGTTTTGCAGGCTCGCCTCAGCCTGCTCCTGGAGGACTCCCGTCACCGCGCGTCCCCCGACCACCACCGCCGCGGCCAGCGGCAGCACAGCGGCGAGTAGGCAGAAGGCAATCAGGCGGGGGGCCAGCCGGCCACGGCGCAGGTCAACCAGGCGATGCCAGAGGCCGTTGAGATGGGCAGCAGCCGATAGTACGTTGGTCATCGCACGTCACTCCACGCTGGCAAGTAACGCGGCGGCAACCAGGCGCGTGATGGGCCCCCTCACCCCTTCAGCGTGGCGGCGCCGCACGCCCCACTCCCAGCCCGGCCCCGTGCGACTTCGGACTTTGCCTCGCCGCCCCGCTCCCACAAGGGCGAGGGGCGTTGCAGCGGTAGATGGTGCCCCATCGTTCCCCTCTCCCCACCGTGGGAGAGGGGCCAGGGGTGAGGGGCGTGCAGGCAAGGACCTGACGGACACCCGTATGGGTTCTCATTGCTGGTAGGCCTGGAAGGCCGCCGAGGTGAGCAGCTGGCGCGGATCGATCACCGGCACCAGCTCGCCGCCGAAGTGGTGCACGCCGCGCCACCAGACGCGCAGCGGACCGCTCTCGATCGGTGCCGGCTGAGGCACGGCGGGCAAGGCAGCAACGCGGCAGACCTCATCCACCAGCAGCGCCGTCGCCACGCCGCCGGCGCGCGTGACCACCAGCCGGGCCCCCGGCGCGCGGCCGGCAGGATCGACCCCGGCAAAGAGCCCCAGGTCGACCACCGACAGCACCTCGCCGCGTACGGCCGTGACGCCGCGCAGCCACGGCGCGGCGAACGGCACCGCGGTGACCCGTCCGGGCCGCTCGACCGACTCGACCGCCGCCAGCGGCAGGGCAAGCAGATAGCTGCCGAGCCGGAAGAGCAGATGCAGCGTCTTTCCGCCGGCCTCCAGATCCAGCAGGCTGAGATTGGCCGGCGGGCGGTCATCAAGCTCCATGGCTGGCTTAGACGAAGCGCTGGATGCTCTGGAGCAGGGTTTCGGCCACGAACGGCTTGGTGAGGTACTCGTCCGCGCCCTGCCGGAGCCCCCAGAAACGGTCCGACGGCTGGTTCTTGCCAGTGAGCATGATGATGGGGATGTGGCTGCTGGCCGGCGTGCGCTTGAGCGTGCGGCAGACCTGGAACCCATTCTGCTTCGGTAAGACAACGTCGAGCAGGATGAGGTCCGGCTGCTCGCTGGCCACCTTGGCCAGCGCCTCCTCGCCGTCGCGCGCCGTGACGACCTCGAAGCCACAGGCCAGGAGTGGCGCTGAGATGATCGAGAGGTCGGTCGGGCTATCGTCCACGATGAGAATGCGCGCGCGTTTCATCTCGCTGTACCCCCTTTGTCTCCTCTGTCTTCTCTACCTTCTCTATTCGGTCGCCCAGGTCGCTCAGCCGCTCCGGCTGCGAGCACCAGCGCAGCCTTTGTCTCTTCTGTCTTCCCCATGCGGTCACCCAAGGTAAGCCCGGGAAGCCGTCAGGCGAGGTGCTTCTTGACGGCCGCCAGCAGCTTCGCCGGATCGAAGGGCTTGGTGACGTACTGCGTCGAGCCGGCGAGCTTGCCGCGCACCCGGTCGAAGAAGCCATCGCGGCCGGTCAGCATCACCACCGGGATGTGGCGCGAGCCCGGCCGCTGCTTGATCACGTGGCAGATCTGGTAGCCATCCATGCCGGGGAGAGTGACATCCAGCAGGATCAGCCGCGGCTGGCGATCGGCCACCATGGCCAGGGCAGAGAGGCCGTCGCTGGCGCCCAGTACCCGAATGCGCTCGCGGCGGAGCGTGACCTCCACGATCTTGCGGATGGTCGGCGAGTCGTCGACCACGAGCACCAGGGGCCAGGAGTCATCGCCTTCGCTCGATCCGTCCGACGGCACGGCCGGGCGGCGGGCCAGGTTTGCGCCGCCGGACGGCAGGTCGGGAGCAGTGCCAAACGAGCCACGGCGGGCCTGGCGGGCTGCAATCAAGTCGGATATCACGGCCATCGTTCCTTCGCCACCACTTCCATGCGGATAAAGCGCGCTGCAAAGAGACGCGCGGCCAGAGTGCGCGGGCTTGCCGCCGGCTCGGGCAGGGCCGGATAGGCGCGATCCGGAACCCCGAGTGCCCTGGCCGGGGTGCGCGGGCTTGCCGCCGGCTCGGGCAGGGCCGGCGCCTCGTCTTCGGCAAACCGCAAGAGCTCGAGATAGACCGGCGCCCGCGCCGGCCTCGTAGCCGGCTCCGGTCTCGACGCGAAGGCTATCTCTCCTGCTTCGCCTCCTTCTGCATCACCGGCTCCATCCTCCATCGCGGCCGGCGTGCCGGCCGGCGGGGGCGGCGCGAGCCGGTGCAGCTCACCGAACAGGGCGTCAAAGGCCTCGCTCGAGCCAGCGACGACGCCCGAGGTTGCCGGATGGCGCCGCAGCTCTTCGACCAGCGCCTGGAGCAAAGCCACCAGACCAGCCAGCGCTTCGGCAAAGAACCGCCCGCTCTCCGCGCCGCACAGCGCCCTGATGCTCTGGATGACATCGTCACACTCGAGACGGTCGCCGGCGAAGGCGGCGGCCTCGAAGAGCGGCGAGCGTTGCTGAACCAGGGCGAGTGCCGCGGCCAGAGCAGCCGAGCCGGCGTGCGGTTCGTCGGCGCCAAACGCCTGCAGCTGCTCGCTGCGCCAGCGCAGGAGCCGGTTAATGCCCTCGTTCAGATGACGCAGCACGGCGGCTCGCGCGGCCGGCCCGAGCGCGGCCGCACCTTCCCTGGTAGCGGCCGCGAGCCGCGTGTGCAGCTCCGTCAGCTCCGCCAGCAGGCGGTCCTCGGCCGCGCGCTGGCGCCGCTCGCCGAAAAGCCGCCGGCGCATGCTCTGCCAGTCGCCCCGGCCCGAGGCGGGTTCCTCGAATGAGGCGGGCACATTGGGAATGGCGGCCACGGGCATACCTCTCCTCGGCTGACAACGCCAGGGGTACCGGCGGCGTGACGGGACCGCATGGAACTGGAACACGGCCAGCCACGCGCGGAGGAGAGCGTGCGCGGCGCGCCGCCGGCTGGTAATGTGGTTTGTAGTGTGGCAGGACGAGATCGAGCGCAACGAGCCGGGGCAGTAGACGAGGCAGTAGAGAGGATCGAAGAAGACGATGGAGGTCGGAGCTGACGAGGCGCACCGAGCCGCTGAGGCGCAGGCCGCCGATGCTGCGTGCCGCCAGGCCGGGCCGGATGGGATGGTGGGCGAGGACGGCCGCACCCCGCCGCCCGGCCTCATGGCGGGCACCGTAATCCGCGCGATCGGCGGCATCTACGACGTACGCCCCAGCGTGGTGGCAGATGGTGTGGCAGAGCTGTATCGCTGTACCTTGCGCGACCGCCTGCGCAAGCAGCTGGTGCACACCGAGAGCCGCAGCCGGCCGCGCCGCGTGAGCGCCGTGCGCCGGCTCCCGGTGGTCGAGCCAGTGGTGGCGGGCGATCGTGTGTACTTTCGGCCGGCCCCCACCTCCGGCGTGGCCGTGCCCAGCGGCGTCATCGAGGCCATCCTGCCGCGCACGCGCGAGCTGGCGCGGCAAGCAGTGACCGCCGGGAGCGTGCCGGTGGGGCAGACTATCCTGGCCAACCTGGACCAGGTGATCATCGTCTTTTCGGCGGCCAACCCGCCGCCCAATCTGGGGCTGGTCGATCGCTTTCTCGTCTCGTGCGAGGCAGAGCAGCTCCCGGCCGTGCTCTGTCTCAATAAGGTCGATCTGGGCATTCCCGAGGGCCTGGAGCACGATCTGGCTGTCTACGCCCGCGCCGGCTATCCCATCCTGCGTACCAGCGCCGTCACCGGAGCCGGCATCGAGGCGCTACGCGATGCCGTGCGAAACAAGACCAGCGCCTTCGTCGGCCAATCCGGGGTCGGCAAGAGCTCGCTGCTCAACTGCCTGCAGCCGGGCCTTGGCCTGCGCGTGGGCGAGGTCAGCGCCGCCACCGGCCGGGGCACCCACACCACGCGCTCGACCCAGCTCTTCCCACTCCAGGAGGGCGGGTTCGTGGCCGATACGCCCGGCCTGCGGCAGCTGGCACTCTGGGAGGTCTCGCGCGACGAGCTTGACCGCTTCTTTCCCGAGTTCCGGCCCTACCTCGGCCAGTGCCGCTTCGGCAACTGCGCGCACGTTGAAGAGGTCGGCTGCGCCGTCAAGGCAGCGGTCGAGCGCGGCGAGATCGATCGCCGGCGCTACCGCAGCTACGTGCAGCTCTTCATGGGTGAAGATCGATGACCAGCCCCGGGCGAAAGCTGCGGGTGGGCGTGCTGTTCGGCGGGCGAAGCGGCGAGCATGAGGTCTCGCTCATGAGCGCCGCCGGCATCCTCGCCGCGATTGATCGGGAGAAGTATGAGGTTGTGCCGATCGGCATTACCAAGGCCGGCCGGTGGCTCCCACCGGCGAAGGCGCGTGCGCTGCTAGCGGCCGGCGGCGCGGCGCGTGGCCAGGAGGCTGCCGAGGCAGCGCACGCCTCGCCGCCGGCGAGCGGCTCCGACGAAGCCGGCGGGGCCATGCTCCTGGCCGATCCCCAGGCGCATGCCCTGGTGACGCTCGACGGCGAGACGCCGAGCGCCGAGCCGCTCGATGTCGTCTTCCCCGTGCTCCATGGGCCGTACGGCGAGGACGGCACGGTGCAGGGATTGCTCGAGCTGGCCGGCATCCCCTACGTCGGCGCCGGCGTGCTCGGCTCCGCGCTCGGCATGGACAAGGCCAAGATGAAGGAGGTGCTGCGCTATCACGGCCTGCCGGTGGCCTCCTGGACCACCGTGCGCCGCTGGCAATGGCGCGAGGACCGCCAGGCCGTGCTGCGCGAGGCGGCGCGGTTCGGCTTCCCCTGCTTCGTCAAGCCGGCTAACCTGGGCTCGAGCGTGGGCGTAAGCAAGGTGCATGAGCCCTCAGAGCTGCCGGACGCGCTGGTGGAAGCGTTCCGCCACGACGAGAAGGTTCTCGTCGAGGAGTTTGTCGACGCGCGCGAGATCGAGGTAGCGGTGCTGGGCAACCACAAGCCCGAAGCTTCGGTCCCGGGCGAGATCATTCCCTGCAACGAGTTCTACGACTACCGCGCCAAATACCTCGATGGCCGGTCGGAGCTGCTGATCCCTGCGCCGCTCCCTCCCGAGGTGACCGAGCGCATCCGGCGCATGGCGATCGAGGTCTTCCTGGCGCTCGAATGCGCCGGGTTCGCGCGCGTCGATTTCTTCGTGCGCCGGGCCACGCACGAGATCGTGGTCAACGAGATCAACACTATTCCGGGCTTTACGCCCATCAGCATGTTCCCCAAGCTCTGGGAGGCAAGTGGCCTCACGTACCCACAGCTGATCGATCGCCTGCTCCAGCTGGCTATCGAGCGCTGGCGGGAGCGCAACGGCGAGCCCTGAGGCCGCTGCCACGGAGCGCCAGTCGCGGCCGGCAGGAAGAGATTGGCCGCCGCGACCGAGCCTGTTGCGTCGCTGCCGTTCAGAACCGGTAGACGGGGACGGCCCGGCGGCCGCGCGCCGGGTGCGCCAGTACCTTAGCCAGGAGCATGCCGAAGACGAAGCCGCCCACGTGCGCCCACACGGCCACGCCACCGCTGGCATGCGTCCCGCCGACCGAGCCAACCCCCTCGATCACCTGCAGCACGAACCAGAGGCCCAGCACGATCAGCGCCGGAATGCGCGTCATCGACCAGAAGAAGCCAAAGATGATCAGCGTACGCACGCGGGCGCCCGGGTAGAGCACCAGGTAGGCGCCGAGCGCAGCCGCGATGGCTCCGCTCGCGCCCAGGTTCGGCACACCCGCCTCATCCGGCAGAAAAGCGGTGGTGATGAACGTCTGGGTCAAGGCGGCGATGATCCCGCCGGCCAGGTAGAAGAGTAGGAACTTGAGGCTACCCATCGCGTCTTCGACGTTATTGCCGAAGATCCAGAGGTAGAGCATGTTCCCGCCGATGTGCAGCAGGCTGCCGTGCATAAACATGGACGTGAGGATGGTCAGGTAGAACGGCTGCACGCAGTCCGGCGGCGGGATGTCGCGGCCGAGCACCAGCTCCGCCGGGATGAAGGCGCACGTCTGGAAGAACTGCTCGATGCCGCTGCCGAGCGAGAGCTCGTAAATGAAGACGAGCACGTTGATCACGATCAGCAGGATCGTGACGATTGGGAAGGTCCGCGTGGGATTCTCGTCGCTGATCGGGATCACGCCGCGCTACTCCGGATAGCCGTCTGGAAACCGCCGGTGCCAGCGCCAGGCCGAGCCGACGATCTCATCGATGCCAGGATAGCGCGGCCACCAGCCCAGCTCACGTTGGATCCGCGCCGAGCTGGCCACCAGCACGGCCGGGTCGCCCGGCCGGCGTGGTGCCTCCTCGACAGGAATCGGATGTCCGGTAACGCGCCGCGCCGCCTCGATGACCTGCCGGTTGGAATACCCCGTCCCATTGCCCAGATTGTAGGCGCGGCCGCCAGCCTCGTCGCGCGCCAGTGCCTCCAGTGCCAGGAGATGTGCCTCAGCCAGATCGGCCACGTGGATGTAGTCCCGAATACACGTGCCATCCGGGGTGGGGTAATCGGTGCCGAAGAGCTGCACCCGCTCGCGCCGGCCGAGTGCCACCTGGAGCACGATGGGGATGAGATGTGTTTCTGGATCGTGGTCCTCACCGAGCCGCTCGGTCGCGCCGGCAGCATTGAAGTAGCGCAGCGCGATCCAGCGCAGGCGATGGATTCGGCCCAGCCAGCCGAGCATGCGCTCGAACGCCAGCTTCGATTCGCCGTAGACGTTGGTCGGCGCCGGCGGCACGTCCTCGGTAATGGGAATCGTCTCCGGCTCGCCGTAGACGGCTGCGGTCGACGAGAAGACGAGTGCCGTTACCCCTTGCTCCAGCATCGCCTCGACGAGGTTCAGGCTATTGATCACATTGTTGCGAAAGTACTTCTCCGGCTTCTGCATCGACTCGCCGACGAGGCTGTCGGCCGCCATATGGATCACGGCGTCGATCTTTTCGGCCGTAAGCAGCTCTGCCAGCGCGGCGCGGTCAGCCAGATCGACCATCAGCAGCCGCGCCGGCGGTACGACCGCCTGCCGATGGCCTTTCGAGAGGTTGTCCACGACGATGGCCCTATGGCCGCGGCCGACGAGCGCCTCGACGATCACGCTTCCGATGTAGCCAGCGCCACCGGTGACCAGCACGTTCATTGGCGAAAGTACTTCCTCCATGGTAGCCGCGCCGCGGCCACCTGAGCTACCCCGGCCCAGCCGATCATCCGCCTCCGCCAGCCCACGGGCAAGAGCGGCTGTAAGCTCTGGCAAATCGCGTGCCGCCCCTGGATCGGTGCTTGCGGCCGCGCACGCGGCGCACGGGCATGGTAATGGTGAGCCTCATCAGCCCAGCGCTGCCCCTGCCGGTCCGGTCGAGCAGGCGCACGCGGTGCACAGGCATGGTAACCGCCAGGAGCGCGCGGCACTGCGCGGCGTCGAGCACGTCGAGCAGACGCCCGCGGCGCACGGGCATGGTAACGGGGAGCCCCCGCGCGGCCGTCACGTGGCGGCATGCGCCGCCGTTCTCCGTTTGCGGGGGCGGAGAAGTCAGGCATGGGAACCAGTGTGCCCGCGGAACACCAGGCGCTCCGGCGCCTGGCCGCCGCCACCCTCATCACCGGAGCGGCCGCCCTGCTGGCGGTGCTCGGACTCGAGCTGCTGTGGGGCGGCCGGCGGCCGAGCGTGCCGGCAGCGATGGCGGTGCTGCTCTCGGTGCCGGGGCTCTTCGCCACCTCGATCGTGCTCGCCGGAGCCGTCCTTGCAATCGCGACGCTGGCCGGGCGCGGCGCGCTCCTGGCACGCCTGGCGGCCATCGCCATCGAGGGCGTCGCCGCTGCCGGCGTGGCCCTCTTCTCGACTCCCGGCGCGCACGTGGCAGCCGGCGCCGCTCCCTGGCCGGCTGCTCCGGCCGCCCCGGCGTGGTGGCAGCCCTCGTGGCTTGGCCCGGCTGCGCTCTTCCTGGCGATCCTCAACGCCGCCGGCGCGCCAGCGGAAGCGAGCCTGCCAGCGGCGCTGCTGGGCGTGGCGGCCTGCTGGCCGCTGGGCCTGGGGCCGGTGGCGGCCGGCGCCGGCGCGGCCATCGTGCTGGCTACCTGGCTCGTGCAGCCGCTGCGCCGCTCCCTGGCCAGCGGCGACTACCCGCTGGCCGTGGCGCGCGCGACCCGCGCGGCCGACGTGCTCGATCTGCACGGCCACGCCGGCGCCGAGCAGCCGGCGGTGGGCGAAGCCGATCTGCGCGCCGCCGCCGCTGCGCTCAAGGTCGATGCACTCTGGCTGCTGGTCCTCGATTCCGGGCGCCGGCAGCGCGTTCCTACGGGAGAGCTGTGCATCTGGGACGGCGAGTGGCGCACGCTGACGGTCACGCTCGACGCGGCCTCCATCGAGCAGCCGGACGGGCTAGGATTCGTTCCCCCGCCTGGGCTGGAGGTGAGCCCCCCACGGTACGTCAAGCGGCTCTTCGGCCAGCGGGGCGAGCTCGCGCGGCTGATCGTGCCCGAGTGGCACGAGCCGGCCGGCGAGCACGATCGCACCACGCGCGAGGCGCTGCTGGCGCTCCTGGCTGCCACCTGGAGCCTGCGGCTCGACAACTCCCGGCTGGCGCTCGAGTCGGAGGCGCGCCTGCTCGACATCGTGGAGAGCCTCATCACCAGCGTCGAGGCCAAGGATCCCTACACCAGCGGGCACAGCAAGCGCGTCTGCCGCTACAGTGTGCTCATCGCCGAAGCCATGGGCTACCGCGGCCCGGCGCTTGATGAGATCGCCATCGGCGCCGCGCTCCACGACGTAGGCAAGCTGGGGATCCCAGAGCAGGTGCTCCATAAGCGCGGAAAGCTTGACGCCGCCGAATGGGAGCTGATGAAGGCGCACCCAAAGATCGGCGCGCGGATCATCGATAGCTTCAACCACTCGCGCGTCGTGCTCGAAGCCATCTTCCACCACCACGAGCGCTTCGACGGCACCGGCTATCCGTCTCGCCTGGCCGGCGAGGCGATCCCTCTTCATGCTCGCATCGTGGGCGTGGCCGACGCGCTCGATGCCATGACCTCCGGCCGTGCCTATCAGCACAACCGCACGATGGCGCAGGCGCTCGAAGAGCTACGGGCCAATGCCGGCAAGCAGTTCTGTCCGCGCGTCGTCGAGGCAACACTTTCCATCCCACTGGAGCGGCTTCAGGCCATCGCGCCGCGCGTCGAGCCGGAGCCGGACGCACCGCCGGTCAGCCAGCCGAACTCGCCGTGGAGCACATCCAGCCCCAGCCGCGTGGTTGCCTCATCGGCATTGTGACGCAGGCTCCGGAAGCCGGCCTCGATCCGTTCCTGCGCCTCGGCAATCGCCAGGCGGGCCAAGGCGCTGCCTTGGGGCCGGTGAGGGGCGTAGAGCGCCGACGCGGTTACTACGAAGAGATCGACGCCAATGCGGGCCAGCCGCGCCACTACGGCCTGCCGCTGCTCGAGCGAGGCGCGATAGCGCAGCATGCTCCAGAAGAGCGCGCGGGCCAGGCGCCGGCTCGTGCGCTGCACGTACTGCAGCTGCTCCAGGGTGAAGGCATTGTCGATCCCAAGGCGCGTCCGCAGGTCGGGCACGCCGCGCACGAGGAGCCGGCGCGCGTACCATGGGCCGTAGAAGCGCGTCAGGCGCAGGGCCGCGCCGGCCTGCTGGAGGCCGCGCCGGCTCAGAAAGCCGGCCGCGCGCTGCAGATGCGGGTCCATCACCTCGCGGGCGATGAAAAGAGTGAGGATCTCGCTGGCCCCTTCGCCAATGAGGTAGAGCCGCGCATCACGCATGAGCTGCTCGACCGGCACCGGCTCCTCACCTCGCGCGCGCAGCGAATCGGCCGTCTCATAGGCACGTCCGCCGCGGATCTGCATTGCGGTATCGGCAATGTGCCATAGGCGCTCCGACGTGAAGAGCTTGGCCGCGGCCGATTCGATGCGGAAGTCGGCGTGCTCCCGGTCGATCAGGCCGGAGACCAGCCAGGTGACGGCCTCCATGGCATACAGATCGGCCGCCATGCGCGCGAGCTGATGAGTGATCAGCTCGTGCTCGCCGATCGGGCGGCCGAAGGTGCGGCGCGTCGCTGCCCAGCGCACGGTGGGCTCGTAGAGCTGCTTAGCCATGCCCAGGCAGAGCGCTGAGAGCGAGATCCGCCCGGCATTGAGTGTCGAAAGCGCCACGCGCAGCCCGCGTCCCACCTCGCCGATCACGTTCTCCGCCGGCACGCGCACGTCGGAGAGCCGCAGGTACGCGTTCTCGATGCCCCGATTGCCCATGAAGGTGCAGCGCTGGGCGACCTCGATCCCCGGTGTGTGCATGTCGACGATGAACGCCGTGATCTTGCCGGCCACCTTGGCCATGAGCACGATCACGTCGGCGATGGTGCCGTTGGTGCACCAGAGCTTCTCGCCGTTGATGAGGTAGCTCGTCCCATCCTCGCTCGGCCGGGCCGAGGTGGCCAGCGCCGCCGGATCGGAGCCGACCTGCGGCTCGGTGAGCGCGAAGGCCGAGATGGCCCCGCGCGCCAGCCGCGGAAGCCACTCGCGCTTCTGGGCCTCGGTGCCAAAGAGCAGCAGCGGCTGTGGGACGCCAATGGACTGATGGGCCGAAAGGGTGAGCGCCAGGACGTTGCAGTAGCTGCCGACGAGCTGCAGCACGCGGTGGTAGTTGGTCTTGGAGAGGCCGAGCCCGCCGTACTCCCTAGGAATAGTCAGGCCGAAGCAGCCCAGCTCCGCCAGGCCGCTCAGGACGTCTCTGGGGATGGTGCCGCGGCGCTCGATCGCCGCCGGGTCGACCGAGTGCCGGAGGAAAGCGTCCACCCGCGCGCAGAGGTCGTCACCAATCGCACGATCCTCAGGCGGCTGGACCGGAAACGGCACTAGCAACTCGAAGCGAGGCTCGCCGGCAAAGAGCCCTACCATGAAGCTGGGGTAGCGCAGCGCCTCGCGTGCCGCCTCGATCTGCTCCAGCCCTCGCAGCACCCGCATTGTAGCCCCTCCTCCTTACCGGCCGAGGGCAAGCGCACGCATCGGCATCTGAGAGAGCTCGCAGCACCCGCATTGTAGCCCCTCCTCCTTATACCGGCTTACCGGCATCCTCGGCCGGCGCCAGCGCCGGCCACCGCCTAATGCTAGCCCGCCGGGCACGGCGAGGGGGAAAAGTGCGCAATTGACCAGGCAGCGCTGTTCGGCCGGGAGCTGGAGCGGTATGCTGGTAGCAGGAGCCGGGCGTTTTGCCGTGCCTCCGCGCGGCGGCTGAACGGATGGAAAGGGCAGGCGAATGGTGGCGAATGGCGAGCCAGCTGAGGTCGTGATCGCGTCGGCGGCGCGGACACCGGTGGGGAAGTTCCTTGGCGCCCTCTCGACCATCCCGGCGCCGGATCTCGGCGCGGTGGCTATTCGAGCCGCCGTTGAGCGGGCCGGAGTGGTGCCCGAGCAGGTGGATGGCGTGATCATGGGCAATGTCCTGTCCGCCGGGCTGGGCATGGCCCCGGCGCGGCAGGCAGCGATCAAGGCCGGCCTGCCCCCGAGCGTGCCGGCGCTCACGGTCAACAAGGTCTGTGGGAGCGGGCTGGTGGCGATTGCGCTGGCGGCGCAGCAGATCCGGCTGGGCGAGGCCGAGGTCATCGTGGCCGGCGGGATGGAGAGCATGAGCAATGCGCCCCATCTCCTGATGGGCAGCCGCACCGGCCACAAGATGGGCGAGGTAACGCTGCTCGACCACATGATCCACGATGGGCTCTGGTGCGCCTGGGAGCAGCACCACATGGGCCTCTCGGCTGAAGCGATTGCCCAGAAGCACGGCGCGACGCGCGCGGAGCAGGATGCCTGGAGCCTGCGCAGCCATCGCCTGGCGATCGCCGCCCTGCGATCAGGCGCCTTCCGCGACGAGATCGTGCCGGTGGAGGTGGCCGGACGCAATGGGCTAACGGTCGTCGATGCCGATGAAGGGCCGCGCGACGATACCTCACTGGAAGCGCTGGCTGCGCTCAAGCCTGCTTTCGCCAAGGACGGTAGCGTGACGGCCGGCAACTCCTCTCAGCTTTCCGATGGCGGCGCCGCGCTGGTGCTGATGAGCCGGCGCAAGGCCGATGAGCTGGGCGTGCCGCCGCTGGCGCGCTACGTCGCCAGCGCCAATGTGGCCCTGGAGCCGCTCTGGCTCTTCGAGGCGCCGGTGCCAACGATCAGGCGGCTGCTCGAGAAGACCGCGACCACCCTTGGCGATTACGATCTCTGGGAGCTCAACGAGGCCTTTGCGGCACAGACAGTCGCCAACGTGCGGTCACTCGGCATCGACCCGGAGCGCGTCAACGTCCACGGCGGGGCGATCGCACTTGGCCACCCGCTCGGCTGCAGCGGCGCACGCCTGATGGTGACACTACTCTACGCGCTGCGGCACCACGGCGGGCGGCGTGGCATCGGAGCCGCCTGCCTGGGTGGTGGTGAGGCCTACGCCATTGCCGTGGAAGCAGCGTGAGCCGCGCCACGCTAAGCGAACAACTCCCCCTGCGCCAGCAGGGCCTCGATAGCCTGCTTCGCGTTTGTCGCGGCTTCCTTTGCGGACTGCTCACCATCGAGTAGCGGGCCGAGCGCGTTGCTAATCTCGCGATCGATGTCGTCCCAGTTGGTGAGATTGGGTGCCCACCGGGCGTGCGCCGGCGCGTCGAGGTACACAGCGGCGTGCTGGGGAGGCTTGCCTGGCTGGACGAAATACTGCTTAGCAGTGGAGATGTGGGCGCCCAATGCGCCGAACGACACCTTGTGCTTGGCGTACTCCGTGTCGCCGATGTACTTGAGCAGCTCCCAGGCTGCATCCGGGTGCTTGGTGTTGCCGTACATCGTGTAGCCACCACCACCGCCGGAAGAAACGTAGCTTCCCCTGTCTGCTCGAGGGAAGAGACACACGTCAAAGTCCAGGTCCGGCGCCTGGGCACGCAGCTCATTGTTGATGGTCGCGGCGAACAGTCCATTCATGGCCACCGACTGATTGGCCAGTGGATTCCCGTTAGGCAGTGCCGTCTGCGGTGTTGGCGCGACCCGATAGGTATGCATCAGCTTGGCGACGAAGTCCAGAGCCTCCACGGCTGGCGGATCGGCGATGGTTGCCTTCTTCCCATCGGCGCTGACGTAATCGGCGCCATTAGACCAGATGAACTGCTGGACTGGGGGCCGGCCGAACGCCCATTGCGTCGGCCCACCCGTAGAGCTAACCCACTGCTGAACCTGTTGCGCTCGTCTGAGGAACTCTGTCCAGGTCCACGACATGTCCTTCCAGTCGGCTGGCGGGCGAGCAACCGCAGCGTGATCGAACGCGCCGGGGAGATAGCCGAGCAGTCCCTGATTAAAGTCCTGGGGCATGATCCATAGCTTGTCTTTGGCCGTCATCAACTCGAGCACCTTTGGCCAAAAGTCGGATAGATCGAACTTGTCGCGCTTGATGAAGTCGGTCAGCGGCCGGATCCCACCCCGAAGCGCGACAATGGCGAACCCCAGATTACCGCGTGCAGTGCGCGGGAAGACGTCTGGAACGTCACCGCTGGCGAACCACGCCGCCTGCTGCGCCTGTAGTGGTCCCTGGCCGGAGCTCTGCAGGATCTCTATCTGGATCTTTGTCCGATCAGGGAAGGCCTGAAAATACTCCAGCAGCCATTTGCCAAAGGGACTGGTTGGCGCGTCCCACTGATAGACACGGATAGGGCCCTGATCCTTTGCGGTAGTGCCCGGCGTAGATTGAGACAGTGCCGAGGATGGCCCGGCGCTGCAGGCCGCCAGCACGCCGGCACCGCCACTCCCCGCAGCCGCCAAGATAAGTGCCCGACGGCTCCAGGCCAGACGGCGAGGAGGGGCACTGTCCCGGGGACCATCACGCCACCGACCATCACCCCATGCGTCGTGTGCCTCATCGCTCCACCAGTGCATTGGCCGCTCCTCTCTTCATCTGATCCCCCCTGAGTCTCAGGGTAACAGCGGTTCTCCAATACCCTCTAAAGGGCTGCGATCCGATTAGCACTGTCATGAGATCAGGCGGCATCGACTGCTAGCTGCACCCTCAGCCTATCGCTCGCCAGATGAGGCTCACTACGCCCAGTGCCACCAGCACCCAGATGGCAACGATCGCCACGGCTCCGGCCCAGTGCCTCGGCCGGCCGCTCGGGCGGGCAGCCTCGGCTTGGGCGCGGCAGTCGCGCAGCACTGCGCCGGGAACCAGCCGGAGGACCAGCGCAATCCCCAGCGGTACCAGGATCAGATCGTCCAGATAGCCGAGCACCGGCACGAAGTCTGGAATGAGGTCGATCGGGCTGAGCGCATAGGCGACGACACAGGCGGCGAGTGCCTTGGCATACCATGGCGTCCGCGGATCACGCACCGCCAGGTAGAGCGTGTACGTCTCTCGCTTTAGAAGCCTTGCCCGCTGCCGCCACTGCTGCCACATGGCACCATCCTTCCGTACACCTTCCGTACACCTTAGGTCATACCTATACATCGTGAGGATGCCCGACCCGGACACATCATGGCAGACGCGACGGCCGCTCCCGCGATGGTACGCGATAGTATGAGAAGGGCCACCGCGTCTCAAGGTACTGTCTCAGGGTACAGGAGAAAGCCCATCACCGCACGCTGGAGGCTTGGTCAGATATGGCAGCGCCGTCCACCACGCAGCATGCAATCCACCGCGCTACGGTCGCCGGCGCCGGAACGATGGGCACCGGCATCGCCCAGGTCTTAGCGACCGCCGGGATCGAGGTCTGTCTCGTGGACGTCGATCCGCACCAGCTCACTCGCGCGCAGGCAGCGATCGAGCGCGCCCTAGATCGCCTGGTCCAGAAGGGGACATTGAGCGCCGGCCAGCGTGAGCGCGCGCTGCACCTGATTCGCTACACGCCGCACCTCGATGCTTCGGCCAACGCAGATCTGCTGATCGAGGCGGTGGTCGAGGACCTCTCGACCAAGCAGGCCGTCCTGCGCCAGGCGGCGCAGGTCATGCCGCAGACGGCACTGCTGGCCTCGAATACCTCGAGCCTTTCCATCACGGCCCTCGCCGCCGCCGTCTCGCATCCGGAGCGCGTCGCCGGGATGCACTTCTTCAATCCGGTGCCACTGATGTCGCTGGTGGAGGTCGTGCGCGGCGAGCACACGTCGCCGGAGACGATCGAGGCGATCACCACGCTGGCCCGGCAGCTAGGTAAGACACCGGTGGTGGTCAACGACTTTCCCGGCTTCGTCGCCAACCGCATTCTGCTGCCGATGCTCAACGAGGCGATGTTCGCGCTCATGGAAGGCGTGGCCGACCGCGACTCGATCGACCAGGTGATGAAGCTGGGGCTGAACCATCCTATGGGCCCGCTGGCGCTGGCCGACCTGATTGGCCTCGACGTCTGTCTGCACATCCTCGAGGTGCTGCATCGCGACCTCGGCGACGATAAGTACCGGCCGTGTCCCTTGCTACGGCGCATGGTCAGCGCCGGCCGCCTCGGGAGAAAGGCCGGCGCTGGCTTTTACGAGTATGCTGAGAGCAGAGGCTCCAGCCGCCGTGCCGGCACGGTCGAAGCCGGCGCGGGCGAAGTCACTCATCCCGGCTAGCGCCCGGGGTGGGAGGCTTGGAGCCGGATCGTTCCCGCAGTGGGAGCATGACATCTCGGCAGGGTCGCGATGGATGCAGATGGCGCAGGATCGCGCTTTGAGCTGTCGGAGGCGCAGCGGACCTTTCAGGCCGAGGTGCGCGCGCTGGTGGAGCGCGAGGTGGCGCCCTTTGCCGCCGACTACAACGCGCGCCAGGTCTTTCCCGAGCGGAGCGTCAGGGCGCTGGCTGCCGCTGGCCTGATGGGCGTGCAGGTGCCGCCGGAATGGGGCGGGCGCGGACTGGGCGCGCTGGAGTACGTGCTGGCCATGGAAGAGGTCTGCCGCGCCTGCGCCTCGACCGGCGTGATCATGTCGGTCAATAACTCGCTGGTCTGCGGCCCGCTTGCGCGCCATGGCACCCCCGAGCAGAAGGAGCGATGGCTCCGGCCGCTGGCACGTGGCGAGCGCCTCGGCGCCTTTGGCCTCACCGAGCCAGAAGCCGGGTCTGACGCGGCCCACATCCAGATGCGCGCCGTCCGCGACGGCGACGGCTGGGTGCTCGACGGCGAGAAGCGCTACATCACCAACGGCGAGGAAGCGAGCGTGTTCGTGGTGATGGCGGTGACTGCCCCTGAGGCACCGCGCGGCCGGGTGACGGCCTTCATCGTCGAGCGCGGCACGCCCGGCTTCGTGACGGGGCCCCGGCGCAGCAAGCTGGGCGTACAGGCCGCCTCGACGGTCGATCTTACTTTCTCTGGCTGCCGCGTGCCGACCGGCCACATCCTTGGCGGGGAGGGGAACGGGCTGCGCGTGGCGTTCGAGGCGCTCGACCGCGGGCGGGTCGGCATCGCCGCCCAGGCGCTGGGGCTCGGCCAGGCATGTCTCGAGGCCGCCCTGCGCCATGCCAAGACGCGCCGGCAGTTCGGGCAGCGCCTGGCCGACTTTCAGGCCATCCAGTTCATGCTGGCCGATATGGCCATGGAGCTCGAGGCGGCGCGGCTGCTCACCTATCGCGCGGCGGCGCGCCAGGACGCCGGCCTGCCGTTCTCGAAGGAAGCCTCGATGGCCAAGCTCTTTGCCTCGGAAGCAGCGAACCGCGCGGCGACGAAGGCGGTGCAGATTCACGGCGGTCTCGGCTACATGCGCGAGGGGACGGTGGAGCGCTACTTCCGCGATGCCAAGGTGACCGAGATCTACGAAGGCACCTCGGAGATCCAGCGGCTGATCATCGCGCGGCACCTGCTGGAATAGCAGCCTAAGCGAGCGGACGTGCCATGTGGCACAGGATGGCGCAGGAGGTCGATCGATGGCGACGACGCAGCAACGCGACGGCGCGGCAGCAGACATCGGGCCGGACGGTGCCGGTGGCCAGGGACTTGGGCGCGGCACCTCCCGGCGGCACCGCACCACCCGGGAGGCGCTTGCCGCCCGGCTGGCTGCCTGGAAGGAGCATGCCCGGCAGCAGCCGGGCGGGACGGCTACGCGCGAGACTCTTTCCGGCTTTCCGGTGGCCAGCGTCTATACACCGCTCGATGTCCAGCAGCTCGATTACCTCGAGGATCTGGGATTACCGGGCGAGTTTCCGTTCACGCGCGGCCTGCACGCCACCGGCTATCGCGGCAAGCCCTGGACGATGCGCATCTTCGCCGGCTTCGGCTCGGCGGAAGATACCAATGCCCGCTTCAAGTATCTCCTGGCTCAGGGCGAGACCGGCCTCTCGGTGGCCTTTGACCTGCCGACGCTCTACGGCTACGACAGCGACCATCCGCTCGCCATCGGCGAGTTCGGGAAGTGCGGCGTGGGGATCGCATCGCTCGCCGATATGGAGCTGCTCTTCGACGGGATCCCGCTCGACGAGGTCACGACCTCCATGACCATCAACGGGCCGGCTGCCGTCATCTGGGCGATGTACCTGGCGGTGGCCGAGAAGCGTGGCCTGCGTCTGGACCGGCTGGGCGGCACGATCCAGAACGATCCGCTCAAGGAGTTCATCGCCCAGAAGGAATGGCTCTTCCCGCCCGAGCCTCACCTGCGGCTGGTGGTCGATACAGTGGAGTTCGGTATGCAGCACACTCCCCGCTGGAATACGATCTCCATTAGCGGCTATCACATCCGTGAGGCGGGAAGCACCGCGCTCCAGGAGCTAGCGTTCACGCTCGCCGACGGCAAGACCTACGTCGAGGCCTGCCTGGCGCGTGGGCTGCCGATCGATGACTTCGCGCCACGCCTGAGCTTCTTCTTCAATGCCCACAACTACTTCTTCGAGGAGATCGCCAAGTTTCGCGCTGCCCGCCGCCTCTGGGCACGCGAGATGCGCGACCACTACGGCGCTCGGAACCCGCGCAGCCAGTGGCTACGCTTCCACACCCAGACGGCCGGGGTGACCTGCACCGCGCAGCAGCCGGAGAATAACGTGGTGCGCATTGCGCTCCAGGCGCTGGCTGCCGTGCTGGGCGGCACACAGAGCCTGCACACCAACTCGCTCGATGAAGCGCTGGCGCTGCCGTCAGAGCAGGCGGTGCAGCTCGCGCTGCGCACGCAGCAGATCATCCTGCATGAAACCGGCGTGGCCGACACGATCGATCCGCTGGCCGGGAGCTATTACGTCGAGTGGCTGACCCAGCAGCTGGAGCATGGCTGCCGCGACTACTTCTCGCGCATCGATGCCTATGGAGGCGTGATCCCGGCCATCGAGGCCGGGTTCTTCCAGCGCGAGATTGCCGAGGCCGCCTATCGGTATCAGCAGGCGATCGAGCAGCACCGGCAGATTGTCGTGGGCGTGAACGCGTATGCCAGCGAGGCACCGCCGGATGTGCCCATTCTGCGCGTCGACGAGGCGGCCGAGGCGCGCCAGCTGGCGCGGCTGGCGCAGGTGCGCCGCGAGCGCTCGGCACGTCAGGTGGCACGCAGCTTGCGGGCCCTCGAGCAGGCAGCGCGAGGCAGTGAGAACCTCATGCCACCGATTCTGGAGGCAGTGCGTGCATACGCCACGCTCGGCGAGATCTGCGACGTGCTGCGCAGCGTGTTTGGTGAATACCATGAGGCACCGGCCATTTAGGTCGGTGGCCGGTAGTCAGTAGTCAGTTGTCGGTAATCGGAAGGCCTTTCTCTGACAACTGACTACTGACTACCGACAGCTGACTGAGGAGCAAAGAGCAATGGATGAAACGGGGTCCGGCCCGCTGCTGGTGCGGCAGGAGGGAACGACGGCGGTGCTCACGCTGAACCGGCCCGAGGCGCTCAATGCCCTGAATGCCGAGCTGCTGGAGCGGCTGCGCAGCGCGCTGCATCGGGCGGTGGCCGCCTCGGACGTGCGGGCCATCGTGATCACTGGAGCCGGAGAGCGCGCATTCTGTGCCGGCGCCGACGTCAAGCACATGCAGCACCTGGATGCAGAAGGCGGCCGGCGCTGGGCCCGGCTGGGCCACGATCTCTTTCAGGAGCTCGAAGACCTCCCCAAGCCGGTGCTGGCGGCGGTGAACGGGCTGGCCCTGGGCGGCGGCTGCGAGCTGGCCTCTGCCTGTGACCTGCGCTTTCTCGCCGAAAGCGCGCGGATTGGCCAGCCAGAGATCAAGCTGGGGCTCATCCCCGGCTGGGGCGGCACGCAGCGCCTGCCGCGCCTGATCGGCATGACAGCTGCCAAAGAGCTCGTGCTCACCGGTCGCACGATGACGGCCGAAGAGGCCCTCCGCGTGGGGTTTGCCAATGCCGTCGTTCCAGCGCACCGGCTGCTGGCGCACGTGCTCGAGTTCGCGGCGCAGTTTGCCTCGCTGCCGCCACTCGCCATCGGCTTTGCCAAGCGGGCGATGCATGTTGGACGCGATCTCCCGCTGCGCGAGGGGAATGCCGTGGAGATCGATCTCTTTGGCCAGTGCTTCGAGACCACCGATAAAGAGGAGGGGATCGCGGCCTTTATCGAGAAGCGTGCGCCACGCTTCCAGGGCCGGTGAGCGCTCTGGAGTGTGGAGCGAGGGAAGCGCAAACCATTGTCCTTGGCCAAGGTGCAGGGAGCGAAGGAGGATAGGGGCAGATGAGCAGGACGGTAGCGCCGGCTGACGACCGGCCGACCGGCCGGCCGGCGGCGCCAGAACAGCCGCTCGAGCCGCCCATTCGAGTCCTGATTGCTAAGCCTGGCCTCGACGGGCACGATCGAGGAGCGAAGGTGGTGGCACGGGCGCTGCGTGACGCCGGCATGGAGGTGATCTACACCGGCATCCGCCAGACGCCGGAGATGATCGCCGAGGCAGCGCTCCAGGAGGATGTCGAGGCGGTGGGACTCTCCATCCATTCCGGTGCCCACCTGGCGCTCTTCCCGCGCATTATGGAGGCGCTACGGGCCCGGGGAGTGACCGATGTCGTCGTCTTCGCCGGCGGGATCATTCCGGAGGAAGATGTGCCGGCCGTCAAGGCGATGGGTATCCGCGAGGTGTTCGGCCCCGGCGCCTCCCTCGACGAGATCGTCCGCGCCGTCCGTAAGGCTGTGTCCGAGCAGCGCACCCACCGCCATTGACGAGCACTTGGTGCAGTTTGGCGCAATACCGGGCTGGCGCGCGTCCCACCGACCAGCTGGAAACTGCCAAAATGCCAGATGCTCAGCATCAGCGCGAGCCACCATACCCGCTTCGAGCGCAGTCAGGATGTCCAAGCCGCGGGCGCGCACAGCACGCACCAGCTCCCGACCCATACTATCTTCATCGAGGTACAGTGCGAGAGTCACGGTTGCCGGGTGTCGGACGCGTGCTGGCGCTCCAAGCGATCGTACTCGGTCTCTTCCTGTGCTAAGTCGTCCTCAATCTCGCTCCGATTGGCGTAGTAATAGGCCAGCGCGGCGTGTACCTGCGCGAGGCTCAGATGGCCGAACTCCTCGGCAATTGCTTCCGGCAACAACCCTTGCCGGTGGAGCACGGCGATCCGCCGCACAGTGACACCCGTTCCCGCAATTCGCGGGCGACCGCCGCGAATCTCAGGAGAGCGGGTGATCAGCGTGCCAATATCCGTGGCTGTCACATTGACCCTCTTCCTCAACGTTAGACCCGGTTGGCGATGCGCAGGTACTCGCGCTCGTTCCCCTCGATCATGAGCTTGTGCATCACCACGGTATCAAGATCCGGCACGCGCTCGACACACTGGACACACAGCCGCATCACCGGCTTGCCAAACTCGCAGACAGTGACCGGTCCCTGGCGCTCCGGCACGAGATACACGCGGTGCGCAAAGGACGGGCTGCGGACGGTGAGATAGCCGCGGCGCTGGAAGAGCGCGAACTCCTCAGGGCCGAGCACATCGCGAAGCAGGCGCTCGGCGCGCCGCTCCGCTTCGACGCGCGTGCGATACGAGTGGGGGGCCGCCGCGCGCCGGCGCTCGAAGCGCCTCGTCCCCAGCTCCACCGGCCCCCACCCGGCGCTCCACCACACCAGGCCACGGCTGAATAGTCCGCCCAGGCAGGCCAGGCTCAGAAAGAGGAGACCGATGGCTATCGCCACCTCGAGCGATGAGCCATGCGGCACGAGCGAAGCGAGCAGCTCGCGCAGCGCAGGGAGAAAGCCACCAAGCAGCACAGCCGTCGAGGGATCTGCTACAGCGCCGGCAACGTCAGCAACGTCGGCAACGTCAGCAACGTCAGCAACGTCAGCAATGCCACGGCGACACTAGCCGCCGGCAATGCGGGGCACGATCACGATCTGCTCCGCGGCCGGGTCGAACTCGTCGATCCGCACGCCCGGCTCGCCGGGCTGTACACGGAAGGCCGTTGCCCCGCGAGCCCGCTCGTCGCGAAAGATCCGCTCGGCCTCGCGCACGGCAGCCTGCTGCTCAGCATCGCCGGCAGCAGCTCGCTCGACGTCGTACGTCACCGTGGTGTCGCCACGCCAGTTGAGCACGCGCAACTTGGCCATAGATCACGCCTCCTTCGCCGACCTGCTCCGAATTATACGGCTCCGGCACACCTCACGATCACGAGATGCCGGCGATCGTGGCCGAGGTTCCCGGCAGAATACCGTAGCGCCTGGCGAAGCCGGCGTTCACCTCCAGCACATATTGTGCCGGCACCGCCGGTGTGTAGACCGGCAGCTGCGAGTCGGCAGCTCCTGGGGGCGGCGCCGGCAGGTTCTGCTCCAGGTGAACCACCTTGTCCCCCTCGATCCAGAGGATATCCAGGGGAAAGGTCATGCCTTTCATCCAGAAGGCGTAGAGCGCGGGGTGGTCGAAGATGAACAGCATGCCCTCTCGCTCGCCGAGCGGCGCGTGCCCGCCTAAGCCTTTGGTATGTTCTGCCTCCGTCCGCGCCAGCTCGACCGAGACGGTTACCGAGGGAAAGATCACGCGCGGCCCCAGACCGGCGGTGCCGGCCGATCCCAACGGCATCCCGCCGTCGCTCACGGCTCGCGCACCGCAGGCCAGGAGCAGCGTGGCCAGCAGGCTAAGGGTAGCCAGCAGAGCGCGCATCGCGTACGAGGCAACAAGCCAGCGGCGGGTGGGGCGATAGACTGCGCCGCTTTCTGGAGGCGTTTTTGCGCCGTGGCACAGAGAGGCAACGAGCCAGCGGCGGGTGCAGGTGAAGCGACAGGCTGCGCCGCTGCCGCGCAGGGGATCGGGGCATACGGGCCATTATCAGACCGCGCGCAGTGGGATCACCTGCCGTTGCTTGAAGCCGGCGATGCTCACCTGCGCGGCCAGTGCACGTGCAATCTCGCCAAAAGCAATGGCCTGCGGCGACTCCGGCTTGAGCGCGACGACCGGCGTCCCGTTATCGCTCGCCTCACGAATGTCAGGCGAGAGCGGGATCTCACCCAGGAACGGCACACCGTAGCGCTCTGCCGCCGCCCGCGCGCCGCCGTGGCTGAAGATGTCGTGGCGCTTGCCGCATTCATCACAGAGGAAGAAGCTCATGTTCTCCAGGATGCCCAGCACCCGCACCTTCAGCGACTGGAACGCCTTAAGGGCCTTGATGGCAATGGCCAGCGCCACCTCCTGCGGCTGCGAGACGATCACCACGCCGGAGAGGGGGATGCTCTGGGCCAGGGTGAGCGTGGCATCGCCGGTACCCGGCGGCATATCTACCAGCAGGTAGTCGAGCTCGCCCCAGTCGGCATCACCCAGCAGCTGACGTACGCCCGAGCCCACCATCGGCCCGCGCCAGATCACCGGCTGGCTCGGATCGTCGAGCAGGAAGCCCAGCGACATGACCCGCACGCCGTGCGCCTCTGGCGGCACCATCTTGGGCCCCTGCGGCGTTTCCTTGACCATCAGCTTGCCGCTCACCCCCATCAGCCCCGGCACGGAGGGGCCATAGATATCGGCATCGAGGAGCCCCACACGCGCCCCGGTCCGGGCGAGCGCCACGGCCAGATTCGCGGCCACCGTCGATTTGCCGACTCCCCCCTTACCACTGGCCACGGCAATCACGTTGCGCACGCCGGGCAGCAGGGGGGCCGATGGCGCCACCGGCCGCACGCTGGAGGTCATGCTGACCTGCACCTGCTCCACGCCCGGCAGGGCAGCGACGAGCTCGCGCGCCTGGCGCTCCATCTCACTCTTCACCGGGCAGGCCGGAGTGGTCAGCTCGATCTTGAAGCTCACCTTGCCGTGGTCGACCACCACGTCCTTGACGAACCCGAGCGAGACGATGTCGCGCCGCAGGTCGGGATCCTGGATGCGCGAGAGCGCCGCCAATACCTCCTGCTCGGTTACGGCCGCGCTGGCGCCGTTTTTGCTCGCCTTGAACCCAAACATAGCTCCGCCGCTCGAAGTATAGCACCGGGGGCCACGGCGATTAGCAGTCGGGTTGACGGAGTGCTAATGGCCGTCCTATACTCCTGGTGATGAACCAGCAGGACTGTGTCGAGCGCGCCGGGCGCACCGAGCGCAGTGAGCCGGAGACGGACAGGCTGGACATCCTGGCGGGGATGACGCCGGCACAGCGCGAGGCGCTCGTGCGCTTGCGCCGCCAGGTGCGCAGCGGCGAGCGCAGCGACTACTATCCGGTCGATAAGCGGCAGGATTTTGTGCGCTGGCTTGTCCAGCACGGCAAGCTGTCGGACAGCTGACCGGAGGGCACGAAGGGCGAAGGACCGGCGCGAGAGACGAACGGCCGGGAGGGCTACCTGCCACCTGATCATTCGTCTTTCCTCCTTTGTCCCTCGTCGAGCCCACAAGCATGACACCCTGACACACCGACTACATGCAGGAGGACGAATCGCATGCCGAAGCAGCTAGTCTTCAATGAGGATGCCCGACGTGCGCTGGCACGTGGCATTGAGACGGTGGCCAAGAGCGTGAAGACCACGCTCGGGCCGAAGGGGCGCAACGTGGCGCTCGGCAAGAAGTTTGGGGGCCCCACGGTCACGCACGACGGGGTGACGGTCGCCAAGGAGATCGAGCTCCCCGATCCCTTCGAGAACATGGGCGCGCAGCTCCTCAAGGAGGCAGCCAGCAAGACCAACGACATCGCGGGCGACGGCACCACCACCGCCACCGTGCTGGCGGAGGCGGTGGTCACCGAGGGCATGCGCAACGTCGTGGCCGGCGCCAATCCCATGATCCTCAAGCGCGGCCTCGATAAAGCTACCGCCGTGGTCGTGCAGGCGATCAAGGATCAGGCGACGGAGGTGAAGGGCCGTGACGAGATCGCCAACATCGCCAGCATCTCGGCCAACGACCGGGAGATCGGTAATCTCATCGGCGATGTGATGGACAAGGTCGGCAAGGACGGCGTGATCACGGTCGAGGAGAGCAAGGGGCTGCAGTTCGAGGTCGAGTACGTCGAGGGCATGCAGTTCGATCGTGGCTACATCAGCCCGTATTTCGTCACCAACGCCGACCGCATGACGGCCGAGCTGGAGGAGCCCTACATCCTGATCACCGAGAACAAGATCTCCTCGGTGCAGGATCTGCTCCCACTCCTTGAACGGCTGGTGCAGACCGGCAGGAAGGAGCTGGTGATCATCGCCGAGGAGGTTGAAGGCGAGGCGCTGGCCACGCTGGTGGTGAACAAGCTGCGGGGCATCCTGAACGTGCTGGCGGTCAAGGCCCCCGGCTACGGCGACCGGCGCAAGGAGATGCTCAAGGATATCGCCATCCTCAC
>Ga0070741_10002519_pt1 | contig 48888 bp, 60 predicted proteins | sample Coa_R1_4_FD_66440 | JGI IMG/M metagenome (GOLD analysis project Ga0070741, IMG submission 66440) | Surface soil microbial communities from Centralia Pennsylvania, which are recovering from an underground coalmine fire - Coalmine... | ecosystem: Environmental > Terrestrial > Soil > Unclassified ... | reverse complement strand
GACTCGATGATGTCCGGGTACAGCGTGCCCTGGACCAGGAAGCGGGCGTCCTCGAGGTCGCGGGCCTGCTCCTCGAACACCCGGATGAAGGTCTCCCCGATGATCTTGCGCTTGCGCTCGGGGTCCTGGATGTCGTCGAGCTGGTCCAGGAAGCGGTCGGCCGCCTTCACGTGGATGAGGTCGATGTGGAACTGGTCCCGGAACGTCTGCTCGACCTGTTCCGCCTCACCCGCCCGCATGAGGCCGGTGTCCACGAACACACAGGTGAGCTGGTCGCCGATGGCCTTGTGCACGATGGCCGCGGCCACGGCCGAGTCGACCCCGCCGGACAAGCCGCAGATCACCTTCTCCGTGCCGACCTGGGCCCGGATGGCGTCGACCGACTGCTCGATGATGGACGACATCGTCCAGGTCGGGCGGCAGCCGGCGGCGTCGTACAAGAAGTGCTTGAGCACCTCTTGGCCCCGGGCCGTGTGCATGACCTCGGGGTGGAACTGCACGCCGTAGATGCGCCGCTCCGGGTCCTCCAGCGCGGCCACCGGGGCCTCGGGCGTGCGGGCCGTGACCTTGAAGCCCTCGGGGGCCACGACGATGGAGTCGAAGTGGCTCATCCACACGTCCTGCTCGGTGGGCAGGTCGGTGAAGAGGAGGGACCCGGCGGTGACCTCCAGCGGGGTGCGGCCGTACTCGCCCCGCCCGGTGTGGGCCACCTCGCCCCCCAACTGCTGGGCCACCAACTGGGCGCCGTAACAGATGCCCAGGACGGGCACGCCCGCTTGGTAGATGGCAGGGTCGAGCCGGGGCGCGCCCTCCACGTGGACGGACTTGGGGCCGCCCGAGAGGATGACGGCCTGGGGCCGCTTGGCCATGAGCTCGGCCGCGCTGATGGCGTGGGGGACGATCTCGGAGTAGACGTGCGCCTCCCGCACCCGCCGGGCGATCAGCTGCGCGTACTGGGCGCCGAAGTCGACGACGAGAACGGTGTCGAACGTGTCGGCCACGGGCGAAGAGCTCAGCGCCGAAGGCCGATCCGGCTTTGCCGGCCGGCCGAGGGCACGAGTGGGAAGCTCGCCCGGACGAAGCGAAGCGAGTAAGGGCGAAACATCAGTGGCCCATGCCCACTTGCTGCGAACGCTGGAGCGCCTTGCCCTCGGTCTGCAGGGCGGGGGCGATCATGACCTCGGCCTTCTGGAACTCCTTGACCGTCTCGTAGCCGCACGTGGCCATGGAGGTCTTGAGGGCGCCGAAGAGGTTGAGCCGGCCGTCGTTCTCGTGGGCCGGGCCGATGAGGATCTCCTTGAGCGAGCCTCGGATCTGGGTCTGCACCCGGGCCCCGCGCGGCAGCGTGGGGTGGAAGGTGGCCATGCCCCAGTGGTAGCCCCGGCCCGGCGCCTCGTGAGCCGACGTGAGAGGCGACCCGATCATCACCGCGTCGGCCCCGCAGGCGATGGCCTTGGCGATGTCGCCACCCCGGCTCATGCCGCCGTCGGCGATGACGTGGACGTACACGCCCGTCTCGTCCAGGTGGCGCATGCGGGCGCCGGCTGCGTCGGCGATGGCCGTGGCCTGGGGCACGCCCACGCCCAGCACGCCCCGGGTGGTGCAGGCGTTGCCCGGACCGACACCGACGAGGATGCCCACGGCGCCGGTGCGCATGAGGTGCAGGGCGGCCTGGTACGAGGCGCACCCGCCCACGATCACCGGGATGTCGAACTCCCGGATGAACTTCTTGAGGTTGAGGGGCTCGACCGTCTTGGACACGTGCTCGGCCGACACCACCGTGCCCTGGATGACGAACAGGTCGAGCTCGGCGTCGAGGATGGCCTTCTGGAACTGCTCCACCCGCTGCGGGGTGAGGGAGGCACAGGAGATGACCCCGGCCTCCTTGATCTCCCGGATGCGCTCGGTGATCAACTCGGGCTTGATGGGCTCCGAGTAGATCTGCTGCATGCGGGCGGTGGCCTTGTCGTTGTCGAGCTTGGCGATCTCCTCGAACAGCGGCTCGGGGTCCTCGTAGCGCGTCCAGAGCCCTTCCAGGTTGAGGACGGCGCCGCCCCCGAGGCGACCGATCTCGATGGCCGTGGCCGGGCTGGTGACCCCATCCATGGCCGCGGCCAGGAGAGGCAGGTCGAACTTGAAGGCGTCGATCTCCCAGGAGACGTCGACGTCCTCCGGGTCTCGGGTGCGCCGGCTGGGGACGATGGCGATGTCATCGAACCCGTACGCTCGCCGACCCACTTTGCCGATGCCGATCTCGACCTCTGGCACCTTTGCTACCCCTCTCCGAGCCCGACCGGGAAAGGGTCAGTCTACTGCGGGCGACACTGGTAAAGAACCATGCTGAGGGCGAGGTGACCTCCGCTGCGCCGTGGCGATCGGGCCGCTGCGCATCTGGGCGCGATTGACTACCTATCTGGTAGTCCAGCGCGCCCAAAACGAGCCGACCCGGCCGAGCTAGCCCTTCAGGGACCGCAACAGCTGGCGAGCCACCGCCGCGTTCATCTCGTAGAGGACCGAGTTGCGAGCCTTCTCCACCCGCTTGACGATGTCGCCCTCGGTGGCGTCGCTCAGGGCGTCGAGGCCGCTGATCAAGGCCCGCTTGGTGGTGTCGGTGGCCTCGTACCCCATGCGGGTCAGGGCCTTGACCACCTCGGTGCGGGCGATGGGCGCGGGGGCGGCCTGGGCGATGACCGTGAGGGCGTCCTTGGTCAGCTCCGACGCCTTCTCCACCGCCTCGGGCAGGGCCAGGTGCTCCTCCTGCCCCTCCACCGAGGCCAACCAGCGCCGCACCTTGCGCACGATCTCGTCGTGCGTCTCACCCTCGAAGCTGAGCGTGGGCATCGACCGGCAAGGCTACCGCTAGCGTCCCCGGGCGATGCGAGGCCTGGGCACGCTGGTGAACGTGGCGACGGTCATCGCCGGCACCGCCATCGGCCTGATCGCCGGCCACCGCATCCCTGAGCGCATGCGAGTCACCGTGCTGCAAGCGGCCGGCCTGGTCACCCTCGTGCTCGGCTTCAAGGACGCGGCCACGTCCCGCAACATCGTCTTCCCCTTGGTGGCGCTGGTGATGGGCGCCATCTTGGGCGAGGCCGTGCGGGTCGAGGACCGGCTGGAGTCCATCGGCGAGCGCCTGCGGCCGGGCGTGGCCACGGACAAGGCGTCGTTCGTGGAGGGGTTCGTGGCCGCCAGCCTCCTGTTCTGCATCGGCCCCCTCACCATCCTCGGCTCCATCTCCGACGGGCTGGGCCATGGGGCCCAGGAGCTGATCGTCAAAGCCGCGCTGGACGGGTTGGTGGCGGTGGTGTTCGCCTCCACCCTGGGCATCGGCGTGGGCTTCTCCGCCCTCACCATCCTGGTCGTGCAGGGGGGCATCACCGCCGGGGCGGGCTGGGCCGACAACGTGCTCAGCGCCCGCATGATCACGGAGATGACGGCCACCGGCGGCGTCATCCTCATCGGGATCGGCGTGCGCCTGCTCGACATCAAGCGCATCCGGGTGGGGTCCTACCTCCCCGCCCTGGTGCTGGCGCCCGTGCTCGTCAGCCTGTTCGCCCGTTGAGCACCACCAGCTCCAGCAACCGGTAGAGCATGCGGGCCGTGGCCCCCCACACGATGTCCTCGGGGAGGTCGAAGAAGTAGACGGGGTGGTCATCAGCCCACGGCGTGTCCCAGCGCTCCTCCCGGTACACGCCCTCGGCCATGAGGGCGGACAGGGCGACATCGAAGGCGTGGGCCACCTCGTGGGGGTTGGGGTCGAGCGGGGGCCGGCCGGGCAGGGCGCCCACGAAGGGGGTGATGCCGGCCCGGGACGACATGGTGGACAGCGGCTCGAGCTGGCCCAGGACCTCGACGGTGGTGGCGTCGAGGCCCACCTCCTCGGTGGCCTCCCGCAGCGCAGCGGCCAGGGGTGCCTCGTCGGGTTCCAGGCGGCCGCCCGGGAACGACACCTCGCCCGTGTGCGAGCGCAGCCGGTCGGACCGGCGAGTGAGGATGACGTGGGCCTCACCGTCCTCTTCGAAGACGGGGACGAGCACGGCCGCGGGCGGGCCGCCGAACGGGAGCTCGGCCTTGAGGGGCGGGATCTGGGCTGACGACGGTTGGGCCGGGCCGATGGTGGCGAGGGCGATGCGCACCTCGTGGAGGCCGGGGTGGCGGGCCCGCTCGTCAGCGCCCATCCACGGCGGGGGGCCGCCCGGCCGAGCCCCGGGGGGTCGGGGGATCTGCTGGCGGCCGGGCATAGGTGCAAAGTATGCGCATGCCCGTGCGCTACGAGGTCCGTGACCGCATCGCCACCATCACGATCGACCGGCCCGAGGCCATGAACGCCCTCGATCCGCCCATGCTCCACGGGCTGGCCGAGGCGTGGGACCGGGCCGAGCAGGACGACGAGGCATGGGTCGTGGTCGTCACCGGCGCCGGCGATCAGGCCTTCTGCGTGGGGGCCGACCTCAAGGCCACCATCCCGGTGACCACGAGTGAGGCCCGGGGCGAGGGCGCCGCCCACTTCCCCAACATGGCCCGCACCCTGCTGCGCAACCGGCTCTACCCCAAGCCCATCGTGGCCGCCGTCAACGGGCACTGCATCGCCGGCGGGTTGGAGATGCTGCTCGCCACCGACCTGCGCTACGCCTCGACCAACGCCACCTTCGCCCTCCAGGAGGTGCGGTGGGGCCTGTTCCCGCTGGCCGGGTCGACCGTGCGGCTGCCCCGCCAAGTGCCGTACTGCCGGGCCATGGAGCTCCTGCTGGTGGGCGACCGGGTGGACGCCGCCACGGCCCTCCAGATGGGGTTGGTGAACGACGTCGTCGACCCCACCGCGCTGCTGGACCGGGCGTACGGGGTGGCCGAGCGCATCACCGGCAACGGGCCGCTGGCCGTGCGCAAGATCAAGGAGTCGGTGGTGCGGGGGCTGGGCATGCCCGCCGAACAGGCCTTCACCGAGGAACTGCGATTGGGCTCCGAGGTGTTCGCCTCGGCCGACGCCGTGGAGGGGCCCAAGGCGTTCGCCGAGAAGCGCGAGCCCCGCTTCTTCGGGCGCTGACCCGCGGCCCGCGGCGTTCTCGTAACGCTGGCGCCGGCTATGTGCTCGTGAGCGTTACGAGAAGGATCAGTCGGGGGTGCCGAAGAGCTCGTGCTGGGCCTGGAGGGTCGACTCCAGCAGCTCTCGCAGGCCGCCCCGCTTCAGGTCGGCCAGCGTCTGCCCGGGCGTGACATCGCCCCGTTCCCACGACATCCAGGCGGCGAGCAACTTCTCTGCATCAGACGGGGGGCGCTCCTCGCTCGCCGAGGGCGCCCCCGCCTCATTGGTGCTCACAGCAGCTACATCATCCCCATGCCGCCCATGCCACCCATCCCGCCCATGCCCGCGGCGGCAGCAGCGGCACCGGCGTTGGACTTCTCGGGCTTGTCGGCCACGATGGCCTCGGTGGTGAGCAGCAGGGCGGCGATGGACGCCGCGTTCTGGAGGGCCGAGCGGGTGACCTTGGCCGGATCGATGACGCCCGCCTTGAGCAGGTCCTCGAACTGACCGGTGGCGGCGTTGAGGCCGACGTTGCCGGTCTCCCGCTCCACCCCCTGGACCATGATCGAGCCCTCGAGGCCGGCGTTGATGGCGATCCACTTCAACGGCTCCTCCAGCGCCCGACGGACGATGTTGGCACCAGTGGCCTCGTCCCCCGTCAGCTTGGCGATGAGCTCGTCGACGGCCGGACGGGCCCGGACCAGGGTGGTGCCCCCGCCGGGGACGATGCCCTCTTCGATGGCCGCCTTGGTGGCCGACACCGCGTCCTCGATACGGTGCTTCTTCTCCTTGAGCTCGACCTCGGTGGCGGCGCCGACACGGATGACGGCCACGCCACCGGCCAGCTTGGCCAAGCGCTCCTGGAGCTTCTCCTTGTCCCAGTCGGAGTCCGACTCGTCGATCTCCCGCTTGATCTGGGCGATCCGGGCCTTGACCTCGTCGGGGCTGCCGCCACCATCCACGATGGTGGTGTCGTCCTTGGTGACGACGACCTTGCGGGCCTTGCCCAACAGGTCCAGCGTGGTGTTCTCCAGCTTGAGGCCGACCTCTTCGGCGATGACCTGCCCGCCGGTGAGAACGGCGATGTCCTGGAGCATGGCCTTGCGCCGCTCGCCGAACCCGGGCGCCTTGACGGCCACCGAGCTGAACGTGCCCCGGATCTTGTTGACCACCAGCGTGGCCAGGGCCTCGCCCTCCACGTCCTCGGCGATGATCAGTAACGGCTTGCCCGCCTGCATGACCTTCTCCAGCACGGGAATGAGGTCGTGCACGGCGCTGATCTTCTGGTTGGCGATGAGGATCAGCGGGTCCTCGAGGGTGGCCTCCTGGCGCTCCGGGTCGGAGACGAAGTACGGCGAGAGGTAGCCCTTGTCGAACTGCATGCCCTCGGTGAAGTCCAGCTCCAGGCCGAAGGTGTTCGACTCCTCGACGGTGATGACGCCGTCCTTGCCCACCTTGTCCATGGCGTCGGCGATGACCTCGCCGATCCCGGCGTCGGCCGCGGAGATGCTGGCGACCTGGGCGATCTCGCTCTTGTCGTCGACCTCCTTGGCGATGGCCTTGATGGCGCCGACCACGGCCTCGACGGCCTTGTCGATGCCCCGCTTCAGGGCCATCGGGTTGGCCCCGGCGGCCACGTTGCGCAGGCCCTCGCGCACCAGCGCCTGGGCCAGCACGGTGGCGGTGGTGGTGCCATCGCCGGCCACGTCGTTGGTCTTGGTGGCGACCTCCTTCACCAACTGGGCCCCCATGTTCTCGAAGGGGTCCTCCAGCTCCACCTCGCGGGCGATGGTGACGCCGTCGTTGGTGATGGTGGGAGCGCCGAACTTCTTGTCGATCACCACGTTGCGGCCCTTGGGCCCGAGGGTGACCTTCACGGCATCGGCGAGCTTGTTCACGCCCGCCTCGAGGCCACGACGGGCCTGCTCGTCAAAGCGAAGTTGCTTGGCCATTACTTGTCCACCTTGGCCAGCACATCGCGGCCGTTGAGGATGAGGAGGTCCTCACCACTGATGGTGATCTCGGTGCCGCCGTACTTCGAGTAGACGACGGTGTCGCCCACCTTCACGTCCAGCGGGATGATGTCGCCGGTGTTGTCGGCTCGGCGACCCGGGCCCACAGCCAGCACTTCACCCTGCTGGGGCTTCTCCTTGGCGGTGTCGGGGATGACCAGGCCGGAAGCGGTGGTCTCCTCGGACTCGCTGGGGCGGACGACGATCCGATCCTCGAGCGGTTGCAGGTTCATGGGTCAACGCCCTCCGTGTGGACTGAGAATTAGCACTCGTACCTGTCGAGTGCTAACGATAGGACGCCCGAGCAGGTGTGTGCAACCGGCTCGTCGAATGTCCCCCAAATGCGACGCTGGGGGCGGGCATGTCTGGGAGTTGCTGTGCTGGCCGCGAGCGCGGTTCCTGCCGCCCGAGCCGACGATGGGCTGCCGCCAACCTTTTTCGACGCCCGGTTCGTGCACATCCGAGCGCATGGCCCGGAGGACGCCACCGTGGGCTACAGCTTCGTGATCTACGGGCTGGTGCGATCGACCGGTCCGAACGCCACCGTGCAGGCAACGATCACCTCGATCGGCGGCGGTGGGCACCACGAGGTCACGTCCGAGGCGCACGTGTTGAACTTCGGCCCGGTGGGGCTGGACGCCACCGCCGGCGGCGCCGAGGTTCACCGCCCCCTTCTGGAGAGCGGCTCGGGTGGGCTCCAACAGATCATCGTGCCCGTGTTCGGGAAGCTGTTGCCGGGGCAGGCGCTCGATGCCGTGGTGTTCCTCGCCAACGGCACCTTTGAGCTCGGTGAGTTGTGGGGGCCCCAATCACCGGGGCTCTCGGCATCCGTCACCTTCGGGATGGCCACCCACGACCTCACCGTCGCCCAGCCGGGTGACGCGGGCACCGCCGTGTCCGTCGGCCTGGCGGCGACGGGAGGGGCCATGCACCACCAACGGCTGGACGGCGGCATCGTCGGCGTCGCCCTACCGCCCGATGTCGGCGGGGGCCCGCCCACCTGGACGGCGCCGGACATGACGGCCTCTTCGGACGACCCCGTCTTCGCCGGTCCCGGTGGCGACTGGTCGTTTAACTACTCGGGCACCCGGGTGGGCGGCAACCAGTACGCGGCCTATGTCGACCTCGGGGACGACTGGAGCGCGTTCCGCCCCACGTCCTGAGCCGCTTGGCAGAACCTTTGCTCCAGTCGGCCCAGCCATGCGCCGACACAGCACATGTCCCCGGAAGTGCACGGCAAACCGGGATGTGGCGCCCGGTGCGGTGCGGGCACCGGGCGCCAAGAACCTCAGCCCAGCAGCGGCAATCCCAGCCCCGGGCTGACCGGCACGTCGAGCGGCGTGGGACCGTCCGCCCGTAGCCGCCACCACGCAGCCGACGCCACCATGGCGGCGTTGTCGGTGCACATCGCCCGGCTGGGCAGGAACGGCTGCAACCCGTCCTCGATGCAGGCGTCCAGCACCCGCTCCCGCAACGACGAGTTGGCAGCCACGCCCCCGCCGAGCACCATGCCCTTGGCGCCCACCTCCCGGGCGGCGCGCCGGGCCTTGGTCACGAGCACGTCGACCACCGCCTCCTGGAAGGACGCGGCCACGTCGGCCACCGGCGTCTCCGGATGCTTGCGCACCCAGGTGATCACCGAGGTCTTCAGCCCGGAGAACGAGAAGTCCCACCCGTCATCGAGCATCGAGCGGGGGAAGACCACCGCCGTGGGGTCGCCCTCCATGGCCAGCCGGTCGATGGCCGGCCCGCCCGGGTAGCCGAGGCCCAGGAAGCGGGCCACCTTGTCGAAGGCCTCGCCGGCGGCATCGTCGATGGTCGAACCCAAGAGCCGGTACCGGCCGTGGTCCTCCATGAGCACGAGCATGGTGTGGGCGCCCGACACCAGGAGCACCAGCAAGGGAAGCTCCAGCTGCGGTTCCTCCAGGAACGAGGCGTAGAGGTGGGCCTCCAGGTGGTTCACCCCCACGAAGGGCACGTCCCACACCAGGGCGGTGGCCTTGGCCGCGCTCACGCCGACGAGCAGTGCACCCACCAGGCCGGGGCCGATGGTGGCGGCCACCGCGTCGATGCCCTCGCCGTCGAGCCCGGCCTCCACCAGGGCCTCGGCCACCACGGGCACGAGCAGCTCGACGTGGGCCCGGCTGGCCAGCTCGGGCACGACGCCGCCAAAGCGAGCGTGCAGGTCGACCTGGCTGCTGACCACCGACGACAGCACGTCGGTGCCGTTGGCCACCACGGCCGCGGCCGTCTCATCGCAGGACGTCTCGATGCCCAGGATGCGCGACGGGGTGGAACTCGGGTTCACGGCGCCAACTCCTCCACCACGGTCGTGCCCGGCACGGCCGACTCGATGGCGGCCAGCCGCGCCGCGTACGCCGGTTGGTCGATGTCGTCGGCCCACATCACCAGCGCATCCTCATTGGTCTCCACGTAGTAGTTCTTCCTGATGCCAGCGGGCCGGAAGCCGAACTTGCGGTACAGCTCCTGCGCCGGCCGATTGCTCACCCTGACCTCCAGGGTGAGGTGGGCCGCACCCCGGGCCACCGCCTGCCGGGCCATGTGCAGCAGCAGTCTCGACCCGATGCCGCTGCGGTGCCAGTCGGGGTCGACGGCGATGGTGGTGACGTGGGCGTCCGGTCCCGTGAGCATCAGGCCGCAGTAGCCGACGACCACACCGTCGACCCGAGCCACCGTGTAGGCGCGGGTGGAACGCAGCGCCAGCTCGGACAGGAACAGGCTGAGCGACCACGGCCGCGGGTACACCTCGGCCTCGATGCGCAGCACGCCGCGCAGGTGGCGGCGGCGCATGGGCACCAGGTGGACCTCGGGGGCCTGGGCCTGGGCATGGTGTTCGGCGTGGGGAAGTCGGACGGCCATGTCGTGCGGGCGGCGGCGCTAGGCGCTGCGGCTGCGCTCCCAGTTGATCTCGGCGTCGGACTTGCGCAGGTACATGGGCTCCAGCTCCCACGACTGGACGAACTCCTCGCGGATGGCGCGGGGGTGGGCCAGCTCGGCGAGCGACGCGGCCGACGGGTAGGCGAAGCCCACGCCACCGAGCTCGAGGCGGCCCGCGTCCTGGAACAGGTCGGCGTAGCGGAGGGCGCCGTCGCCCACCACCAGCGCGTCCTCGGCCCGGGCCTGCAGGTCCGACGCCAGGTCCTCGGGCCGCATGAGCCGGTAGGGCGTGAGCCGCTGCAGCCCGCCCGGCACCTGGCGGTAGGAAGCAGTGAACACCTCACCCTTGCGGGCATCGATGACGGGGACGATGAGCCGGTCGCTGTGGCGCAGGGGGAAGGCCAGGAGGTCGAGGCTGGCGAGGCCGATCATGGGCACCCGAAGGGCCTGGGCGATGGCCTTGGCCGTGGCCACGCCCACCCGCAGGCCGGTGAACAGGCCGGGGCCGATGTCGACCGCCACCACGCTGACCTCGCGCAGCTCGACGTGGGCCTGCTTGGTGACGAACTGGATGGCGGGCGTGAGCGTCTCCGCGTGGCGCCGGCCCTTGGCGCAGTGGAACGACGCCAGAACCCCTTCCACGCCGCCCAGCGCGCAGCCCACCTGCGGGGTGGCCGTCTCGATGGCCAGGATGATCACGCCGCCGCCCACCTTCCCAGTGCGGCGGCGATGGCCGCCTGGCGGGCCGCCCACGCCGGGCCCACGACCCGCATGGACAGCACCCGCTCGTCGTCGCCCTCACCGAACTCGAGGCGCACTTCGAGGAAGTCGGCGGGCAGGCCGGGCGCGGCCACGTCGCCCCACTCGATGAGCGCCACCCCGCCCTCGTCCAGCAACTCGGGCAGGCCGAGGTCGATGACCTCCTGCAGGTGGTCGAGCCGGTACACGTCGCCGTGGACGAACGGGAGCCGGCCTTCGTACGTGCGCACCAACGTGAAGGTAGGGCTCACGATGGGCTCGCCCACACCCAGGGCGGCACCGAACCCCTGGGCGAACGTCGTCTTGCCGCTCCCCAGGTCGCCGGCCAGCAGCAACAGGTCGCTGGGCTTGGCCAGAGAGGCCAGGGCGCCCGCCAGCTCGCGGGTGTCGTCGGCCGCCTTGGTGTGGAACCGGAGGCTGCCAGTCACGCTGCGACCATCCGCAACTGCTCCTTGGCCCGCACGAAGTCGGCTCGCATCTTGGCCAGCACCTCGCCCCCACCGCGCAGGGCGGCAGCCGGGTGGTACGTGGGGACGATCACCCGGTTGCCGTACGGGTGCACCCGGCCTCGCAGGCGGGTGATGCCCTCGGTGGTGTCGAGCAGGAACTTGGTGGCGAAGTTGCCGAGGGGGACGATGACCTTGGGGTCGATGAGGGCCACCTGCTGCTCCAGGTAGGGCCGGCAGGCGGCGATCTCCTCGGGCAGCGGGTCGCGGTTGCCGGGCGGGCGGCACTTCACCACGTTGGCGATGTAGCAGCGGTCCCGGGTCAGGCCCATCTCCTCGACCATGAGGCGGTCGAGCAGCTGGCCGGAGCGGCCCACGAAGGGTTCGCCCTTCAGGTCCTCCTCCCTGCCCGGGCCCTCGCCCACGAACATGAGGTCGGCATCGAGGTCGCCCACGCCGAACACGACCTGCGTGCGGCCCGCGGCGAGCGGGCAACGCGTGCAGTCGTGCGCTTCGCGCGCCAGGTCGGCAAGCGTGGCCACCGGGGCATCGTACCGCCGAGTGGCCGGTATCCCCTCAGGCCGCCGGTGCCCGCTCCCGCCGCTCGCCCGACGCCAGCGCCCGCCACAGGGCCCGGTAGTTGGGGTACTCCAGATCGGGGACGATCCAGCCCGATTGCACCAGCTCCTCGTGCAGCTGCGGCAGCTTGCGGAAGGGAATGCCGATGTCGACGTGGTGGGCCAGGTGCCAGCCCGTGTTGTAGGGCACCATCCAGAACCGGGCCAGCCACGTCTGGCGCACGTGGTGGGTGGTGAGCCGGCGGTCGGGCGACCGGGTCATGCCGCCGTGCTCGGCGATGGCCCGCAGGCGGTTGATGACCTTCCACACGCTCATCCAGGGAGCCAGCCACAGCACCGGGTACAGCCACCAGCGGTGGAAGAGCAGGGTGAGCACGGCGGCCACGGCCACTTGCGTGCCCAGGATGGACGACGCCACCTTCCGCGACGGGCCGGGCTTGGCCAGGGCTCGGGCCAGGCCCTTCAGGTTCTTGTAGCCGGAGATGAAGAAGGCGTCGCGGGTGAGCTTGCGCCGGAACGAGTCGGGCGGCACCGGGTACGGCGCGTAGAGCATGTAGTCCGGCTCCTCGGGGCCCATCTCGTCCTTGTGGTGGGCCATGTGGACCCGGCGGTAGACATCGAAAGCGGTGAACGAGGGATACGAGAGGAACCAGCGGCCGATGACGTCGTTCCAGCGCTTGCGGGTGAACAGCAGTCGGTGGGCGGCCTCATGGCCGAGGATGGCGTAGAGGGCCATGGCCCGGCCCATGAGCAAGAAGGCGAGGGCGTACGCCCACCACTGCCCGATCCACGTGGCCGCGGCGATGATGCCGAAGGACTGCACGAAGACGCCCGCCACGGTGAGGGCGTTGCGGGCGTTGGGGACGTGGCGCAGCTCTTCTCGCACCGGGGGGATGGGGCGGCCGCTGGCGCTGAGGCGCTCGGTGGGCAGCACATCCGGGAGGAGGTCCGGCCCGGGCAGCATGGTGGTGCGAGTGAGCGTGACGGCCACGACCTCCATATTACAATCTCTTGATACGTGCCGCAAGATCGTAATAGCGCGCTGACGGCCCGATCCGTCGTCCTCAGCACCCTGCTGGGCACACGCCCGCCGGTGCTACCCGTGCGCGTGCTGGTGCGGGCCGGCGACCTGTTCGGGATCGGCGAGGGGGCGCTGCGCGTGGCCCTGTCCCGGATGGTGGCCAGCGGCGAGCTGGAGGCGACGGACGGGTCCTACCGGTTGGCCGGGCGGCTGCTCGACCGCCAGGCGCGCCAGGAGCTCAGCCGGGAAGCCCGCACCCGGGAGTGGCACGGGGGCTGGCGCTTCGCCCTGGTGACGGCCGAGCGCCGGGATGCGGCCGCCCGGGCCGACCTGCGCGACGCCATGCGCACCCTGCGCATGGCCGAGTTGCGGGAAGGCGTGTGGTTGCGGCCCGACAACCTGGCTGGCGTTGGTGGCGATGGCGCGGCGGCCGCTGTGGTCGACGCCCAGTGCCTGTGGGTGGACGGCACCCTGGACCCCGGCACCCACGCGGGCGAGCTGGTGGCGCGGCTGTGGGACCCGGAGGGCTGGGCCGACGAGGCCGAGGCCTTGCGCCGGCGCCTGTGGTCGACCGAGCCGGCGGCCGACACGTTGGCCGCCGGCTTCGTGCTCTCGGCCGCCGTGCTCCGGCACTTCCAGGCCGACCCCCTGCTGCCGCCCGAGCTGCTCCCCGCCCACTGGCCCGGCCCCGCCCTCCGCACCGACTACGCCGGCTGGGACGAGCGCTACCGCCGCGCCCTGCGCGACTTCCTCCGGGCCTGAGCGCGACCAGGGTGGGGGGCGAGGCGTGGGGGGCAGGCGCTGGGGGCGGCGCGGGGCGTGGGGGCAGTCAGGTGAGGGCGGAGCGGATGGCGCGCTCGGTGGCGCGGGCAGCCAGGACGCGCACGAGATCGACGGGGGCGTCGATGCCGCCCACGGCGGCGGCGACCACGGCGTCGCCGTCCACCGAGGCGTGGGCCGGTTCCAGGGCCCGGGCCAGGCCGTCGTGCCCGCCTTGGGCCACCAGCAGGCAGCCCACCTTGTCCAGCAAGGCGTTGGTGGCGATCACGCCGACGGTCGTGTTGGTGCCGAAGCCGCTCGGAGCGGACGGTGGCGGCAGGGCCGACGCCGTGTCGGCCAGGTCGCCGAACGCGTTCACCGCGAACAGGGCCGAAACCGTGAGAGCGCCATCGCGTTCGGTGGCCGTCCCCAGCCCACCCGGACGCACCGCACCCGCACCGCGCCACGCTCCCACCCGGGCGCCCGTACCCGCGCCCACCGCGCCCACGGCAAAGGCGCCGTCCACCGCCGCTTCGCAGGCCGCAGACCCGGCGGCGGGGCCGGGGCGGACGGACGGGTCGCCCACCATGAGGTCGAACAGCACCATGCCCACCACGATGGGCACGGGCCCGGCGGGCGTGGGGAAGCCGATACCCCGCTGCTCGCACCACGCCATCACCCCGTCGCACGCGGCCAGGCCGAAGGCGGACCCGCCCGACAGCACCACGGCGTGGCACCCGGGCACCAACCGCTCGGGCGCCAGCAGGGCGAACTCCCGCGTGCCCGGGGCGCCACCCCGCACCTCGCCCGACGCCACCGTGCCGGCGGGCAGCAGCACCACCGTGCAACCCGTGGCCGCGGCCTCGTCCGTCCAGTGGCCCACCCGCACGCCGGGCACGTCGGTGATCACGAGCGGCCGAGCCCGTCGGCGAACGACGTGACCAACTCGTTGAACTCCTGGCGCCGCTCGAGCATGGGCATGTGCCCGCTCCCCGGCAGGCGCACGAGCGACGATCCCGGCAGGTAGCGCACGATCTCCTCGGCGTTCACCAGGGGCGTGATGTTGTCGCGGGTGCCGGCCACCACCAGCGTCGGCATGCCGACCGACCGAAGTTCCCGGCGGACATCGAAGCGCTCGGTCTCCACCCACAGGTCGGCCAGCACGGCCGGGGACGTGGCCGCGGTCATGGCCCGAGTCAGCTCCACGTGGGTGGGCGACGGGCGAGCGCCCAGCCCCATGCGGGCGATGAGGTACGACAGGTCGGTGGAGGGCAGGTACCCGCCGGGAAGGCGGCCGGCCCAACGGATAGCCTGGCTGGCCGCAGGCGCGGCGGCCACGGAAACCGTGTGCCACCACGGGATACGGCCCTCGGTGGACGCCAGGCTGGACACCAGCACCGACCCCGCCACCCGCGCCTCCACCACGCCCGGGTGGTCGACGGCGAAACGCAGCACGATCATGCCTCCCATCGAGTGGCCGACCAGCACGGCATCGCGCAGGTCGAGCGCGTCCAGCAGTTCCGCCAGGTCCTGGCCCAATCGCCCGATGGTGAAGCCCGCGTCCCCCGCCAACGACAGCCCGTGGCCCCGGTGCTCGACGGCCAGCACGCGGAACCGGTTGGCCAGGTCGGTGAGCTGGTAGTGCCACAGGGCCGCCGAAAGCGCCACCCCGTGCAGCAGCACCAGCGGCCGGCCCCCCAGCGGGCCCCGCTCCACCACGTGCAGGCGGCCGCCGTCGCTGACGGGGAGGGTTTGGTGGCGCACGTCGGAAGGGAGGCTGAAATCGTCGGCCGCGGCGGGATCGGGGCGGCGCCGTTCCCGGCGCATGGCCGCTCGCTCCAGCACCAACCCGGCGACCAGGCCGAGGCTGGCGGCGAGCACGTCCTGCGTGCGCAGGGTGGTCAGCCCAGAACCCCTTGCCGCGCCGCGGGAACCGACGGGACGTACACCCGCCGCACCCGGGGCCCAATCCCGCACAGCACTTCGTAACTGATGGTGCCCAACGCCTCGGCCCAGTCCTCGGCCCGGATCTCCTCGTCGCGCTGCCGGCCGAGGAGCACGACCTCGTCCCCCACCCGCACGGTCGATCCGGGCCCGCAGTCCACGAGGATCTGGTCCATGGTGACGGTGCCGGCGATGGGCCGGCGCACGCCGTCGATCAACACGCACCCACCCATGTCGAACCAGCGCCGGGGCACGCCGTCGGCGTAGCCCAGGGGGACGGTGGCCACGGTGGTGGGGGCCGGTGCCGTCCAGCGCAGGCCGTACGACACCCGCTCCCCCGCCTCCAGCTCCTTCACGAACGTGACCTCGGCCTTGAGGGACAGGGCCGGGCGCAAGTCGACCAGGCCGAGTGCGTCCACCGCCGCCGCCGGTGCATGGCCGTAGAGGGCGATCCCGCAGCGGACCATGTCGTACCGGGCACCGGGGTGGACGATGGCTCCGGCCGAGTTGGCCGCGTGCAACAACTCGGGCAGCAGGCCGGCGGCGGCCAGCTTGTCCCGCACCTCCTCGAACCGCTCCAGCTGCGAGTCGGTGTACGGGTTGTCGGGCTCGTCGGCCACGGCCAGATGGGTCCAGAGGCCGGCCAGCTCCAGCTGGGGCGACCGGGCCACCGCCTCGGATACGGCCAGCACGTCGTCGGGCGTACCGCCCACCCGGTGCATGCCCGTATCGACCTTGACCTCGACGGCCACCGGGTGGCGCCGGCCCACGGCCGCCTCGGCCGCGGCCACGCCGGCCAGCGTGTAGAGCGTGGGCGTGAGATGGGCGGCCACGGCATCGGCCATGGCCTCGGCGGACGACGGTTCGGACAGCAGCAGCACGGGCGCGCTGATCCCCGCCTCCCGCAGGGCCACGCCCTCCTCGACCACGGCCACGGCCAGCCGGGTGGCGCCCGCTTCGAGGGCGGCCCGCGCCACGGCCACAGCGCCGTGCCCGTACCCGTCGGCCTTCACCACCGCGCACAGGGCGGCCGGATGGGCGAGGGCCAGCAGGGCGCGGGCGTTGTGGCGGATGGCGTCGAGGTCGATCTCGGCCCACGCCGGACGGGTACGGGCCTCAGTCACGCCCGACCGCCACGGACAACCAACGAGCGATCAACTCCGGCAAGTCGCCCGCCACCAGTCCCTCGCCGTACCCGAGGTGGGCGGCGGCGCCGTGCACGTGGGCAGCAAAGGCCGCGGCCCGCAGCGGCGGCAACCCCCGGGCCAGGAAGGCGCCCACCACACCGGCCAGCACGTCGCCCGTCCCCGCGGTGGCCAACGCCGGCGTGCCCGTGGCCGCGAAGAGCACGGTGCCGTCGGGCTCGGCCACCAGCGTCGTCGAACCCTTCAACAACACCGTCGCATTGCGCGACGAAGCCAGCGAACGCACGTCGGCCATGCGGTCCGGCCCCGGCGGGCGACCGGCCAGCCGCTCGAACTCCTTGTCGTGGGGCGTGAGGACGCCACCGGGCACCTCTCCCAGAACGTTCAACCCGTCGGCGTCGACCACCACGGGGACGGGCGAGGCCGCCACCAGCCGGCGCACGGCCCGCGCCGCCTCGTCGCCCCGGCCCAAGCCGGGCCCGACCACCAGGGCCTTGCACCGCTCCAGCTCGGTGAGCACGACCGGCGCCCAGTCGTGAGCGGGCACGCGCACAGCGACCGCCTCGTGGCCCGGGGCCAGAGCGGCCACGTCGGCCCCGGGCACGCCCAGGCGCACGTATCCCGCTCCCGCCCGCATGGCGCCGCGCGCCACCAGTAGCGGCGCCCCCATCATCCCCGGCGACCCGGCGGCCACGAACACCGCCGTCTGCCACTTGTGGGCCTCGTGGGACCGGCGGGGGAGCTGCCCGGCCACGTCGGCGTCCTCCACCAACCAGCTGGACACCCGCTCGATCTCGAGCCCGATGTCCGCCAGCTCGATGGGCCCGCAGCGCAGGCGCCCCTCGCCCAGCAGGTGCCCGGGCTTGAGGGCAGCGAAGGTGACGGTGGCGTCGGCCCACACCGCGCCCTCGCAGACCTCGCCCGTGTCGCCGTTCACGCCGCTCGGCACGTCGACGGCCAGTACCGGGGCGCCACCCGGATCGGGCGCGGTGTACGAACCCCGGAAGCCGGTGCCGTAGGCGGCGTCGATCACCAGGTCCACGCCGGCGGGGACAGGCACGCCGGGGTCGACCACGTTCACCCGCGCGCCCCGCAACTCCAACCGCCGGGCGGCCACCCGGCCGTCGGCCCCGTTGTTGCCCTTGCCCGCCACCACCGCCACCCGCCGGCCGTATGCCTGGCCGCCCAGCATGCGCAGGGCCGACCGGGCCACCGCCGCGCCGGCCCGCTCGATGAGGACCTCGACCGGCTCGGGGGCGGCCTCGTCCACCGCCCGCATCTCGGCCGTGGTGAGGACGGGAATCACAGGTGGCGGCTCACGAGTGCCAGCGGTCGGCCAGCACGTGCACGGGCTCGACCAGGAGGTCGATGAGGGGCACGGTGGCCAAGCGGTCGTCGTCGAAGCGGGGCTCCGTCTCGGTGACGGCGTCGACCAGGGCCGCGTACCGGTTGCGGTAGCCGATGAGGACGGCCCGGACATCGGCCGCGGGCAGGTGGTCGGCGAAGCGCACGTGCAGCAGCGAGAGCCCGGTGATCTCGTTGTCCTTGACTTCGGGGACGATGACCACCGTGCGCCCGTCGCTGCGACCCCGGGCCACGGTGACCTCCCGCTCGTAGGCGGCCCGGTGCTTGGTGCCGCGCAGCTCCGGGTTCTGGGCCGTGCGCGACGGGATGCCCCGGGCCACGCCTCCCTGGTCGACCACGGTCACCGTCGCGCCGTCGACCCGGTACCGGGTGTAGCCGGTGACCTCCAGGATGGACGGGTCCAGGGCGGCCAGGGTGCGCAGGGCCCGGTAGGTGAGGCGGTCGCGGGGCACGCCCGACGACAGCACGGCCTCGACGGCGGGAACCCGGAACAGCGCTTCCTCGCTCCGGGAGATGCCCACGGTGACGGTCTTGGCCTGGTGCTTGATGGCGTCGATGGGTCGGGTGAGCTCCTCGATGGCAGTGGTGAGGGCGGCCGTGAGGTCGGCCACCACCACGTTGGGCGTGCCCACCTTGCCGTACTCCACCTGGTACGCCTCGAGGGGCACGATGCCCGCCGTGTAACGCAGGAGCGACGCGACCCGCTCGGCCGTGCTCGCCTCCATGTGGCCGTTCAGCTCGCCCGACCGGAGGGCGCCGAAGATGCGGGCGGCCGAGGGCTGCATCTCGTCCCGGAGGCGGGCCAGCTGGTGGTCGGGATCGGCGTCGGCGTCGGCCAAGTCCTCGATGACGGCCCGGGCCTCCCGGAACAGGCGGGCCTGGCCGTCGATGGCCATGGCCGTCTCGTAACCGAACAGGTGGCCGGCCATGGCCGACAGCACGAACGCCAGCTGCGGGTGCACGGCGGGCACGGTGATGCACGCCAGGGCGGCATCGAAGTGCTCGTCGCCCTCGCTGGCGATGACCACCGGCGCTGCCTTGTGGGCCCGGTAGATCGCCACCTCCTTGGCCACGTCGCCGGCGGTGGCGTCGTCCAGCCCGCTGGCACACACGAGGATGAGCGGCTCCGACGACAGGTCGATGTGCTTCTTGTCCTCGGTGGCGTCGCAGGCGATCGACTTGTAACAGAGCTCGGAGAGCTTGATGCGGATCTCGCTGGCGGCGATGCGGTTGGGCCCGTTGCCCACCACCGCCCAGTAGCGCCGGGACGGGGCCAGGCGGGCGGCGGCGGCGATGGCCTCCCGCTGGCCGGCGAGGATGGTGTCCATGGCGGCCGGCAGCCGCCGCAGGGCGGTGAGGAGGTCGTGGGCGTAGCGGGGCTCGGGCCGGGCGATGGCCAGGGCCAGCAACGTGCCCGCCGCGATCTGGGCGTAGAACGCCTTGGTCGACGCCACGCTCATCTCCACGTCCCGGCCGTCGGACGTGTAGAGCACGCCGTCGGCCTTCTCCACCAGGTCGCTGTTGCGCCGGTTGACGATGCCGATGACGGCCGCCCCCCGCGCCCGTACCAGGTCGACCGTGCGGTTGGTGTCGGTGGTGGTCCCCGATTGGCTGATGGCGATTACCAGCGCATCGCTCATGTCGTCGTCCAGGCCGAAGCCGGACAGCTCGGTGGCGGGCAGGGCGTGGACCCGGATGGGGGTGGCGGGGCCGAGGGCGTCCAGCAGGGCGGCGGCCACGCTCTGGCCGGCCACGGCGGCGGTGCCCTGGCCGATGACGAACACCCGGCGGATGGACCCGCCGTCCAGCCGAGCGCGCACGGCCGGGGGCAGGGTCTCGTCGCCCAGGCTCACGGACAGGAGCCCGTCGCGCTCCACCACCTTGCCCCGCAACGTCTTGCGGAACGACTGGGGCGCCTCGTTGATCTCCTTGAGCAGGAAGTGGGGGTAGCCGGCCCGGTCGATGTCGCGGGTGGTGATCTCGGCCCGCTGGACGTCGCCGTCGGTGAGGGGCAGGGGCGTGCCGTCGTACGCCAGGCGGGTGATGCCGTCGGCCGTGCCCGCCTGGGAGCCGTCGAGGGCGACGACCTGCCCGTGGGTGGTCTCGCCGTCCATGCGCACGTAGGCGGTGGTCTCCTCGACGATGCCGTAGGGCTCGCTGGCCACGAGGAAGGCGTCTTCGGCCAGGCCGATGTAGAGGGCTTGGCCGCTCCCCCGCAGGGCGAGCAAGAGGTGGTCGGGCTGGTCGGGGGCCGAGGCGGCGATGGCCACCGAACCGTCGAACTCAGCAACGGTCTGGCGGAAGGCGTCGGTGACGTCCTCGCACGCCTCCAGGCGCCGCGACACCAGCGTGGGGATGACCTTGGCATCGGTGGTGAACTCGGGCGGGATGCGCAGGCCCTCGCGGTCGCGCAGCTCGGCGTAGTTGTCGACGTCGCCGTTGAGGGCGGCCACCACGTAGGGCCCGTTCCGGCCCGGCTCGTCGGAGTTCAGGGGGTGGGCGTTGGTCTCGGAGATGATGCCCACGCTGGCCCAGCGGGTGTGGCCGAGCACCGTGGTCTGGGCGGTGGTCGCGGCCACGGCCCGGTGGAGCAGGGCGTCCTCGGTGATGGCCCGGCGCAGGGCCCTGGTGTTGTCGCCCAGCTCGCCGATCTCGGCCGCCGCCTTGTACACGAAGGACAGGGCGCCGCTCGGGTTGCGCACGGCGGTGGAGGTGAAGAAGGGATCGGCCAGGCGGTCCTGGTCCACCGCGGTCAGGCCGTGCCCGGTGACGAGCAGGTGGAGCCCGGCGCTGTCCCGGCCCCGCACCTCCAACCGGTCGAGGGCCGAGAGGGCGGTCTGCACGGAGGTGAAGGTGGCGATGGCCGCCGGGGTGGGGTGGGGGCCGGCCAGGGCGGCCACGGCGGCGGCGTTGGGCAGGCGGTCCCGGAGGATGGCCCAGGTGGCGTCCTTGAGCAGGACGGCGGCGGCGTTGACCTCCTCGAGCTCCTTGCCCGCCAGGGCCAGGGTGCCGGTGTCGAGACGGTCCTCCAGGGTGGCGACCATGGCCTCGCAGGCGCCGACGTGGGTGGCGAGCCGGGGCGGGAGGTCGGGATGGCCGAGGAGGGCGTGGACGCCGGGGAGGCCGGCCAGGTCCCGGTTCACGCCGTCGAGCTGCCAGGCCGCGTCCCGCAGGACGGCCGCCAGGGATCCCGGGCTCTCGGGGGCACCGCCCAGCAGGCGACCGGCCTCGTGGACCCGGGCGAGGAGCTCGTCGGGCGACGGGGCCGTTCGGTTGGGAGGACGCCGCAGCACGGCGATGATCCCGCACATGGCGATCAAGGGTAGGGGGTGGCGCCCGTCTCTACCGCCGTCGGCAAAGGTCAGGCGCCGAGGGTGCGGCTGACGGTGTCGGCCAGGCGGTCGGCCGCCCGCTCGGCCACGCCCGCGTCGGCCGCCTCGACCATCACCCGCACGAGGGGTTCCGTCCCGCTCGGGCGCAACAGCACCCGCCCGTGGTCGCCCAACTCCCCCTCGACGGCCCGCACGTCGTCCCACACGGCGGCGGCGCCGGCCAGGCCGTCCCGGTTCCGCACCCGCACGTTGCGCAGCACCTGGGGCACGGGGGTCATGGCCGCGGCGGCCAGGTCGGCCAGGGGCCGGCCCGCCCGGTGCACCAGGTCGAGCAACTGGAGCCCGGTGAGGAGCCCGTCGCCCGTGGTTGCCAGGTCCCGGAAGATGACGTGGCCCGACTGCTCGCCGCCCAGCGACCAGCCACCCGCTTCCAGCGCCTCGAGCACGTAGCGGTCGCCCACCTGGGTCTCGTGCACGCCGATGCGGTGCTCGGCCATGGCCAGCCGGAAGCCCAGGTTGGTCATGACCGTGACCACCACGGTGTCGCCCCGGAGGGCATCCCGGGCGCGCAGGTCGAGGGCGTACAGGGCGAGGAGATGGTCACCGTCCACCAGCCGGCCCTGGTGGTCGACGGCCAGCACCCGGTCGGCGTCGCCGTCGAAGGCCAGGCCCACGTCCGCTCCCCGTTCGACCACCGCAGCCTGCAAGGACGCGGGGTGGGTGGAGCCGCAGCCGTCGTTGATGTTGGTGCCGTCGGGGTCGTCGTGGAGGACGTCGACGATGGCGCCCAGGGCGTGGAGGGTGGGGCGCAGGAGGGCGGAGGCGGCCCCGTTGGCGCAGTCGGCAACCACGTGCAGGCCCTCGAGCGTGCGCCCTTCGAGCGACGCCACCAGGTGGGCGACGTAGGTGTCGGCCGCGCCGGGGTCGTCGTCGAAGCCGCCGATCGGGCCCGTGCCGCCGGGTGCGGACATGGCCGCCTCCAGGCGCTGCTCCACCTCGTCGGTGAGCTTGCGGCCCCCGGCGGCGAAGAACTTCACGCCGTTGTCGGTGTACGGGTTGTGGGACGCGGACAGCACGGCGGCCGGGCAGCCGTGCTGGGCCGAGGCGAAGGCCACGGCCGGCGTGGGCAGCACGCCCAGGTCCACCACGGTGACGCCCTCGGCAGCCAGGCCGGCGGCGAGGGCGGCCTGGAGCAGCGGCCCGGAGAGGCGGGTGTCGCGACCTACCAGGAAGCGGTCGGCCGGGCCCAGGACCCGCGCCGCGGCGCGGCCCAGGGAGAGCACCAACTCAGGGGTGAGCTCGGCGTTGGCGACCCCCCTGACGCCATCGGTCCCGAAACGGAGCGGCATTTCAGCGCGTAGCTCGATCCGGCTTTGCCGGTCGAGCGGAGCACCGTGCGAACTCGCCCGAGGCGGTTCCCGCCGAGGGCGAAACCATTACCGCTTCGAGTACTGAGGCGCCTTGCGAGCCTTCTTGAGGCCGTACTTCTTCGACTCCTTCTCGCGAGCGTCGCGAGTGAGGAAGCCGGCCCGCTTCAGGGGCACGCGCTGCTCGGGGTCGAGCTCGGCCAGGGCCCGGGCGATGCCCAGGCGCAGGGCGCCGGCCTGGCCGGCCACACCGCCGCCGTCGATGGTGGCGTCGACGTCGTACACGTCGGCCACGGAGGTGAGCCGCAGGGGCTCGGTGACGATCATCCGGTGGGTGGCCGAGGGGAAGTACGTCTCCAGCGGCCGCTTGTTGATCGTGATGGTGCCAGTGCCGGGACGGAAGCGGACCCGGGCGACGGCCTCCTTGCGGCGGCCGGTGGTCTGGGTGAGCGGCTTGGACATGGGGCGGTTCTCCTGCTCAGCCCGCCCGGCGTGCCGCGACCCCGGAGAGGTCGAGCGGCTGCGGGTTCTGGGCGGCGTGGGGGTGGGTGGGACCCGAATAGACCTTGAGCTTCTTCAGCATGCTGCGACCGAGGGTGCCCTTGGGGAGCATGCCCTTGACCGCCTTGCGGATGGCTTCGTCGGGCTTCGTGGCGAGCAGCTCGGTGTAGGTCTGCTGCTTCAGGCCGCCGGGGTAGCCGGAGTGGCGGTAGGCGATCTTCTTGGACGCCTTGTCCGACGTCATGACCACGCCGGCGGCGTTGAGCACGATGACGTGGTCGCCGGTGTCGACGTGGGGGGCGAAGATGGGCTTGTGCTTGCCTCGCAGGACGCGAGCCACCTCGGACGCGAGGCGGCCGAGCACCAGGCCGTCGGCGTCGACGACGTGCCAGGCGCGCTCGATATCTGCAGGCTTCGGAGAGTACGTACGCACGCGGGATCCTTTGTCTCGTGTCTCGGCGCGCGGGACCGGACAAGGATACGGGCGGGCGGCGCTGGGAGCAAACAGTAGCGTTCCCGCTCGCATGATCTCCCTCCAGGACATCGAGCAGGCGGCCCAGCGGGTGGCGGGCGTCATCCGTCCCACGCCCATCGTCCGTCCCGACTCGCTGTCCCGCCTGGCCGGCCGCCCGGTCCTGCTCAAGCCCGAGTACCAGCAGCGCACGGGGTCGTTCAAGATCAGGGGCGCCTACAACCACATCTCCCGGCTGCCCCCGGGCGGGACGGTGGTGGCGGCTTCGGCCGGGAACCACGCCCAAGGGGTGGCCTTGGCTGCCGCCCTCACCGGGCACCGGTCGGTGATCTTCATGCCGGTGACCGCCGCCCTCCCGAAGGTGAACGCCACCCGCAGCTACGGCGCCGAGGTCCGCCTGGAAGGCGACGTGGTGGACGACTCGCTGGCCGCGGCCAAGGCCTTCGCCGCCTCGGCGCCGGGCGCCGTGTTCGTGCCCCCGTTCGACGACCCGCTGATCATCGCCGGGCAGGGCACCGTGGGCCTGGAGGTGGCGGCCGAGGCGCCCGAGGCCGAGGTGGTAGTCGTCCCCATCGGTGGGGGCGGGCTCATCTCCGGCGTGGCCACCGCCCTGGCCCACACCCTGCGCGGGTGCAAGGTCGTGGGCGTCGAGGCGGCGGGGGCCACATCCATGGTGCAGTCACTTGCCGCCGGCCGGTCCGTCACCCTGCCCGGCGTGGCCACCATGGCCGACGGCATCGCCGTGAAGACGGTGTGCGACCTCACCCTCTCCCACGTGCAGGCGTTCGTGGACGAGGTGGTGACGGTCGACGAGGAGCAGATCAGCCAGGCCGTGCTCCTGCTGCTGGAGCGGGCCAAGGCGGTGGTCGAGCCGGCTGGCGCCGTGGCCCTGGCTGCCATCCTGGCGGGCAAGGTGAGCGGGCGGGGGCCAGCCGTGGCCGTGCTGTCCGGAGGCAACGTCGACCCGCTGCTGCTCATCAAGCTGATCGACCACGGCCTCTCGGCCGCCGGGCGCTACCTGCGCCTGCGTCTGGTGCTGGCCGACCACCCCGGCGCCCTGGCTGCAGCCACCGCGGCGGTGGCGTCGATGGGGCTGAACGTGCTCGACGTGGAGCACCACCGGGCCGGCGTGCGGGTGGGCGTCGACGAGGTCGAGGTCCTGTTCACCCTCGAGACCCGCGATCCCGAGCACCGCGAGCAGGTGGTCGACGGGCTGCGGGCGCGGGGCTACCGGGTGGAGCTGCTCGCCTAGCTGGAGCTGGTACGCTCCTGCCCATTCTCGTTGCGCTGGCGATCGGCTTCCGTTCGTGGACGCAACGAGAATGCGTGCACGAGCGGTGGCCTAGGCCAGGCTGGCCGGGCCCTCGACCACGGCGCCCTGGGCCGCCGACTTGAGGCTCTGCAGCCGGGCCGCGTGGGTGCGGTACCAGCTGAGCATCTGGTCGCCGGGCACGGGCGGGCTCAGGAAGTAGCCCTGGGCGTAGTCGCACCCCAACGACCGCAGCCGGTCCCACGCCTCGGCCGACTCCACGCCCTCGGCCACGACCTCCATCCCCAGGTTGCGGGCCAGGTCGATGGTGGAGCGCACGATGGCGGCGTCGTTCTCGTCGGTGGTCAGCTGCTGCACGAACGACTTGTCGATCTTGATGCCGCTCACCGGCAGCCGCTTCAGGTAGGCGAGCGAGGAGTAGCCGGTGCCGAAGTCGTCGATCACCAGCCGGATCCCCATGTCGGACAGGCGGCCCATGATGTGCATGGCCCGCAGCGGGTCGGCGATCAGCATGCTCTCGGTGATCTCGATCTCCAGCAGCCGGGACGGCACCCCGTGGCGCACGAGCAGCTGCTCGATCTCCTCGGGCAGGCGCAGGTCGTGGAAGTTCTGCGTCGAGATGTTGACCGCGCAGGACAGCTCCACCCCGAGCCTGCTCCAGACGCGCACCTGGGCCAGGGCCATGTCGAGCACGTTGATGGTGAGCGGCCGCATCACGCCCGTGCGCTCGGCCAGGGGGATGAACTCGGACGGCGGCACCATGCCGTACCACGGGTGGTTCCAGCGCACGAGGGCCTCGACGCTCGACACCACACCGTCGGACAGCCGGGCCTTGGGCTGGTAGTGCATGAGCAGCTGGTTGTCGTCCACCGCGCCCTTGAGTTCGCCCGACAGGGCCAGGCGCCGCCGGCTGGCCCGGTCACGACCCTGCGTGTAGACCTCGACGCCGGTCTTCAGGCGCTTGGCCTGGTACATGGCGGTGTCGGCCCGCTGCAACAACGTGTCCGTGTCCAGCCCGTGCTCGGGGAAGCCGGCGATGCCCACGCTGGCCTGCACGGACAGGGAGATGCCCTCCAGGTGGAAGGGCTCCTGCAGGGCCACCAGCAGGCGCCGGGCCGTGTCCCGGGCCGTCTCCAACCCGCCCAGGTCGGGAAGGAACACGGCGAACTCGTCGCCGCCCAGGCGGGACACGGTGTCGACGGCCCGCAGGTACCGGTCCAGCCGCCGCCCGACCTCCTGGAGGAGGATGTCGCCGGTATGGTGCCCGAGGGTGTCGTTGACCTCCTTGAACCCGTCGAGGTCGATGAGCATGACCGCCAGCACGCCCCCGTTGCGCCGGCAGCGGGCGGTGGCCTGCTCGACCCGGTCCCGGAACAGGATGCGGTTGGGCAGGCCGGTGAGGCTGTCGTGGAGGGCGTCTCGCTCCCGGCCCAGCGACGACCGGGCGCTCTTGTAGACCGAGAACAGCGGGAAGGCCAGCAGGGGGACGGTCACCAACACCTTGTCGGCCGCCACCGCGGCCATGGGCGCCAGGGCGATGAGCACGCCCGCGGTGCTGGCCTGGAACCCGAAGTCGCGGGACAGGTAGGCGGTGGGCGACAGGCCCTTGTCCAAAGCCGTGGCCACGGCGCTGATGCCGTGCACGAGCACGAACAGCACGCCCGACCCGGCCAGGATGGCGGCGATGCTCGCCGGCGTGACCGGGTACGACGGGGCGTCCATGGGCAGACCGCTCCCCCGGGACACCACGATCGTCGCCGCGGCCACGGCCAGGGCGTAGTGGGCCACGTCGAACGTGGTCCAGAGCAGGCCCTTGCGCCGCACCAGGCCCCCCAGGAGGGCGACGATCACCATGGCGAACAGCGCAGCCCGGGACCCGTTGGTGAGGAGGATGGCGAAGCCGAAGGCCGCGCTCGTCTTCATCTCCTCGGTGCCGTCGGGCAACGGCACCTGCACGGGCCACAGCTCGCAGGGCACCAGGAACACGGCGAAGGCCCACAGCAAGGGCGACGAGAAGACGCGCGGCAGTTCCTCCACCCGGATGGACTGTCCAACCAACCCGAGCAGGGCGAGCCCCGGGAGGGTGACGGCCAAGAAGAACCAGACCAAAGGGTCGACGCGCCAACGCCGCACGCCTTTGTGTCGGCTTCGGATGGCACGGGCCTTATGTCAATTCCCCCGCTCAGGCGAGGGATGACACCTACCTAGTCACTCAGGCGGCGACGGCGAGGGTCACGGCGGGCCCGTCCAGGGCCACGATCCGCTCGTGCTCGGCCAGGCACGCCAGGAGGGCCCGGCAGCCGACGGCCTGCTCAGCCGCCGTGGGCTCGGCCGTGGTGACCCAGCGCTGGATGGCCCGACCGCCGGCCAGCACCACCCGGCTGGCCATCCACCGGGGCCGGTTGGCAGCCAGGGTCACGACCTCGGCGGACACGCCCAGCAGCATCAGGAACAGCGGCCCCTGGAGCCACCCGGCCACCACACCGTGGAGGACCAGGCCCAGGAGCAGCATGAGGAACACCAGGTTGGTGCCGCACCGGTCGTGGACCCGGGGGGCGGTCAGCACGGCGCCGGTGTCGGCCAGGTCGACGCCGGCCTCGTGGGCGGCCACGGCCTTGTGCTCGGCGCCGTGGTACCGCCACAGCGAGCCCGGCGTGGCCAGGCGGAGGACGGCCAGCGTCACCACCCAGGGGACGACCACGGCGACCAGGCCCCGCCAGCCGTGGAACTGGCTGGTGGGGACCAGCCGGCTGGCGGCGAAGGCGGCCGCCTCCAGGCCGGCGAGCACCAGGAGGAAGCGGCGGTTGAGGCGCTTGCCCGACGCGCTGGCTGGGGAACCAGTGGCGCGCCCCCGGCCCAGCATCCCCCGGCTGATGGCCAGGCGCAGCCCGCCGAACAGGCCCAGCAGCACCCGCAGGACGGGGATGCGGGCGGCCGGGCTGGAAGGCAACGCACCGACGTCGACGGAACCGTCGGCCCGGGCGATGGCCCAGGCCCGGTTGGTGCGCATGAGCACGCCGTCGGCCAGCGCCTGCCCGCCCACCTTCACCACCACGCCCGCTGTCCGGTCCGCCATGGAGGGTTCATCGGTCTGCCGCCGCCCCATCTGAGTCGATACTGCCGGTTCGTCCACCGTATTCGACCGCCCACAGGCACAGACCCTCGGGTGGGGCCAGGCCCGCCCCCTTGGACCGGTCCTGGCTGCGGAGGATCCAGGCCATGTCGCCCGCCCGGATCCTGCCCCGGCCCACGGCCACCATGGTGGCTACCAGGGACCGCACCATCTGGTGGCAGAACGACGACGCCTCGATGTCGAAGCGCAGGACACCCTCGCCCAGGTCGACCCACCGGACGTCCCGCACGATGCGCACCATGCTGGGCGGCCGCCCGTCGGGCCGGGACGACGAGGGCGGCTTGCGGCAGAAGGACGTGAAGTCGTGCTCGCCGATGAGGGGGTCGCAGGCCAGCTGCATGGACCGCAGGTCGAGCTCGTCGTCCACGTGCCACGACAGGTGGGCCAGGAAGGGGTCGGGCACGGGCCGGTTGAGCACCGTGTACCGGTAGGACCGGCCCGTGGCCCAGCGCCGGGCGTCGAACCCCTCGGGGCCGACGGCCGCGTCGCGCACCACGATGGTGGGGGCGAGCAACTTGTTGACCCGTCGCTGCAACTCGACCACATCGACGCCCTCGGCCGCGTCGAACGACACGACCTGGCCCCACGCGTGCACGCCGGCGTCAGTCCGCCCGGCGCAGGTGAGCTCGACCGGGTGGCGCAGGATGGTGGCCAGCGCCTCCCGCAACGCCCCCGCCACCGTGGGGATGCCGGGCTGGGCGGCAAAGCCGCGAAAACCGGTGCCCAGGTAGGCGACCGTCATCCGAACACGCACTACCGGCACATGTTTCGGCCCGGAAGCAGAGCTTCCGGGCCGAGTCTGTTCTGATCCCGACCCTTGGTCGGGCGCTGCCTCCCCACCGCGGGCCGGTGGCGTGAGCGTGGTCGGGTCGTCGAAGAGCGTCACACAAGTTCGATACGCGCCATGGGCGCGTTGTCGCCGTGGCGCGGGCCCAGCTTGAGGATGCGGGTGTACCCGCCCTGCCGGTCCGAGTACCGGGGACCGATCTCCTCGAACAGCTTGTGGGCCATGTCCTTGTCCCGGATGAACGAGACGACCTGGCGGTGACGGTGGACGCCGCCCTTCTTGGCCTTGGTGATGACCTTCTCCACCACCGGGCGCAGGGCCTTGGCCTTGGCCTCGGTGGTGACGATGCCCTCGGCGGCGATGAGGGAAGCGACCATGTTGGCGAGCATGGCCTTCTGGTGGGCGGCGTCGCCGCCCAAGCGGCGACCCTTCTTGGGAGCTCCGGGGACTGACATGTCAGAAAAGACCCTTCAGCACGAGGCAGGATCCGGCTTGGCCGGTCGAGCCGGGTTGCGCATGACTCGGCCGAGCGGAGCGCAGCGAGCGAGGCCGAAACATCGCTACTCCCCCTTGTTCCGGAGGCTCAGGCCCCGCTCGTCGAGCTTCTGGATGACCTCGTCGAGCGACTTCTGGCCGAAGTTGGTGATGGCCAGCAGATCGTCGACCGTCTTCTCGATGAGCTCGCCCACCGTGTTGATCTGGGCCCGCTTGAGGCAGTTGCGGGGCCGCTCGGACAGATCCAGGTCCTCGATGGGAAGGTCGAGGTCGGGAGAGCCCGTGGTGGTGGTGGACACGTCGCCCAGCTCCAGACCCTGCGGGTTCTCGCTCATGTCCGCCACCAGGCTGAACAGCGAACGCAGGGTGTCGCCCGCCGAGGCCAGGGCCTCACGGGGCGAGATGGAGCCGTCGGACTCGATGTCGAGCACGAGGCGGTCGTAGTTGGTGGACTGCTCGACCCGGGTGGGCTCGACGGTGAAGGCCACCCGCCGCACGGGCGAGAAGATCGAATCGACCGGGATGACGCCGATGGTGGACGACTTCTTGTTGCGGTCGGCCGACACGTAGCCCCGGCCCCGCTCCACGGTGATGTCGACCGCCAGGCGGCCCTGGCCGTTGAGGGTGGCCAGGTGCAGGTCGGTGTTGAGGATCTCGACGTCGGCCGTGGTCTGGATGTCGCCGGCGGTGACCGATGCCGGCCCCCGCACGTCGAGCCGCAGGGTGACAGGCTCGTCCCCCTCCACCCGCAGGACCAGGTCCTTCAGGTTGAGGATGATGTCGGTGACGTCCTCTTTCACACCCTTGAGCGTGTCGAACTCGTGGAGGGCGTCGTCGAAGCGCACCTGGGTGACCGCCGCCCCCGGGATGGACGACAGCAGCGTGCGCCGAAGCGAGTTGCCGATGGTGTGGCCGAAGCCGGGCTCGAGCGGCCCGACGGCGAAGCGCTGGCGATTGTTCTCCTCGTCGCCGACGGCCTCGACGGTGGGGCGCTGGATGATGAGCATGGAAGGCGGGTCCTTTGCTTACTTGCTGTAGAGCTCGACGATCAGCTGCTCGCGGACAGGGACGTCGATGTGCTCACGGAGGGGGACGTCCCGCACGGTGACCTCGGCGCGATCGGCGCCCGGTTCCAACCACGGCGGGATCTGGCGATCGAGGGTGTCGATGTTGTGGCGGATGACGATGAGGTTGCGGGCCTTGGGCCGCAGGGAGATCACGTCCCCCTTGCGGGCACGGAAGCTGGGGATGGTGACCCGGCGCCCGTTGACGTTGATGTGGCCGTGGCGCACGAACTGGCGGGCCTGTGACCGGCTGGACGCCCACCCGGCCCGGAAGACCAGGTTGTCGAGACGCAACTCGAGCATGCGCAGGAGGTTCTCGCCGGTGATGCCCTGCTGGCGCGTGGCTTCCTCGTACAGGTTGGCGAACTGCTTCTCCAACACGCCGTAGATGCGCCGAGCCTTCTGCTTCTCACGAAGCTGGGCCAGGTACTCGGAGCCCTGCCTCATACGGTCGCGGCCATGCTCGCCGGGCGGGTAGGGGCGGCGCTCGATCGGGCACTTCATCGAGTCGCACTTGGGGCCCTTGAGGAACAGCTTCATCTTCTCCCGCCGGCACAGGCGGCAGACGGGACCGGTGTAGCGAGCCATTACTGGACAACCTTCTGCACGAGGGCCGATCCGGCTTGGCCGGTCGGCCTGAGTTCGAACGGACTCGCCGAGCAAGCTCGGCTTGCGAGGCGAAGCATCAGACGCGCCTTCTCTTCTTCGGACGGCAACCGTTGTGGGGGATGGGGGTGACGTCCTTGATGCCCGACACCTCGATGCCGGTGTTCTGCAGCGATCGGATGGCGGTCTCCCGGCCCGAGCCCGGGCCCTTGACCAGGACGTCGACCCGGCGCACGCCGTGCTCCATGGCCCGGCGGGCACACGCCTCGGCCGCCAGCTGGGCGGCGAAGGGCGTGGACTTGCGGCTGCCCTTGAACCCGACGTTGCCGGCCGACGCCCATGCCAGGACGTTGCCCTCCATGTCGGTGATCGACACGATCGTGTTGTTGAACGAACTCTTGATGTGGGCCACGCCGAACGTGACGTTCTTGCGTTCCCTGCGGCGGGGCCTTCTCCCGCCCGGCTTCGGTTTTGCCATCTACTTCGTATGCCTTTCAGCGCGGAGGCCGATCCGGCTCTGCCGGTCGGCCGGAGCACGATCGAACTCGCCCAAGCGGAGCGGAGCGAGCGAGGGCGAAATCACTTGCGTACCTTCTTCTTACCGGCGACGGTCTTCTTGGGGCCCTTGCGGGTGCGGGCATTGGTGTGGGTGCGCTGGCCCCGCACGGGCAGGCCGCGGCGGTGCCGGATGCCCTGGTACGAGCCGATCTCCATCTTGCGCTTGATGTCCTGCTGGATGTCCCGCCGCAGGTCGCCCTCGACCTTGAGGTTGGCGTCGATCCAGTTGCGCAGGCGGGCGACCTCTTCGTCGGTGAGGTCCCGCACGCGGGTGTTCATGTCGATCTCGGTGGCCTGGCACACCTTCTGGGAGGTGGTCCGGCCGATGCCGAAGATGTAGGTGAGGCTGATCTCCAGCCGCTTCTCGCGGGGGATGTCAACGCCAGAAATACGGGCCACTTGCGCGCTCCCCTCAGCCTTGCCGCTGCTTGTGCCGCTTGGAGGCGGTGCAGATGACCATCACCCGGCCGTGCCGGCGGATGATCTTGCACTTCTCGCACATCGGCTTGACACTCGGTCGAACCTTCATCACGCGTTCCTGACTACTTGTACCGATAGGTGATCCGACCTCGGGTGAGGTCGTATGGGGTGATCTCCACCTGCACGCGATCGCCGGGCAGGATACGGATGCGGTGCATGCGCATCTTTCCGGAGGAGTGGGCCAGCACCTCGTGGCCGTTCTCCAAGCGCACCTTGAACATGGCGTTGGGCAACGCCTCGTCAACCGTTCCTTCCAGAACGATGGCGTCTTCCTTGGGCTTGGGCAGGTGGGTCCCTCCGTGTAGATGCTGCGAAGTCGTGAAGTAGTAGAGCGGGTAAACGAGACGCGCCGAGGGCGCGCAGAACCAACCGACGATGTTAGCGGCGATGGCCCACTTACGGCAACGTGAGCACTTCGGGCCCGTGCTCGGTAATGGCGATGGTGTGCTCCACGTGGGCGGACAAACTGCCGTCGGCCGTGACCACGCCCCAACCGTCGGCCAGGGTGCGGGTCTCGGGCCGGCCCATGTTGACCATGGGTTCCACGGCGAACACCATCCCCGGGCGCAGCTTGGGCCCCTTGCCGGGCGGGCCGTAGTTGGGCACCTGGGGCTCCTCGTGCATGGCCAGGCCGATGGCGTGGCCCACGTACTCCCGCACCACCGAGTACCCGGCGCCCTCGGCAACGGTCTGGACGGCGTGGCCGATGTCGGACAGCCGGGCCCCGTCCACCATCTGGCTGATGGCGGCTTCCAGGCTCTGCTCGGTGACCTCGATGAGCTTGAGGGCGGCCGGGTCGACCTCGCCGATGGCCATGGTGAATGCCGCGTCCCCGTGCCAGCCGTCGACGATGGCACCGCAGTCGACGGACAGGATGTCGCCCTCCTGCAGGACGTAGGAGCCGGGGATGCCGTGGACGATCATCTCGTTGGGCGACGTGCAGATGACGCCTGGGAACCCGTGGTAGCCGAGGAAGTTCGACCGGGCGCCCCGCTTGGCCAGGACCTCGCGGGCCACGGCGTCGAGCTGGCCGGTGGTCACGCCCGGCTTGGCCGCTGCCCGGGTCTTCTGGTGCATCTCCGCCACCACCCGGCCGGCCTGGCGCATCTTGGCGATCTCGTGCGGCTCTCGCCTCATGCTCGCTCCATTCGACACGCGTGCTTCAGGGAGCGAAGGGCTTCTGTCGAATCGATCGGGCGGTACGCAACGGTCATCGGAGGCGGAACCCGTGGCCGTGGTCCCGGCGGCGGTCGATGGACCGGACCAGTCGGTTGGTGACGTCGTCGGGGGTCCCCATGCCGTCGATGGACACCAGCTTGTCGCGCTCGAGGTACCAGGTGATCAGGGGCTCGGTCTGCTCCTCGTACAGGGTGAGCCGGCGCCGGATGGCGGCCTCGGTGTCGTCCTCCCGCTGGATGACCTCGCCACCGCACACGTCGCACGTCCAGTCGTACTTGGGCGGCGTGGCCGTCGAGTAGTTGGCCCCGCAGGTCGAGCACACCCGGCGGCCGGCCAGGCGCTTGAGCACGACCTCCATGGGCACCTCGATGTCGATGGCCAGGTCGACGTCGTAGGGGGCGAGGATCTTGGACAGCTCCTCGGCCTGGAAGGTGGTGCGGGGAAAGCCGTCCAGGATGAAGCCGCGGTTCTTGGTGTCGTCCTGGTCGAGGCGCTCGCGCACCACGCCCACCACGACCTCGTCGGGGATGAGCTCGCCCGCGTCCATGAACTCCTTGGCGCGCAAACCGAACTCGGTGCCCATCCGCACTGCGGCGCGGAACATGTCACCAGTGGAGATGTGAGGGACGACGTAGTGCCTGGCAAGTCGCACGCACTGCGTCCCCTTCCCGGCACCCTGCTTGCCCAGGATGACGAGGCGGACGCCAGGGACCACTCAGTGGCCCCCTGCATGCGTCAAGCCGAAAGCCCCGCTTTCGGTCGGCGCCATTACTTCAGGAAGCCCTCGTAGTTCCGCATCATCAACTGGCTGTCGATCTGCTTCATGGTCTCGAGGGCCACACCCACGGCGATCAGCAGGCTGGTGCCTGCGAACGGGTAGCGGGAGATGCCCCACACCGCCAAGGCGATGGACGGGAGCAGGGCCACGAAGGCCAGGAACAGCGAGCCCGGCAGGGTGATCCGGTTGAGGATGCCCTGCAGGTGCCGCTCAGTGGGGGGCCCGGGCCGGATGCCAGGGATGTAGCCACCTTGCTTGCGGATGATGTCGGCCTGCTGATGGGGGTCGAAGGCGATCGCTGTGTAGAAGTAGGCGAACACGATGATGAGGACGCCGTACAACACGATGTAGGTGGCGCTGGTGGGCTGCACCAGGTTGTTGTTGATGAACGCCTGGATGCTCTTCCAGTGGATGACGTTGGAGAGCAGCACCGGGAAGTACAGCACCGAGCTGGCGAAGATGATGGGGATGACGCCCGACTGGTTCACCTTCAACGGGATGTAGGTGCTCTGGCCGCCATACATACGCCGGCCCACCACTCGTTTGGCGAATTGGACCGGAATGCGGCGTTGGCCCTGTTCGATGAAGACGATGGCCACGAGCAGCACGGCGGTGAGGAGGATGATCACCGCGAACTTGAAGTTGCCGCCCTCGGCTCGGACGGCGGCGCCGCCGGAAGGCATGCCCGCCACCACGTTGGCGAAGATCAGGATGGACATCCCCTGCCCGATCCCCCGCTGGGTGATGAGCTCGCCCAGCCACATCACGAACACGGTGCCGGCGGTCATCGACAGCACGACCAGCAGCACGCGCGGCACCGTGAAGTGGGGGATGAGGTCGATGTCGTTGTTGACGCCCAGGCCGCTGCCGCCCTTGTGGAACACGAAGGCCAGGCCGGTGGACTGCATGAGGGCCAGGGCCAGGGTGAGGTACCGGGTGGCCTGGGTGATCTTGCGCTGGCCGACCGCCCCTTCGTCCCGCCACTGCTCCAGCTTGGGGATGACCACACCCAACAGCTGGATGATGATCGAGGCGGTGATGTAGGGCATGATCCCGAGCCCGAACACCGCGAACCGGGTGAGCGCGCCCCCGGAGAACAGGTTCAGGAAGCCAAGGACGCCGCCTGCCTTGGCCGACTCCTCCAGCTTCTGCACGGCCGAGAAGTCGATGCCCGGCACCGGCACGTGGGAGCCGACGCGGTAGAGGGCGATGATGAACAGGGTGAACAGGATCTTGTTCCGGAGGTCCGGAATCTTGAACATGTTCTTGAGGCTTCGCAGCATCGCCGCTCCCGTGATGCCGGATGGTTCCGGCGGTGAAAGTCGACCTTACCGGTTGGTGAGTGCGTTGCCCTTGGCGGGAGGGCGCCCGTTGCCGAAGGGCGGCGGAATGACCTCAACGCTACCGCCTGCCGCGGTGATGGCCCGCTCGGCGGATTTCGAGAATGCGTGTGCCCGCACCCGCACTTGGCGGGTGAGCTCACCCCGGCCCAGCACCTTCACCAGGCCGTGCTTGTGCACCAGGCCCTTGGTCCGCAGCGTCTCGGGGGTGATCTCGTCCCCCTCGAAGTTCTGGAGGGTGTCGAGGTTGACCACCGCGTACTCGACGCGGAAGGGGTTCTTGAAGCCCTTGAGCTTGGGGATGCGCTGCATCAGCGGGAGCTGACCACCCTCGAAGCCGGGCTTGATGTTGGAGCGAGCGCCCTGGCCCTTGGTGCCCCGGCCCGCGGTCTTGCCGCCCTTGCCCCCGATACCGCGGGCGACCCGCTTGCGGCTCTTGGTCGAGCCGGGAGCGGGCTTCAGATCGTGGATCTTCACTTGGCCTCCTCCACGGTGACGAGGTGCGGCACCCGGGCGATCATGCCCCGGATCTCGGGACGGTCGGGCAGCGTGTTCGATTGGCCGATGCCGCGCAGACCCAGCGCCCGGAGGGTGCCCCGGTGCTTGGGCTTGGTGCCGATCGATGACTTCACTTGCGTGACCTTGAGGTTTCGCCCTCGCTCGCTGCGCTCCGCTCCGGCGAGTTGATCGGTGCTCCGGTCGACCGGCGAAGCCTGATCGACCTCCGCGCTGACGGTTGCTTCGGTGTCGGCCATCAGTCGCCGACCGCGTGGGATGCGCGCTGCTGGCGCTGGCGCTCCTGGTAGCTGGCGAGCAGGCCCTTGGGGGTGACCTCTTCGACCGACTTGCCCCGGAGCTTGGCCACCTGGTCGGGCCGCTTCAGCGACTTGAGCCCGGAGATGGTGGCGTGGGCGACATTGATGGCGTTGTCCGAGCCGAGCGACTTGGCCAACACGTCGTGGATGCCCGCCATCTCCAGGATGGCCCGGGCCGCGCCGCCGGCGATCACACCGGTACCAGGCGCGGCCGGCCGCAGCAGGACGCGGCCCGCGCCCGCCTCGCCCAGGATGGCGTGGGTGATGGTGTTGCCTGCCAGGGCGACGTCGAAGAGGTTCTTCTTGGCTTCTTCGATGCCCTTCTGGACGGCGAGCCCGGCCTCCTTGGCCTTGCCGTAGCCCAGGCCCACCTTGCCGTTGCCGTCGCCGATGACCATGAGGGCGGTGAAGGAGAAGCGGCGCCCGCCCTTCACGACCTTGGCCACGCGGTTGACCTTGATGGTCCGCTCTTCGTACTGCTGGTCTTGCGCCATCTAGAACTCCAGTCCTGCTTCTCGCGCCGCGTCGGCGACTGCAGCGATGCGCCCGTGGTAGAGGAAGCCGCCCCGGTCGAACACCACCGTGGTCACGCCCGCGGCCTTGGCCCGCTCGCCGACGAGGCGACCCACCGTCGTGGCCGCGTCCTTGTTGCCGGTGCGGCCACTCTTGAGGTCCTTCTCCAGCGTGGATGCGGCGGCCAGGGTGCGGCCGGAACTGTCGTCGATCACCTGGGCCACGATGTGCTTGTTGGAGCGGAACACGGCCAGGCGGGGACGAGCCGTGGTGCCCGCCACCTTCTTGCGCACGCGGTGGTGGCGGCGGCTGCGGCCCACCTGCTTCTGCTTCGTGGTGAAACTCATCGAGAAAGCCTTTCAGCATCCGACTCGATCCGGCTTTGCCGGTCGAGCCGGATTCCTTGCGAACTCGCCCGAACGGAGCGAGCGCAGCGAGTGAGTGAGGGCAAGATCACTTTGCTGCCTTTCCGGCCTTGCGCTGCACGTACTCGCCGGCGTAGCGGACGCCCTTGCCCTTGTACGGCTCGGGCTTGCGGATCTTGCGGATGTTGGCGGCCACCTGGCCCACCATCTCCTTGTCGATGCCCTTCACCACGATGCGCGTGGGGGCGGGCACCTCGAAGCTGATGCCGGCCGGGGCGTCGACCACCACCGGGTGGCTGAAACCGAGGGCCAGCTCGAGCTGCTGCGGGCCGCGGGCCGTTGCCCGGTACCCGACGCCCACGATCTCCAGCTCCTTGGTGAAGCCGTTGGTGACACCGGTGACCATGTTGTTGACCAGGCTCCGGGTGAGGCCGTGGAGGGCCCGGTTCTGGCGCTCGTCGTTGGGGCGCTCGACGAACAGCGTCGAGTCCTCGTGACGGACGTTGATCTCGCCCGGGAGCTCGCGCTCCAGCGTGCCCTGCGGGCCCTTCACCGACAGCCGGCGACCGGCCAGGGTGATCTCCACCCCGGACGGCACGGCGATGGGTGCTCTTCCGATTCGGCTCATGGCTGCATCACCACACGTAGCAGAGGACTTCGCCGCCCACCCGGCGCTGGCGCGCCTCGCGGTCGGTCATGAGTCCCTGGCTGGTCGAGACGACGGCCACACCCAGGCCACCCAGCACCCGGGGCAGCTTCTCCGCCTTGGTGTAGACCCGCAGGCCTGGCTTGGAGATGCGCCGGATGCCCGAGATGGTGCGAGCGCGGTCGGACGTGTACTTCATGCGAACCTCGAGGACGCGGCCGGGACGGCCGGGGTCGTCCTGCACCGAGGAGCCCTCGATGTATCCCTCACGCTCCAGGATCTTGGCGAGGGACTCCTTCAGTTTGGAGGAGGGCATGCGCACGGTGTCGTGCATCGCGATGTTGGCATTGCGGATGCGGGTGAGCATGTCGGCGATGGGGTCGGTCATGGTCATGGTTGCGAATCCCCTCCTCTCACCAGCTCGCCTTGGTCACGCCGGGCAGTTCGCCGGCGTGCGCCAGTTCGCGCAGGCAGATCCGGCACAGGCCGAACTTGCGGAAGACCGAGTGGGGCCGGCCGCACCGGCGGCACCGGGTGTAGGCGCGCACCTTGAACTTGGGCTTGCGCTGCTGCTTCTCGATGAGTGCCTTCTTCGCCACTACTGCTGCCCCTCACGCTTGAAAGGAAAGCCGAACGCGTCCAGGAGGGCCTTGCCCTCGGCGTTGGTCCGGGCCGTGGTCACGATGGTGATGTCCATGCCGCGGGTCGTGTCGACCTTGTCGTAATCGATCTCCGGAAAGATCAGCTGCTCGTTCACGCCGAACGTGTAGTTGCCCCGCCCGTCGAACGAGTTGGCCGGGAGGCCCCGGAAGTCACGGATGCGGGGGATGGCCAGGCTCACGAGCCGGTCGAGGAACTCCCACATCCGGTCGCCCCGGAGCGTGACCTTGGCGCCGATGCTGTTGCCCTCGCGCAGCTTGAAGGCGGCAATCGACTGGCGGGCCTTGGTGACGAGCGGCTTCTGGCCGGTGATGATCGTGAGATCGCGCACGGCACCCTCCAGCAGCGACGGCTGCTGGGTGGCCTTGCCCACGCCCATGTTCACCACGATCTTCTCGAACCGCGGTACCTCCATGATGTTGGCCAGGCCCAACGTCTCCTTCAGCTGGACGCGCAACTCGGTGTCGTAGCGGACCTTGAGGCGGGGGCGCTCCTTGGTCGCGGCAGTAGCGGCCATCAGAAGGCACCTCCAGCGCGGGGGCCGACCCGGCGGTGCCGGTCGGCCGGAGCACGATCGAACTCGGGCGAACGGAGTGAAACGAGTGAGTGCGAAATCCTCACAGCTCACCTCCGCACTTCTTGCAGACGCGGACCTTGCGCTGGCGAGCGCCGCCCATCTCCTCGAACCGGTAGCCGATCCGGGTGGGCCCGTCCGTCGGGCACACGATGGCGACGGCCGACGCGGGCATGGGCATGTCCTTGTCGATGATGCCGCCCTGCATGGTGGCCCGGGTGGCCCGCTGGCTGCGCCGGGAGACGTTCACGCCCTCGACCAGCACCTTGCCCTGGGACGGCATGGCGCGCATGATCACGCCTTCCTTGCCCCGGTCCTTGCCCGACAGGACGCGGACCCGATCACCCTTCTTGAGCTTCATCCTGAACAACTCCTCAGCGCTGGCGTCGATCCGGCTTCGCCGGTCGACGTCGGCTCCGTCGAACTCGCCGAGCAGGCCCTGCATGAGAGGCGATGCATCTACAGGACCTCAGGTGCGAGCGAGATGATTCGCATGAACTTCTTGTCGCGCAGCTCGCGGCCCACCGGCCCGAAGATGCGCGTGCCCCGAGGCTGCTGCTGGTCGTTGATGAGGACGGCGGCGTTCTCGTCGAAGCGGATGTAGCTGCCGTCCGGCCGCCGCTTCTCCTTCTTGGTGCGCACGACCACGCACTTCACGACGTCGCCCTTCTTGACCGCGGCACCGGGGATGGCGTCCTTGACGGTGGCCACGAACACGTCCCCGATCGACGCGTAGCGCCGCTTGGAGCCGCCCAGCACCTTGATGCAGAGCACCTCCTTGGCACCACTGTTGTCGGCGACGCGGAGCCGCGATTCCTGTTGGATCACTTGGCACGCTCCAGCACTTCGACCACCCGCCAGCGCTTCAGGCGCGACAGCGGCCGGGTCTCCTGCACCCGCACACGGTCGCCCACGCGCACGTCGTTGGTCTCGTCGTGGGCGTACAGGCGCTTGGTGCGCTGGACCGTCTTGGCGTAGCGCGGGTGACGCACCCGCTCCACCACCGCGATCACCGCGGTCTTGTCCATCTTGTTGGACACGACCGTGCCCTCCCGGGTCTTGCGCCGGTTGGGGCGAGCCGCGGCGTCTGCTGCAGCCGGCGTCTCGTCAGCCATTGGTCACTCCTTCTCCGGTGTCACCGGCTGCCGCCTCGGCTTCGAGCTGCTCGGCTGCCTCGATCTCCTGGGCCCGCAACAGGGTCTGGATGCGCGCGATCTCCCGGCGCAGCACCCCCAGGCGGGCGTAGTTGTCCAGCTGGCCGGTGACGTGCTGGAAGCGCAGGTTGAACAGCTCGTGCTTGACCTCCACCAGCCGGGTGGCCAGCTCGTCGGGGGGGAGGGTCCGGAGCTCCTCGGCACTCTTGTTGGGCATCAGACCTCCACCTCCTCCTGCTGCTCGCGGCGGAGCACGAACTTGGCCTTGATGGGGAGCTTCTGGATGGCCCGCTCCATGGCGGACCGGCCCAGCTCCTCACCCACGCCGCCCAGCTCGAACATGATGCGGCCGGGCTTCACGACCGCGACCCAGAACTCGGGGTTGCCCTTGCCCGAGCCCATGCGGGTCTCGGCCGGCTTCTGGGTGACGGGCTTGTCCGGGAAGATCCGGATCCACACCTTGCCGCCTCGCTTGATGTGGCGGGTCATGGCAATACGGGCGGCTTCGATCTGGCGAGCGGTGATCCACCCGGGCTCCAGGGCCTGGATGCCGTAGTCGCCGAAGTTGATCGTGGTGCCGCCCTTGGCGTCGCCCTGACGGCGGCCGCGGTGCTGCTTGCGGTGCTTGACCTTCCTCGGCATCAACATGAGAAACAACTCCTCAGCGCGGCGGTCGACCCGGCTTCGCCGGTCGGCCGGAGCACGATCGAACTCGCACGAACGGTGAGAGGCGAGTGAGTACGAAACGCCATCAGTCGGACTCCCGCCGCATGTGGGGCGCCTCGTGGTGCTCCTCGCGGGTACGGCGCTCGATCTCTTCCTCTTCCGCCAGCAGGCGCTCGAGCTCGGGGTCGACCTCGGGGATGATCGGCGGGGCGCTCTCTTCAGTGGCCGCGGCCGCGTCGCCAGGGGCGGGGGCAGGAGCGGGCGCGGCGGCCGTGGCGGTGCCGGGCTCACCCTGGTCGGGACGGCGGCGACCGCCACCGGCCGAGATCACCCGGCGGGGACGGGACTCGCCGGCGGTGCCGCCGGTGGCCATTTCCGCCTCCCGCTTGATCTTCTCGTCGCCCGAGACCTTGTAGGGGAGGATGTCGCCCTTGTAGATCCAGACCTTCACGCCGATGCGGCCGAAGGGGGTCTTGGCCTCGCGGAAGCCGTAGTCGATGTCGGCCCGCAGCGTGTGCAGCGGCACCCGACCCTCGCGGTATGACTCAGAGCGGGACATCTCAGCGCCACCCAGGCGGCCGGCGCACTGCACGCGCACGCCCTGGGCGCCCGCCTTCATCACCGTCTGCACGGCCCGCTTCATGGCCCGGCGGAAACTCACCCGGCCGGCCAGCTGGTCGGCGATGCCCTGGGCGATCAGCGCGGCGTCGAGCTCGGGCTGCTTGATCTCCTGGATGTTGAGCTGCACCTTCGGGTTCTTGGTGATGTCGGCCAGCTTGGCCCGAAGGCGCTCGGCCTCGGCCCCTCGCCGGCCGATGACGATGCCCGGGCGGGCGGTGTGCAGGTCGATGCGCAGGCGGTCGCGCGTGCGCTCCACCTCGATCCGGCTCACCGCGGCGCGCTCCAGCTCGCCCATCAGGTAGGCACGAATCTTCCAGTCCTCGATCACGTAGTTCTGGTAGTCGCGGTCGTTGAACCAGCGGGACTTCCAGTCCGTGGTGACGCCGAGGCGGAAGCCGTAGGGGTTGACCTTCTGGCCCATTACTCGCCTTCTTCCTTCGGTGACGCTTCTTCTTCAGCCGCGGCCTCGACGGGCGCTGCTGCTGCCTCTTCGGCCACAGCCTCCTCAGCGCCGGCCTCTTCGGCCACAGCCTCTTCGGCGGCGGCTTCCTCGGCCGCGGCAACCGCGGGAGCCTGCTGGTCGACGATGCCGGCCGCCTCTTCCACCGCAGCCACGTCGGCCGCCGCGGGCTGCCCCTCGGTGGCGGTCACCACCTCGGCCGCTTCCGCCGCCACCGGTGCCGTGGTGCCCGGCACCTGCTCGTCCCGGCGACGGGCCCGGCCACCCGCCACCCGGCGGGCCCGGCGGGCCGTGGTCTCGGCTGCACGCTGCGCCCGCAGGCGTGCGATCTGCTCGTCGGCCAGGCGGCTGACGATCACGGTGATGTGCGACGTGCGCTTGCGGATGCGCGTGGCCCGGCCCCGGGCCCGGGGCCGCCACCGCTTGTGGGTCATGCCCTCGTCGGCGAAACAGGCCGAGACGTACAGCTCCTCGGGGTCGAGCTCGTCGTTGTGCTGGGCGTTGGCGACGGCCGAGTCGAGCAGCTTGCCCACGATGCGGGCGGCATCGCGCTCGGTGAAGCGCAGGATGTCGCGCGCCTCGGCGACCGTCTTGTTCCTGATGAGGTCGAGCACGGGGCGGACCTTGGTGGCCGGCGTGCCGCAGTACCGCAGCACGGCCCGCGTCCCCGGGCGCTCGTTGGTCTTGGGGCCCGGCATCAGGACAAACCTCCAGCGCCGGCGCCGATCCGGCTGTGCCGGTCGGTGTCGGCTCGATCGAACTCGGCCGAACGGAGCGAAGCGTGTGAGGCCGAAACCATTAGCGGCGACCCTGGCGCTCTTGGCCGGCGTGGTACCGGAACGTGCGGGTGGGGGCGAACTCGCCCAGCTTGTGCCCGACCATCGACTCGGTGATGTAGACGGGTACGTGCTTGCGCCCATCGTGGACGGCGATGGTGTGGCCGACCATGTCCGGAATGATGGTGGACCGGCGGGACCAGGTCTTGATGACCCGCTTCTCGTTGGCCGTGTTCAGGGCGTCCACCTTCTTCAACAGGTGGTCGTCCACGAACGGGCCCTTCTTCAGTGAGCGCGGCATACGTTCCCCTTACCGGCGCGATCCGCGAGTGCGGCGGCGCCGGATGATGAGCTTCTGCGATTCCTTGTTCTTGTCCCGGGTGCGGCCCTCGGGCTTGCCCCATGGGGACACCGGGTGGCGGCCACCCGACGTCTTGCCCTCGCCACCGCCGAGCGGGTGGTCGACGGGGTTCATGGCCACGCCTCGGGTCTGGGGGCGTACGCCCTTCCAGCGGTTGCGGCCGGCCTTGCCGATCTTGATGAGCTCGGCCTCGGCGTTGCCCACCTCGCCCACGGTGCCCCGGCAGTCGATGGGCACCCGGCGCATCTCGGTGGACGGCAGGCGCAGGGTGGCGAAGTCGCCCTCCTTGGCCACGAGCTGCACGCTCATGCCCGCGCCCCGGGCCATCTTGCCGCCCGCGCCCGGCTTGAGCTCCACGTTGTGCACGGTGGTGCCGACGGGGATGTAGCGCAGGGGCAGGGCGTTGCCGGGCCGGATGTCCGAGCCCTGGCCCGACTGGAGCAGGTCGCCCACCTTCACGTTGGCGGGGGCGAGGATGTAGCGCTTCTCGCCGTCCAGGTAGTGCAGCAGGGCGATGCGGGCGTTGCGGTTGGGGTCGTACTCGATGGCCGCCACCTTGGCGGGCACGCCGTCCTTGTTCCGCTTGAAGTCGACGATGCGGTACTGCTGCTTGTGGCCGCCGCCGCGGTGCCGAGCGGTCTTGCGGCCGTAGCTGTTGCGGCCGCCGGTGCGGGGCTTGGGGGCCAGCAGCGACTTCTCGGGGTGGTCCCTCGTGATCTCGGAGAAGTCCGAGACGGTCTGGAACCGGCGTCCGGGGCTGGTGGGCTTGCGCTTGCGAAGGGGCATCGGTATTCGCCTAGCTCTGGAACAACTCGATGGTCTGGCCGGGCACGAGGGTGACGATGGCCCGCTTGCTGTCGGCCCGCTTGCCGAAGGTGGGCAGGCGCCGGTTGCGCTTGCGCTTGCCCTTCCGGTTCAGCGTGTTCACCTTCTCGACCCGCACGTTGAAGATGGTCTCGACGGCCTGGCGGATCTCGGTCTTGTTGGCGTCGGGGTGAACGATGAAGGTGTAGACGCCCTCGTCGAGGAGCGCGTACGACTTCTCCGACACCACCGGCCGCAGGATCACGTCGCGGGGGTCTTTCATTCCGCCGCCACCTCCCCAGTCGGGGCCACTACGGGCTCCTCCGACACCGGCGCCGACGTCTGCACGTCACCGGCCTTGGCTGCCTCCGCCGCCAGGGCGCTGCCCGGCAGCGTCATCCGGGTGAAGACGATCCAGTCGTTGCACAGCACGTCGTAGGCGTTGAGCTCGGTGGCCAGGAGCAGCTGCACGTCCGTGAGGTTGCGGAAGGACTTGTAGGCCAGCTCGTCCTCGCGCTCCAGGACCACCAGCACCTTGCCCTCCAGGCCCAGGGCGGCCAGGGCGGCCTTGGCCTGCTTGGTCTTGGCCGCATCGAAGTCCCACCGCTCGACGACCACGACCTTGCCCTCGGCGGCCCGGTCCGACAGGGCCGAGCGCAGGGCGAGCTGGATCATCTTCTTGGGGGTCTTCTGGGCATAGCTGCGGGGCTTGGGGCCGAGGGCCACGCCACCGCCGGCCCAGTGGGGCGCCCGGGTGGAACCCTGGCGGGCCCGGCCCGTGCCCTTCTGGCGCCACGGCTTCTTGCCGCCGCCCTGCACCTCGGCCCGCGTCTTGGTCGACTGCGTGCCGGCCCGGGCCGCCGCCAGCTGGGCGGTGACCACCTGGTGCATCACGGGCACGTTGGGCTGGATGCCGAACAGCGTCTCGTCCAGCTCGACCGAGCCGGCACCGCTGCCGTCGATCTTCTTCACGTCCACGTTCGCCATCACTTCCCGCCCTTCACCGCGTTGCGGATGAGGACGACTGCGCCGCGGGGCCCGGGCACCGCGCCCTTCACCAGCAGCAGTTCCCGCTCGGGGTCGGCCGACACGACTTCGAGGTTCAGCGTCGTCACCCGCTGGCTCCCCATCTGGCCGGCCATCTTCGTGCCCTTGAACACGCGGGCCGGTGTGGCGCAGGCGCCGATGGAGCCAGGGGCCCGGTGCTTCTTGTGGTTGCCGTGCCCGGCGCCCTGGCCCTTGAAGTTGTGCCGCTTCATGCCGCCGGCGAAGCCCTTGCCCTTGCTCACGGCGGTGACGTCGATCTTGTCGCCGGCGGCCAGCAGGTCGACCTTGATCTCCTGGCCCACCTCGTAGGCGCTGGTGTCGTCCACCCGCAGCTCCACCACCTTCTTCCCGGGGTCGACCCCGGCCTTGCCGAAATGCCCGCTCTCGGGCTTGTTCACCGTGCGGGCCTTGCGGGTGCCGTAGGTGACCTGGAGGGCGGTATAGCCGTCCCGCTCCAGGGTCTTGACCTGGACGACGCGTGCAGCCGGCACCTTGACCACGGTGACGGGCACGAGCCGGTTCTGCTCGTCCCACACCTGGGTCATGCCGACCTTTTCGCCGACGATCGCTTTGCTTGCCATGGGTCGTTCTCTCTCCGGAGGTGAGGAGGCACCGAAGCCCCGTCACGCGGACGCTCCGCACGGGCATGCCCGGCGGAGCGCTGTCTCGATTGTGCTGCGGCGTTCCCGCGGGCGCCCGCAGACGTCAGTTCGGTGAAGCCCGGCGACTATAGCAGCCTCCCGGCAGGCCGCCTGCCCCGCACGAGCGAGGCAGAAGGGCCTTGCCGCACCTCGCCCCAGCGCATCGCTGCGAGCGAGGGCGGACGGCTATTGGATCTTGATCTCGATGTCGACGCCGGCCGGCAGGTCCAGCCGCTGGAGGGAGTCGACGGTCTTAGGGCTGTGCTCCACGATGTCGAGCAGGCGCTTGTGGATGCGCATCTCGAAGTGCTCGCGGCTGTCCTTGTACTTGTGGGGCGACCGGATGACGGTGTACCGGTGCTTCTCCGTGGGGAGGGGCACCGGGCCACGGACCTTGGCCTGGGTGCGGATGACGGTCTCCACGATCTTCTTGGTGGCGTCATCCAGGTTCACGTGGTCATACGCCTTGAGGCGGATGCGGATCTTCTGTGCCGCGGCCGTGGCCATTGCCTCTCTCCCCTACTTCAGGATCTTCGTGACTCGGCCGGCACCCACGGTGCGGCCGCCCTCACGGATGGCGAAGCGCAGCTGCTCGTCCATGGCGATGGGCTTGCCCAGCGACACCGTCATCACCGTGTTGTCCCCGGGCATGACCATCTCGGTGCCCTCGGGGAGGGTGATGGAGCCGGTGACGTCGGTGGTGCGGAAGTAGAACTGGGGCCGGTAGTTGTTGAAGAAGGGCTTGTGGCGACCGCCCTCTTCCTTGGTCAGGACGTAGACCTGGGCCTCGAAGTCGGTGTGGGGGGTGATGCTCCCGGGCTTGGCCAGGACCTGGCCCCGCTCCACCTCCTCCTTCTTGGTGCCGCGAAGGAGGGCCCCGATGTTGTCGCCCGCGTGGCCCTCGTCGAGGAGCTTGCGGAACATCTCCACGCCCGTGCAGGTGGTCTTCTGGGTGGGGCGCAGGCCCACGATCTCGACCTCGTCGCCCACCTTGACCATGCCCTGCTCCACCTTGCCGGTCACCACCGTGCCCCGGCCCTGGATGGTGAAGACGTCCTCGATGGGCATCAAGAAGGGCTTGTCCAGCTCCCGGACGGGCTCGGGGACGTAGCTGTCGACCGCGTCCATGAGCTCGACGATCTTGTCCTGCCAGGCGCTGTCGCCCTCCAGGGCCTTGAGGGCGCTGACGCGCACCACCGGGGTGTCGTCGCCCGGGAACTCGTATTCGTTGAGCAGCTCGCGCACTTCGAGCTCGACTAAGTCGAGGAGCTCCTCGTCGTCGACCATGTCGGCCTTGTTGAGGGCCACCACGATGGAGGGCACGCCCACCTGGCGGGCCAGAAGCACGTGCTCTCGGGTCTGGGGCATGGGGCCGTCGGCCGCGGAGACCACCAGGATGGCCCCGTCCACCTGGGCGGCGCCGGTGATCATGTTCTTGATGTAGTCGGCGTGCCCGGGCATGTCCACGTGGGCGTAGTGGCGGTTGGGGGTCTGGTACTCCACGTGGGCGATGTTGATGGTGATGCCCCGCTGCTTTTCCTCGGGGGCCTTGTCGATCTGGTCGAAGGCGGTGAAGGTCGTCTTGCCCGTGGTGTCGCGCTCGGCGAGGGTCTTGGTGATCGCCGCCGTCAGCGTCGTCTTGCCGTGGTCGATGTGGCCCATCGTCCCGATGTTCAGGTGGGGCTTGTCGCGCTCGAACTTCTGCTTGGCCATGGCGGCCTGACTCCTTTGTCCTTGGACCCTTATTCGCCGCGTACCCGAGCCACGATCTCCTTGGAGATGTTCTCGGGAACCTGCTGGTAGCTGTGGAACTGCATCGTGTACGTAGCCCGACCCTGGGTCCGCGAACGAAGGTCGGTAGCGTAACCGAACATCTCAGAGAGGGGCACCTGGGCACGAATGACCTGCGAGGTGCCCCGCTGGTCCATGCCCTCGACGCGGCCCCGCCGCTTGTTGAGGTCGCCCACCACGTCGCCCAGGTACTCATCGGGCGTGACCACCTCGACCTGCATGATGGGTTCGAGCAGCACGGGCTTGGCCTTCTTCGCCGCTTCCTTCAGTGCCATCGAACCGGCGATCTTGAACGCCATTTCCGAGGAGTCGACGTCGTGGTAGGAGCCGTACGTGAGGGTGGCCCGCACGTCGACCATCGGGTACCCGGCCACCACACCAGAGGTGAGGGCGTCCTGGATACCGGCGTCGACCGAGGGGATGTACTCCTTGGGAACGACGCCGCCGCTGATCTTGTCCACGAACTCGTAGCCACCGCCCGGGCCCGTGGGCTCGAGGGAGATGACCACGTGGCCGTACTGGCCCCGACCGCCGGTCTGGCGGACGTAGCGGACCTCGACCTTCTCCACCCCGGAGGTGATGGTCTCCCGGTAAGCGACCTGGGGCTTGCCCACATTGGCGTCGACCCGGAACTCACGCAGCATGCGGTCGACCAGCACCTCGAGGTGCAGCTCGCCCATGCCACCGATCACGGTCTGGCCCGTCTCCTCGTCGGAGTGGACCTGGAAGGTGGGGTCCTCCTCCGACAGTGACTGGAGGGCCTTGGAGAGCTTGTCCTGGTCGGCCTTGGTCTTGGGCTCCACGGCCACGTGGATCACGGGCTCGGGGAACTCGAGCGACTCCAGCACGATGGGCGCGTTGGGCGCGCAGAGGGTGTCGCCCGTGGTGGTCTGCTTGAGGCCGACCAGGGCCACGATGTCGCCGGCGAAGGCGGCGTCGCGGTCCTCGCGGTGGTTGGCGTGCATCTGGAGGATGCGGCCGGCCCGCTCCTTGCGGTCCTTGGTGGAGTTCAGGACCGTGTCGCCCTTGAGGAACTTGCCGCTGTACACACGGGCGTAGGTGAGCTTGCCCATGTGGGGGTCGGTCATGATCTTGAAGGCCAGGGCCGAGAAGGGCTCGCTGTCGTCGGCCTTGCGCTCCAGTTCCTCGATGCCCTTGAGGTCCATGCCCTTGGTGGGCGGGATGTCGAGAGGGCTGGGCAGGTAGTCGACCACGGCGTCGAGCATGGGCTGGACGCCCTTGTTCTTGAAGGCCGAGCCGCACAGCACGGGCACGATCTGGTTGGCGATGGTGCCGTGGCGCAGCGCCCGCCGCAGGTCCTCGGGGGTGATCTCCTCGTCCCCGAGGAACTTCTCGGTGATCACGTCGTCGAAGTTGGACAGCACGTCGACCAGGTCGGCCCGCCACTTCTCGGCATCGCCTTGGAGGTCGGCGGGGATGTCGACGACGTTGAAGGCCTCGCCGTTGGGCGAGTTCTCGTCCCAGATCAGGGCCTTCATGGTGACCAGGTCGACCATGCCCTTGAAGTGGCCCTCGGCCCCGACGGGGATCTGGGTGACGGCGACGGTGGCGTCCAGCCGGTCACGGATCATGTCCACGGCCCGGAAGAAGTCGGCGCCGATGCGGTCCATCTTGTTGACGAAGCAGATGCGGGGGACGCCGTACTTGTTGGCCTGGCGCCA
>Ga0070741_10002518_pt1 | contig 48889 bp, 35 predicted proteins | sample Coa_R1_4_FD_66440 | JGI IMG/M metagenome (GOLD analysis project Ga0070741, IMG submission 66440) | Surface soil microbial communities from Centralia Pennsylvania, which are recovering from an underground coalmine fire - Coalmine... | ecosystem: Environmental > Terrestrial > Soil > Unclassified ... | reverse complement strand
ATTTCCGCGATTCAACGGGAGGGCTGCTTGGCCAATATCAGCGCGATTTTCTGGGACCTCGGTGGAGTGCTTCTTACGAATGCCTGGGACCGGAGCCAGCGCGAGAAAACGTTGCAAAAATTCCAACTCGACAGTGAAGAATTTCACGACCGTCACGAAATGCTGGTGTCCTCACTGGAACGGGGAAAGATCGGCTTCGACGAATACCTGGACCACACCGTCTTCTATCGCTCGCGACCCTTCAGCCGCGAAGAGTTCAAAAAATATGTTTTTGATTTGTCGCAAGCAAACGAGAACTCGATTGCGGTGGCGCGGAAATTGGCAGCGAGTTGCCGTTACCTGATGGGCACGATCAATAACGAATCGACGGACCTGAACATCTATCGCATCGACCGGTTCGGGCTGCGGGAAATTTTTGACCTTTTCGTAAGTTCCTGCTTTGTCGGAATGCGTAAGCCCGAGGAAGGTATTTACCGGCTCGCGCTTGAGATCACGCAGCAATCCCCGGAACAGTGCTGCTTTATCGACGACCGGCCGCTGAATGTGGACGCCGCGCGAAGGCTGGGAATGCACGGCATCGAGATGAAAAGCGTGGAGCAGCTAACGAAAGAGCTCAGGGACGTGGGAGTGGAATTCGGCTGAAAACGCACCCAATCAGGGCTTGCGGACGGCAGCAGCGGCTTTGCCGGGCTCCTCGGCTGCAAGCGGCAGACTGAGATCGCTGGCCCAGCAGTCCGACATCACCTTCCAGTCGCCGTTTTTCTGGCGCGCATAGAAGATCAGATACTTGCCGCGGTCTTCACGTCGCTTGCCAGCGGCGGACGGAACCAGCATCTTGCAACGTCCCGATTCGTAAGCCGCGTCTCCGTATAACTCGACGCGAATGGTTTCCATTTCCACTTCGCCAAGGCCGGCCTCCAACTGACCCACAAAAAACTCGCGGATGGCGGCGCTCCCCCGAATCGGCGCGAAGTTGGATCGCAAGAGCACAGCGTCGGGAGCGTAAAGCTCGACCAGGTCGTTCAACTGCTTGGTATTGCAGGCAAGCGCCAAATCTTGGGTGATCTTGCGAATAGTGGCTTCGCCGCGGCTCATTGCCGGTCCGCTGAGCGGGGCGCGAGCAGGGGTCAGATCTCTCGATGCGCCCGAAGCAGCGCGAACGCCAACATCCATTCCACTCTCGACATCGTTTGGAAAGAAGTGGTGATGATAATGATGATGGTAATGGTGCTGTCCGGCGGCGTCTTCTTTCGCCGTAGCAGGGGGCAAAGGCTGCGGCGCCGCACCGTGCGCCGGTTTCACCGCCGCAGGGTCGGCCTTGGCAGCAGGCTGCCGGCGAAGCGCTCCTTCAGGCAGCGGAGTACCGCAGAGCCCGCAGAACTTGTTGCCTTGGTCGTTGGTGTGACCGCAAAAAGTGCAAATAGACATTGAGGTATTTTCCCAACTGGGCAATCCCGAAGCGCGAGGCGGTTGCCGGACATCGCTCTCGAAGCCCAAATCCTGGATCGCCTGCAGCGCGGCTGAAATCGCTCGTTGGCGACTGTTGAGATGGTTCGCCTCGCTCGGCCCTGGCGAAGAACTCCCTCGATGTGGAGCTAGGCTTCCGGGCTCGCTTCGTTGCTTCGAGGAGGGATCCCGCAAAGGCTCAGGTGAGAACTTTCGTTCCGGCACAACGCCACTCCCGTAAGGGCCATTCTATCCCAATCAGCGGCTGGAAAACTCGATTCTGCCTTCGGCTTCCATGGGTACACCATTGCAGGTGGCGGGGCGATAGCGCCACGATCGTATGGTTTGTAGCACACTCTCGTCCTCTGGGGAGCCGGTTCCTTCGAGGATCAGCGGACTTTGAACAGTACCGTCTGTGCCCACAATGAAGCTCACCGTAATACGCGCATCGGGCTCGGTAAAGCCCAGTAATGGATTGGGAGTGGCCAGCGCGCGCGGTAGTTGAGTGCGCTCACATTCATCGGGTATCACCAGGTGTGGCAGGTCGGCGAATTCCGCGTCGCGGATCGTCGCTGTGGTCACTACCTCGGGCGGGTGCAACAAGGATCGCGATTGTCGAGATGGGCTTGCGGCGGCAGATACGGCAACCGTGCTCATCGCCAATATCAGCAATGTCCACCACGTTGTCTGCCAGATTTTTCTCATGCTCTGAACCCGTTCCCAGGTCATAGCCGCATCAGCATCACGGGTTGAAGTGGCAATCGTGCTACCAAGGCGGTACGCCCAAAGGCATTATTTTTCAAGAGCTTACAATCGAAAGACTTCGTTTCTGGCGGACGAGGGTGCAAGATGTTGCAGCATTCAGGGCGTCAGCGGTGTTGCCCACAAACGAAAGGGCTAGGAGACGCCGGGTCCCTGTTCCAAAAAATCGATTCCGTTCCACTAATCTCAGGAGGTATCCGCAGGGTGACAGGAGAACTCCGGGTTGTGAGCCAGATCACATCGTTCTATGAGCATTAGCCGGAAAATTTTGTCAGGCAGTCGCAGACATGCCAGTGACGCGAACCGCGGAGGACCCATGTTTGAGCAAGAGTTGGAAATGGAAACGAAGCAGGGTTCGGTGGTGCCATTGCTTCTGATCGTTGCCCTGATTGTCGCCATTGCGGGCATGGCCGTTTACTACCTGCTGCAAGCCAGAGAGGTGCTCACGCAAGAGCAGGCCACGCCACAAGTGGCGGCGTCCATGGCGGCCCTGGGACCAGTTACGACGCATTTCGCGGTGGGCCTGGTGAAGGCGAGCGTGGCCGAGAAACCGCACGATCCCAATTATCGCTTGATGGAAAAAGCCGGCCTGATCAAGATCGGCAAAGACCAGGGATGGAAGACGCCAGTGCAGTTAACCGACAAGGGTAAGAGTTGGTTGTCGGAAATCAAGGGCATCGGACAATCGAAAGATAAGGATGGCACAGATCTTTACGTTGTACCGCTGGCGGAGAGAAAACTGATGAACATCACGAAGATCACGATGACGGGAACTGGTCATGCAAACGTGGAGTTCACCTGGAAGTGGGAAACCAACAAAATGGGCGATCTGTTCGACGCGAGCGGGACTATGGTCAAGAGCTTCAATACCTGGGACCGTTCGACGCTCATCGATCACTATGGCGCGAACTTCTATCACAACGAACCAACCAAAGCGGTGCTGGCGTTCGCGAAGGGCGATAAGGGCTGGCAGATCGCCCCGGAATACTGACGGGAAGATTCTTTAAGGCTGATTGAAAAGAGAGCGGCCCCGCGCCGCTCTTTTTTGTTGCGGGTCAAAGCAGACGGGGAGAGCCATCCCCGGCACGCAAGGTGAAGAGTGTTACCTCTGGCGGACAGTTCCAGCGCATAGCCAGACGAATAGTTCCGATGCCGCAGTTAGTGTAGAGCGTCGTGTTACCAATCTGCCGCATACCCCAGGGATACTTGCGCGCCAACTGAGGCAGGTAGGGCACGCCGATCAGAGGCAAACGGATTTGTCCACCATGAGAGTGTCCGGAAAGCTGTAAATCGATGGGCGACTTGGCTGAGTAGTCCGCATAATCGGGTTCGTGACACAACAAAACGGTCGCCTCGGTGGCTGGAATCTCTTTGAGAGTCTGGTCCAGACGCGCGGCCTTGTATAGAACATCGTCAACGCCGGCAACCCAGAGGCGAGCGCCATTTCGTTCGACAGCGTGCGAGGCGTTGCGCAAGACCTTGATGCCGCGCGATTGCAGAACCCTGGTGACAAACTCGGGATCGAAAGCGTAATCATGATTGCCCAGAACCGCGAGCAGCGGATTACGGCAGCGTATGTTGGAAAGGAGTTCGGCACACGGGGCGACCTGCTTGGCTTCTCTTGCCCCGATTCCCGCGACGTCAACCAGAGGAGTTGTAATAAAGTCACCCGTGAGCACGACGAGATCAGCATTGAGGCCGTTTACCATCTCGACTGCCGCCTTGATAGGGGTGACGGAAAAAACGGGATCGTAGTGAAAATCGCTCAACTGCGCGATGGTGAATCCGTGGAATTCCCCGGGCAGCCGGCGTAGCGGTACTTCGTAGCGTCGCAGTTGGGGACGCTCGGCTTCGGCCATCGGGGCCGCACAAGCGAGTCCGCCGAGACCGACGATAGCCGCCCCTCCGATCAGAAACTTACGCCTGGTTATGGGAATTTGAGTCAAAACGGTTGTGAACTGTTAATTCAATATTCTACAGGTTGGATAAGAAACACAGCGGCAGCCCGGGCCCGGTGAGTTACAAAAGTTTGCAGTTTAAGTCATTGAGCGCAGTGAGAGGGTATTCAGGTAATGCCTGCAAATGAGCGGAACGCTGAGCAGGAAAGTTCAAAACGTTATCCTGCTCAGCACAAAACGGCGGCACTATTACAATATCGGCGGTGCCGAGGAGCGAGTCGGTGTGTTTAGACGCGTCCTAGTCAGCCGCCATGGCCTGCTGCTCCTGGGAAAGGCTCTGCCGTAGCTGGGCCTCGTACTCTGCCAGACGCTCATTGATCTCTTCTTCCGTTTTGCGGCGCTTAATAATGTCCTCGCGGTAGCGGCGGAGAAAGTAGTCAATAGTTTCGACGCGAATGCGGATCGACCCTGTGGGCTTGTTTTCGTCGAGGTCCTTGAAGCAGAAGTACGGGGTGCCGGATTGCTCGATAATGCCTTCGATCACACCGTAGATGGGCGCGTCGTGACCACACTTGAAGCTTGAAATCTCGAGCGCGACCAGGTTGGGGTGACGAGCGGTAAACTTCGCCGCCCAGACCTTCTGGTTCGTACTGCAGGAATAGGAGTTCTTCCAGGCGTCGGAGATGTCAAGGGCGTGCTTGACTATCCCAGCGCGCACTTCCTCGCCGAACAGGCGCTCCAGCATGTCTTCATCGATCGGCAGCGTGTGCTGTGAGAACACCGGGTAGCCCAGCTTCTGGAACTCCTCCATGATCTCGTGGTTAAGGCCAGGATCGTGATGATAAGGACGCCCCAGCATGACAATGCCAATACGGTCCTCACGCTCGAGTTGATCAAGCACCTGGCGCGCACGGCGGCGGATGCTGGTCTCGTAATTCGTCAGCGCTTCGAAGCCGGCTTCGACGGCACGATCGTTTTCTTCCTGCGACAACCCCAGAATGCCCTCCCAGGCCTTAAACATCTGGTAGGCGAAAAGTTTGCGGTCCTGGAAATTGAGAATGGGATCGACGTAGGCGACGTTGTTTTCACCAAATACGTCGTTCTCCTTGGTGAAGGCCGCTTTCACGGTTGCCGGGGTTGCGGTTACGGTCGGGCACGCATTGGTGCCGACGATGTTCACCAGCGAGGTGTGGAGCACGTCGTACATGGGAAAGAAGATCACGTTCAGCGGCTTCTTGCGGTGCTTCTCCTGGATCAGGTTGTACACATGCGAGATGCCGATCTTTGCCGGGAAACACGGGTCAATCGCGCCGCGGCTGGCGCCCGCGCGGTATAGCTCGGAACTGGTGTAGTCGGAATAGATAATGTTTTCCGGCTGTACGCCGAGGCTTTCGAGATAAGCATTGAACAGGGGGGAATACACGTAGGCATTGAGTACCCGAGGAATGCCTATGCGGATATTCTTGCGGTTCTGCATTAGTGCGATACGCTGTTTCGCGGCCTTGGTCCAGGCACGTGACGGGATTGGATCGGCGACACTCTTGGCGTTAGTGGGACGGAAAACCTCGCGCGAGGCGATATCGACAAAGCTGGGATTCGCCTCCTTGACCTGGTCGAGCCCGGCCTTGATGTCTTTCATCTCGTTAACATCTTCGACGGTTCCCTTTTCGCAGGTGGCGATGATAAGACGCTGCTCGCCTTCCATCAGCGGCACTTTCGTCTTGCGCGGCTTGGGCGGCTCCAGAGAGGCGAGTGAAACGAAGCTGGTGGTCGCCGGCTGGACTTCAGTCTTGATGTCGATGAAGGTTCGCAGGCAGTTGTTCTTACAGAAATTGCAGCGTGTGTTCTCGTTGCGGGTAGTGCGGTATTCAATTCTGCGGACGGCATCGAGACCGACGAAGGTGGTGCGAACGCCATTTTTCCACAAGCGGACGGATTCGACGCCTGCTCCAATGGCGCCGGATTCGCCGCAATGCTCGTGGACAATGACTTCCGGCCGCTTACCGGCAGCGCGAAAACTATTGTTGATGAAGTCAACTTCGGCTTTTACGACAGCCAGATTGTTTTGCGTGCCGCCTTGCAGAACGAATCGTGATCCCAGCGCAGCCAGGTTCGGAATGCTGGCAACGTAAAGGAAAACATTTTTGGGCAGCACTGCAGCCAGGCCTGCCAGAATTTCCTCCGCGCGCCAGCCTTGCCGCTGGAAATTGACGATATCGGACTGCATGAAGACGGCGCAGCCGTATCCGAATACCGGCATGGCCTGGGCTGAGAATGCCATCTCAGCGTAGTCTTCGACCTTCAGGCCAAATCCTTCTACCGTGGACTGCAGGAAATAGCCGTTTCCGGCGGAGCACTGGGTGTTGAGCTTGAAATCTTTAACGCGGCCGTTGTGCAGGATAATAAGTTTAATGTCCTGCCCTCCGACGTCCACAATGACGTGGGGATCGTCGTAGAACTTCAGCGCCGACTCTGTGTGCGCGACGGTCTCGACCAGGGCGACGTCGGCCTTGAGAACATCTTTCAAAATATCCTTTGCGTAACCGGTTGTGCCAACCCCCAGGACCTCGAGCTTGGCTCCCTGGGCCTCGACCTGCCCGCGCAGGTTTTCGAACATCTCGATCGTGTCCTGGATCGGGTTGCCGTTCGAGAGCTGGTAAGCCTTGCAAAGGATGTCGCCGTCTTCGTTCAGCAGCACGGCCTTAGTCGAAGTGGAACCACCATCGATGCCAATGAAGCCACCCACGGTCGAGTTTCTCTGAAAGCTTGCTGGCGTAAACTTCTTTCGCTTGTACTGCTCCCTGAAGAAATCGAGTTCTTTGGGATCGCTGACCAGGCCCTTGCCGCCCGACTTGGCCTTTTCTTCCTGGCGTCCATATTCGATGTAATGCACGAGCTGGTCGTAGCCGCGATAGCAACCTACACAATCGTCTTCGCCCTTGCCGAATTCAATGGCGCCGAGCGCGGCGAAATACTGGGCGTTCTGCGGGACCTTGATCAGATCTTCGGGCTTCGCGCCCGCGGGTACTTCCACTTTGCGCTCGCTCCACATGCGAGGAATATTCGCTTGCCAGGCTTCGCGCATCCCCTTGATAAAGCTGTTCGGACCGCCGAGCAGCAGGACGTGGGGCTTGAGGGTGTTACCGCGCGTGAGAACGCTAAGGTTCTGAAGCACAATAGCGTCGAAGAGCGAAGCCATGAGTTGATCGGGAGGCGTGCCGACTTTCTGCAAACTGTTGATATCGGTCTCGGCGAACACGCCGCACTTCCCTGCCACTTTGTGTAGCTTGATGCCGTGGTAGCCCTGCTCGCAGAGTTCCTGCGCGGGTATTTTCAGCTTGGCATTGATCTTGTCGATCACTGCGCCCGTGCCACCGGCGCACTTGTCGTTCATGGAAGGAATCTTCTTCTTGCGTCCCGACTCCTCGTCATCCTTGAAAACAATAATCTTCGCGTCCTGACCGCCAAGTTCGACCACCGAATAAACTTCGGGATGCAGCTTCTCAACGGCCAGCGCGACTGCGGTGACTTCCTGCACGAACTTGGCGCCGATCTGGTCAGCGATGCTCCCGCCGCCCGACCCTGTCATGAACATACGAGTGTTGTGCTTGTTCATGCCGACTTCGGCTTCCATGCGCTTCAGGAATTCCAGGGTCTTCTCGGGTTGTTTAGTGTCGTGGCGCTGGTAATCCTGCCACAGGATCTCGTCATTGGCGGCATTCACAATCACCGCCTTGACAGTGGTGGAACCTACGTCCAGTCCAACCAGGAACTTCGCGCTGTGATCGTGTCCGTGTGCCTGATGCTCGTGCATTACACCTCTCCCGTGAGTTACTCGCTATGCTGCGCAGGGAATAAAGCTGGAGAGCGGCGGCCGGCCCTCCAGCCAGCAGCCGCTAGGCCGCGTTCGGAACCGCTATTCCGGGAACCCGCGAACGGCGCCAGAATCGCGTGCTGTAATCCATGCGATCGCTGACGTGCGCTACGAATTGCGCCGCCGTGCCGGCAATACCCTCGTGATGAGGCACGTGGTAGAAGGGCCGCTTCAGTTCCGGGTGTTCGTCAATGTATTCGCGGATCTCCTCCAGAGTTTTGCCGGTTGACTTCAGGACAGTTTCGAATTCCGCCTTGGCCTTGACCTTGGCTTCTCCAAGCGCCATCTGCACTCGGCTGTGGGCATTGACCTCGCCTTCACCTGAAGTTTCGATGGGCAGGAAGATCATGTCCTTGAATTTATTCACCACCGCGGATTGCACGCCGTCAGACTGCGAAGAAGGCATACACCCGAAAGGCTTCAGGGCCAGCACCATGTGACAGAGATGGTGAACGGTGTAGTAGACGTTCTTGCCGACCTCGAGGTGTCCTTCACCGCCGCGGGCGAACTGGTTGTAGAACGGATGAGCCATCTCCGCGAGTTCCTTCTGCGGAACCAGGTGATGCGTAATTCCGCCGAGATTTTTGATGGTGCGGTGATAGAAGAAATTCCACATGATCTCGCCGAATCCAATCCCGAGCAGGCGCTTGCGCAGCCCGAGTTCGTTCGCCAAGTGTTTCTTAATTTCGTACCACTCGGGATTGCGATGTGGACGATTCACCGGCCACTTCTCTTTGGCATGCGCTTTGGCCTGGTACATGAGATAGGCCACCCAGGTCGCGATGGGCTCCACCATGACCTGCGCCCCCTCCCGCTCCAGGAAATCAAACATGTGGAAGTTGCCATCGCCTTCGGTGATCTGGGCCCAGAACTCGCCAGTGATCTTGACCAAAGGTTTCACGCGCGTGCGGTCCACCTCGATGGTGTCCATCTTCTCGCGGGCGGCATGTAGCGCGTTGAGATAGTCCTTGCCCCACATATGCTCGTGCCATTTGCCCAACACGTTGAACGTATTGCGCAGCACCTTGTTCTTCTCGACCTTGGGCTTCAGCCAGGCGGGAGCGCGCTCCTCGATTTCGAAAGAATCGCGGTTCTTGAGGTCTTCACAAAGGCCATCTACCGCCTCGCGGAAGATGCGGTCGGTTTCGCCTTTGGTCACCTCGAAGGGGCGAATCTGGTAGATCAAGTCATTGAAGACGTCACCAAGATGCATGGCGTTCAGCATGCCGAAGCCGAAATCGATGGTGAACTTCAGGCCCGGCTCGCCGGAAGCGGCCTTGATGCCGTCGCTATCCTTAAACAGCAGGACGCGGAAGCCGTCGAAACCTGCATTCTGCAATGCGAAGCGGTACTCGGCTTCGTACATGCCAAAGCGGCAGGGGCCGCACGACCCGGCAGTAAAGAAGACATAGTTATCGAGAATCTGCTGGCGCGGAATGCCCTGAGATTCCAGGAATTGCAGATACTGCACCAGATTGCCGACGGTGAAGTAGGTTGGATTACACTGACCGTTATTACCGTACTCCTTGCCAATCTGGAAAGCCGACACGTTCGGGACCGGGAGCTTCTCGCACGTGTAACCGCAGCCCTGGAAGACGGCGCGAATCAAATCCTCGTGTTTCCAGGTAAAGCCGCCGAACAGGATGGTGACGCGGCTTCGCTCTTCAGCGGTAAAGGCCCGCTCGATGGGGCGATGAAAATGTTGCGGCTGATCTAAGCCAGCCAACTGGCGCAGCTTGATGCGCTCGGCGCGCAGGCGCTCCTGCAGTTCCTGGTCCAAGTCAATTTGTACGAGTCTCGAACTCGCCATTGAATCCTCCAACGTGGGTAGTCTGTGGATTTTGGGGGAGCAGACGCCTGCTGGCGGTCCGCGAGGATGGTTTCGCAAAAGCAAACTCGGTCAATGTGGTGCCGTGAGACGCACCCTGATGTCGATGGGAAGCTTGGGAAAGACGATTCCCGGCGGCATCCGGCTGGCCCCGGAAGGTCTGGCAAAGCGCCACCGTTCGTACGCGCGAACCGCCGGAAGCCTGGTCAGAGCACCTGGCGAACCTGAACTGCTTAGTCACGTCCGAGCCGGCCATGTAGAAATGGGCAGGCACCATCGATCACGTCCAAATGGTCTGTTTATGTTGCGCGTTGCATATCACAACGGTATGTGATCTACGTCACATACATCGTGTGATGTTTGTCACAGTCCCTCAACTTGCCAAACGTTCGAGAGCGTTGCGGTCGCGGATAACAAGATTCGAACCGCGAATCGCAATCACACGATCACGCCGTAACTGCACGAGCAAGCGGGTCACAGTTTCACGCGTAGTCGCCGTCATTTGTGCAATCTGTTCCTGAGTCAGCAGGAAGCGGGCGCTGGCCGCTTCATTCTGTTCCCCTGGATCGGCACAGATATTCAGGAGAAGTTGAGCGATTCGCGCTGTCGCCGTATTCAGCAATCCCAAGTTCCTAAGGCTTTCCAGGGCCTGCTGGTACTCCAGGCTAAGGATTCGCATGACATTGGCCAAGGCATCACTGGAGCTACCCAGAAAGCGAATGAAATCCTCACGCTTCATGAAGCGGACCACGGACGGGGCCAGCGTCTCTGCATTCACCTCGTAGTTTCTACGGGCGAAAGCAGCGCTGAGGCCGAGAACGTCGCCGCTTTCAGCCACCCGAAGCATCAGTGGCTTGCCGCCGCGGGAGGCTGTCACCTTCGCCTTGCCTGAGCAAAGGATAAAGACGCCGCGGCAGGGCTGATCTTCGGAAAATAGTTTCACATGAGCGGGATAGGTAACCGCCAAGCTGATCTGATCCAAAAGCTGCAGAGTGTCAGGTGGGAGATTGCAGAAGGCCTGCTCAGACTTCGCCTTGCAGGCTGCACAGCCATCGAGAAAAAGCAAATCCGAACCCATCAAACTTCATCCCGCCCGAAAAGGACACTCGATGTTTGACGACGACGTAGAAAATTCTCCAGCAGAAAACCGATAGCAAATAAGGAATTAAGGATACCAGAGCGAATCGAAATCGCGGTAATTCCGTCTCCCCGATGCGAACTAAAATTCAAATCACATACAGCAAAATCTCAGGAGCGCTAATTGGATGTGACGCTGCGCCGTTGAAAGCAGTCACGGCCGATAGTTAACTTGTAATTAACAACGAAATAACTCGGCGGCTGCTCGTTGCCCGCTGTGGATGGCAGCATGCACGGTGCCATTGTGTCCTCGGAAGTCTGTCGCTTCCCCGGCAAAAAACAAAGTGTCATCGATGGGCCGGGAAAGCTCCCGCTGGGCGCCTTCTCCACCAACCTTCACATAACTGTAAGCGCCACGCGAGAACGGATCTGACTGCCAATCGTGCGTATATGCAGAACTCAAGAGTTTGCTGAGTGCCTGAACGCTAACCGGCAGGATACGCGACAGTGTATGCAAAGCGGTGCCTGTGACAACATCATTGCCCTTGCCTGCGAGGGTCTCCGCGCAATGAAACGGAGCCCATCCGGTGATGATGGGAAATTGTCGGGGCGCCGTCGTCCACCAGGTCGGGAACGGGCTCTCGCTGGATAAGAGAAATCGCAGGTCCGCGAGCGTCTTTTGCGGCAGGCGTGACGAGGGATGCAATGCGTCCCAAAAACGTTCTCTGAAGCAAAGCGTAATGCGGATCACCTTGCCCATCACAAGATGCCGCAAAGCGTCGTGCTTGGATTTGGGCAACTCGGGATTGAATTGGATGTGGCCTTCGTCTGCCGGTGTGGATTGAAGGACTCCGAGCGGCACCGTCAGGACGAGTTTTGCGGCGGAGAAAGTGGGCGTGAGGCCGCGCGCTGCTATCCGAACTTGACCGTGACCCCAGCGGATCCTCTCGACTACCGTGTTCAGGAACATGGGGACAGCATGCTTCTCCAATTCACTGCGAAAGTATTCGACCAGCGATTGGTAACCGCTTTCCATGTGGAATGTACGATCGCCGTCGACTTGTTCCTGCGCGCGCAGGCCGTGCACCAGCGAGTGCACACTGACCAGCGCGGGATCAGCAGCATGAAAACCAGTCACGTACCGGCGGGCCCAGTTCTTTGCCTGTTCGTACCGGGGCTCGCGGCAACAGCGTTCTATAAAGTGCAAAAAGGACTCATCCGGCTCGCGATCGTTCATCTTGGCCATGAGTTCGTCCACTTCAGCGAAGAAATCGCTGGGACGCAGTTCACCCTTTTCGGCAACCCAGTTTTCACCACCTCCCTCCCAGGCGGGGATTTTCTGCCGGCGCAGGATGTCCCAGATTTCAGCAGGACGACCGTGGATGAATTCCGCGCCGAGCTCTACGGGAGCGTTAGAGGCGGCATCATGCCTGGTGAAAATTCGTCCGCCGATTCGGTCGCGTGCCTCGAGGATCGCAACCTTGTTGCCAGCACGGGCCAGTTCGAGGGCCGCGGCGAGTCCTGCAGCCCCGGCCCCAACTACGATAATTTGATAGTCGCTCACTGAACCGGTAGCTCGTAGTAGATGCCGGCAGAATCGGTTCCGCTGTATACGAGCCTGGCACGGCGAGACACGGGCTGCTATGAGCCGCAATGAATTCTCACTGATGCCGGCTGTCCATTGACAAACCTTTACCCGGATTGACCGACTTTTTACGTCGATGCAGCGGGGAATCTGCTAAACAGGAAATGTCACGTCAATGCAAGATTCATCACTGGAGGTTTTCATGAATATGTTTCGCAAGAGAGCATGGATCGGCTGCCTATTGGCGCTGTTCCTCTCGATTCCCCTGTTCGGCATGGCGCAAGACCAGGACGCCCCGCCAGCGCCGCAAGAAGAACAGGGTGGGCCGCCGCCCCAAGACCAGGCATCTCCCGGAGGACACCAGGGACGACATGGCAGGGGCGGGATGATGGCATCACCGGAGCAGCGGCTTGAGCACATGAGCCAGGCACTGAACCTCACAGACGATCAGAAAGCCAAAATCAAGCCGATGCTGGATGAGGAGTCGAGCAAGCTGCAATCGCTACGCAGCGATTCTTCCATGTCGCAGCAAGACCGGCGGGCGAAGTTTATGCAGATCCACCAGGAAACCCTCGACCAGATGAAGACGGTACTGAACTCGGACCAGCAGAAGAAGCTTGCAAAGATGCAGGAGAGAATGAAAGAGCACATGAATGGGCAGACCGAAGGACCAAAGTAGCTGAACTCTGGCCGACGATGGCGGGCTGAGCGGTCCCTATAAGTGCGCGCCGCCCACAAGCAGCACTTGCCCACAGCCGCTCAGCTGCGCCGCCAGTGCGAAAGCATGATTTGGACTTACCGCGTGGGCTGCCCGGCCCATTCCGAACAGTGCAGTGTCAGATCGCTCTGCACGACCTGGGGCTGTCGCGACACTGGGTTACTTACGACGAATTCGAATCGTCCTGCCGTACTCGGAAACGACACTGCGATATTGCCGCGCGGCACCGATCCACCCTGGTAAAGAGCGGTCACTCTCTGCCTGCGTTTCCAAGCTTCAAAATCGGGTGATCGAAACAGCAGCAGCTGAACACCACTACCCGGTGGCGAACAGAATGAGCCGACGACCCGGGCACCGCGACAACCAGAGGGGAATGCAAATGGATACGCAGCAAAACTCTTGCCCTGAACCGTGATCCGCGGTGGAACGATCGGTTGCGAGAAGTCGACTGGCAGGGATCGAGCTGGTTGCGAACGAATGCCGGCGCTTGCTGGTGATTGCTTCAGTTTTCGCATCGTCACAAACGTGACGAGACCGACGGCTGCCAAGCCCAGGAACACAATGATCAGCAGCTTTTGCACCTGCCGTTCCTGGGCCGCCGTGTCGAGAGTGATGGACGCAGTGGACGGCTGATCAAAACGGTAGCGGCATTGAGGACAGGAGGTGGCGTCATCCGCGATTTCCGTGCCGCACTTGGGACAGAGCATTCTCCCACTCCAGGACGAGCGCAAGATTATTCGCGGGCATGTTGAGTGTCAATCAGCACATTGCGAGTACCCTATTATTGCGCGGTGTTGGGGACCCGCGGAGGACGTCGCGATGCAACATCGCAATGTTGGGAATTCAGAGTTGAAGGTTTCGCTTGCAGGCCTGGGCTGCAACAACTTCGGCGGCCGCATCGCGCTCGAAGCTACGCGAAAAGTTGTGCACAAGGCTTTGGATCTCGGTGTCACCCTGTTCGACTCCGCGGATATCTATGGCAATTCAGGAGGCTCAGAAACATTTCTTGGACAGGCACTGGGCGCGCGGCGCAAAGACATGGTGCTCGCTACAAAATTCGGTATGAGCATGGCCGATTCAACCACGGTGCATGGGGCCTCGCGCGAGTACGTCCTCTCCTCGGTTGAGGGGAGTCTCCGGCGTTTGCAGACGGATTGGATCGACCTTTACCAGGTGCATCGGCCAGACCCGAACACACCCATCGAAGAAACATTGCGCGCGCTGGAAGATCTGACCAGCAGGGAAAGGACCGTTACATCGGATGCTCGAATTTCGCTGCCTGGCAAGTAGTAGAGGCGAAGTGGACATCGCGCAAATCCGGCATTCATTCGTTTGTCTCCTGTCGACACGACTACAGCCTGGTTGTGCGCGACATCGAGCGGGAACTGACACCGGCGATGCAGAAATACCAGATCGGCTTGTTGCCCTACTTCCCGCTTGCCAGCGGATTGCTTACCAGTAAGTACAGGCGCGGCGCTGAAATTCCAAAGGACTCCCGCTTCGCGGCGTGGCCGCGATTAGCCGACCGCTATCTGAATGAAACCAACTGGAAAATCGTGGAGCGACTGGAGCGGTTCTGTGCCAGGACGGGGCGTAGTTTACTCGAGCTTGCTTTCAGCTGGCTGGCATGCAAGCCTGTCGTGGCAAGTGTGATTGCAGGAGCAACCAAGCCGGAGCAGGTGGAACAAAACGTCAAAGCGGTCAATTGGAAATTGTCAGCAGAAGAGATGGCAGAAGTGGATCGGATTACCGCAAAACAGGGTTGCTGAGGTTCTCTGGCATCTGATCAGACGTTTTAGTCAGAACCGGAAATCGCCCTTCACTCACCCGCGGCGGTTTACTTGCTGCTTACCTCGTTCCAGAGGAATGCGAGTTCATCGGCGACATCGTTCACTAATTGCGCGATCGAGACGCCCGCGCTGTGGCCCGCCTTGGTTTCATAATGCAGCAGGATCGGGCGATCACTGCCGCTATCTGCCTGCATGATGGCGGCCATCTTACGCGCGTGCAAGGGATCTACGCGGGTATCCGAATCGCCGCTGTTGAACATGATGGCCGGATACTTTGTTCCCGGTTTTACGTTCTGGTACGGCGAGTACTTCAGCAAATAGGCGAACTGCTCTGGATTATCGGCGGACCCGTACTCGGCGGTCCACCAGCGCCCGACAAGAAATTTCTGGAAACGAAGCATATCGGTCAGGGGGTAGCCGCACCAGATCGCGCCGAACAGATCGGGTCGCTGCGTCATGGCGGCGCCCATTAAGAGGCCGCCGTTGGAACGTCCCCGAATGGCGAGATGCGCGGGTGCAGTGTACTTATTGTCGATCAGGTACTCGGCTGCCGAGTAGAAATCATCAAAGACGTTCTGCTTCTTTTCGAACATGCCGGCTTCATGCCAAGCTTCTCCGTATTCTCCCCCACCGCGCAGATTGGGCTGCGCATAGTAGCCGCCCTGCTCCATCCACCACGCGTACTCGGGGTCCCATTGCGGGGTAAGGCTGATATTGAAGCCGCCGTAAGCAAACATCAGCGTGGGTATAGTCGCGTCCCGCTTCAGTTGTTTCCTGGAGGAAACGAACATCGGGATGCGGGTGCCGTCCTTCGATTGATAGAAGAGCTGCTTGACTTCGTACTGATCTGAGGAGAACGGCACCTTCGGTTGCGCGAAAACATCACTTTTTCCGCTGGTTACGTCGTAGTGGTAAATCGTGCGCGGGAAGTTGAAGGATTCGAAACTATAGAAGCCTTCCTTCGCTGCGGCACGTCCCAGCACAGCACTCGCGGACCCTAGTCCGGGGTACGTGATGGTACCCGCGGCTTGACCATCCATAGTAAAAATGCGGGTGCGAGTCACGACGTCGTGCAAGCCTGTGGCGAAAAGCCTGTCGCCAACAATGGAGACGTCTGAGATGACGTCTCCGCTTTCCGGGACGACAGTTTGCCAATGCGCTTGGGACGGGTCCGCAATGGAGACTTTCAGGACACGGTACTTCTCGGCTCGATAGTCGGTCAGGACGTAGAGGTCATCCTGATAGTTGATGGCTTCAAAACGATTGTCGATGCCATGAATGATCGGGCGAATGGGAGCATCGGGCACGTGCAGGTCTTTGGCATAAATATCAACCCGTTTGGGAGGAACTCCGTGACTCACGGTGATGAGGAGGTAACGTTTGTTCTCCGTGACCCCGGCATCGATCAATTCCATCGGCCCGAGCGTCTCCCCATTGAACTCCTTGCCGAAGATCAACTGATCGGAGGCGACGGGTGAACCCAAACGATGAAAGAAGACGAGAGTTCCCGTGGGCTCAAATCGGCTGTAATAGACGGCGTGATTGTCGGGACTCAGGCTAACCTGGCTGTAACGGGCTTTGGGCAAAACGTCCGGTAGTTCCTGATGCTTATTTACATCGAGGAGGTGGACGGTTTTCTCGTCGGCGCCGCCTTCCCGTACGCTATAGACGAGCAAGTCTCCATTTTCCGAGACGTCCTCGATCCGCACCGACGTGTTCTGGTCCGTACTTAGCGTATTGGCATCGACCAGGCGCTCGTCCTGGCCGTGAAGTCCCCTGCGTACATAGATGGAAGACTGATTTTCTTCGGGCTGACGCTTGGTGAAGAAATAGTTCCCATTGCGCTCCCGCGGAACGGTGAACGTTTCGACCCGCTCCAGTTCGGTAAGGCGCTTCACGATCGCAGGACGATTCTTTACCTGCGAGAGATATTCCTCCGTGTAGCGCATTTGAGCTTCAATCCAGGCACGCGTCTGCGGGCTTTTCGCGTCTTCGAGCCAGCGGTATGGATCCGTAATCACGACGCCGTTGATGGTATCCGTCACTGGCTTCGCTTCGGTGGGCGGCGGAGGGGCAAGGGTAATGCCATGCCCACCGTGAATCTCCGCGGGGCGGGCCATACTGAGGACGGCCAGGCAACATGCAAGAGCGAGTGAAGAGGCAATGCGCTTTTTCATGAGACTCTGTTTACTCTCCAGCGTTCCGAAGGATCAGCCACAAATCATACTTGATAGTCCTTTCCGCCGACGATCCCCCGGATCTCAACATTTCCGCTATTGACGCTACCGGTATGTCCGACAATGACTTCGAGCTGCCTGCGTTCGAAGCCCAGCCGAGTCAATATTTCATTGGCGATCAGGCCGCGGACGCGACCAGGAGATCTTGATTGGTTTGCGCTCTAAACAAGTGCGTTCGTAACTTGATTAACCACGGACCGCTCCTGACAACAGACTCGAAGCACCAGACGCGGCGAACCGGGCGAGAACTTCCATCGCTATCCCGAACCTTTTCTAGCAGGATGATTCATCCCGCTGAAGAATTGCGCGATGTTACAATTGACCATCTTGTTGGCGAGGAACCCGGCATTGTGTAGGCATGAACGTCACAGAGAAGGAAGCGCCGGGCGGTACGTTGTCCCGCGCGTGGCACGAAGCCGGGCGAACGGCGCGAAGTCAGCACTGGCCTGCCAGTGACAGAACCGCATCGGGAGCGCCGCTTAGCAGTGTGAATCTGCGGGAGGCCTTCGGATTTGTATCCATTTCGACGCCGGCGCCGCGAAACGCGTTTGCTGACATCGAATACTGACTCACCACTCGCCATGGCCATGACTGAGGCATGACCAGACCTTCAGATAACCCAGAGTTCCGCCGTCGGCAAAGCCGTATTCAATCTGAATCAAGCCGCTGGGAGCGCCGCACGTCAAATCAGCCCACCAAATGACAACTGATTCAAGGATTCTCTCCAAATTCCCGATCGGGTTCATGTTAACTTTCCTTCCGCGGCCCATCGTCCCACTGAGCACCGCAATTTCTCTTGACGGTTCCTTGAACTTGGCTGATAATTTCGCGCATTCTCGAGCCATCCCCCGGCTCAAAATCGACGTACTACATCCTGATTTGTGCTGTAACTGATCCGGTTTCATACGGGATTTCTCCTGCTCTGGTGGGCAGTAGATCGAATCTCGCCGGGCTCCACCCGGGTGCGGGTTCTGCTGTCTTAAGTCTCCAATGCTAATTCTAAGGAGAGAAGACCAGTATGCGAATTCCTCGGATCGCAGCATGCATTTGGGTTTCTGTCGTCGTTACGATACTCGCTATTCCGCAGCTTTTTGCGCAAACACTAACCACCACCGCGGGCGGCTTCGTCGGCGACGGGCGGCAGGCCGCTAAGGCCAGTTTTAACACTCCTTTTTTTATTGCCCAGGATTCCGCGGGAAACACTTATCTGAGCGATTTCGAAACGCATCGGGTTCGCAAGATTACGCCCACCGGCGTGATCTCAACGTTCGCCGGGACCGGCATCTCTGGTTACAGCGGCGATGGCGGTCCTGCCAATGCCGCCATGCTGAGTTATCCCACAGCACTGGCCTTCGATTCCGCGGGAAACCTTGTGATCGCGGATGGCGGGAACAACCGGATACGTAAGGTGAGCAAAACCGGTGTCATTACCACATTTGCGGGAACAGGAGCCAAGGGATACAGCGGAGATGGGGGTCCAGCACTGCAAGCCACCTTCAATCAGCCCTACGGACTGACATACGATGCCAAGGGCAACTTGTATATCAGCGATATTGGCAATTCTGTCGTTCGTGTGATCAATACTTCATCCATCATCACCACTTATGCCGGCGACGGCATTTACGGCTACAGTGGCGACGGCGGGCCGGCAATTCTTGCCAGTTTGAGTTTTCCACGCGGCTTGGCCAGCGATTCCGCAGGAAACCTCTATATCGCTGACACCGATAACCATGTTGTACGAAAAGTGAACGCAGCGGGGACAATTACTACCTACGCTGGAAATGGGAGCAATGGCTACAGTGGAGACGGGGGACCCGCGACCAGCGCCGCTATCGGCCGTCCACGAGGATTGCTGGTCCGCACGGGAAGCCTCTTCATCACCAATGGGGGACACTCCAGGGTGCGAACTGTCTCGCTCTCTACCCAGATCATCAGCACTTTTGCGGGCTCCTCCTATGGCTACGACGGAGATGGTAACCCGCTGCTTTCTTCTCAATTCGCCGGTGGCAGCGGCATGATCTTCACCAAGAGCGGCAACTTTGAAATGGCCGACAACGGTAATGCCCGCCTGCGCATGGCGAGTGGAGGTTTGATGAGGACCGTCGCCGGCGGGTATATCGGCGATGGAGGCGCGGCCACCACGGCGAACCTCGTGCTCCCGGAAGCGCTCGCATTTGACAAGAATGGCAACTATTACGTTGCTGAGTACAACGGAAATCGAATTCGCAAAGTGACGTCTACCGGAGCAATCTCCACATTTGCCGGAACAGGCATCAGCGGCTACACCGGAGATGGAGGCGCTGCAACCGCAGCAAGGCTGGATCTGCCATTTGGTGTTGCTGTCGATTCCTCCGGAAATGTATTCATTGCAGATGACGGGAACGCGGTTATTCGGGAAGTAGACAGCAGCGGAAACATTTCAACATTCGCCACAGACCCAAATTTCATCGCGCTAGGACCAATGGCGATTGACGGGGCTAACAATCTCTTTGTGACGGACTCCGGCTCGTGTGTAATCTGGAAAATTTCGCCTGCTGGATCCGTTAGTGTCGCGGCGGGAGTGCTGTTGGCGTGCGGCTATAACGGAGATAACGTGCCCGCCACGAGCGCTGAACTCAATCAGCCGTTCGGTGTAGCCGTGGACAGCAAAGGGAACCTGTTTATCGCGGATTCAAATAACAACCGTGTTCGCCGCGTGAACACTTCCGGAATTATTACGACCTTCGCCGGGAACGGCACATGCGGTTTCAGCGGTGATGGCGGTCTGGCGACTTCCGCGGAACTGTGTTTCCCAGAGGGCGTCGCCCTCACGTCAACCGGAGCGGTCTACATTGCGGATAGTTTTAACTTCCGCATTCGCAGCGTCTCCAGAGGCACGATTAACACGTTCGCCGGCACCGGCACATCCGGGTATAACGGCAACCGCCTTGCGGCCTTGAGCACAAACCTGGACGACCCAGTCGCGGTGACGGTGAATGCCCAAGGTGTGCTGTACATGATCGACGATGCTCAAGCTCTGGTGCGGCGTATCCATTAACGCTTTGTATGGCCCGCGTGGGTTACGGCGCGAGACGGGCGTAGAACCCAAGACTGTGGGCGGCTACATCAGGCCGCGGCAGCGCGCTTCTTGCCTGCGGGCTTCGCCATGCTCTCAATCTGTGCGAGATGGTTGAGATCGTGCCCGGCGATCATTCTTAAAAGGTGGGGGAGAGTCTCCTTTCCGCGCTCTTGATGCATGCCGTAGTGGTCCCACTTGTCTTTGGGTAAGGCTTTCAACATGGCCACATTCGCTTCCCGCAGCGCGCGGAAGACCGCGAGTGAAGCCTTGGGATCGCGATGAGCGTAATCGAAGGTGGTGGCCCAAACGTCCTGATCGAATGCCTGGATCGTGGCGCCATTTTCGGCAGCAATCTGCCGTAGCCGCCAACTGAGCACGATCTCCGCGTCCGCCAGGTGGGCTAAAACTTCAGCAATCGACCACTTGCCTGGTTGCAGGCGACGCATCATTTGCTTCTTTTCAAGACGAGCAATCGCTTTGGCGAGCTTTCGGGGAGTTTCCTGATGCACGCGCAACGGATCCTTCCCTTCGGTGTTAGCCAGAATTCTCTGGGTGTACTGCTGGGGAGTTTCGTTCATAATGTCCTCCTCGGAAGTGGTGCATACGCCCGGGGTTTAGATCGTCCCCGACCGGAAAAGATGCAATGCATGTCAGGGAAAATTCCGGACGGCAATATTACAGAAGAGAAATTCTGGGTCAGGAGCCACCTTTGAATACGCGCGTTCGCATCTCGACAGCTTTCTTTGTACTCGCGGGAGTGATTTTGCTGGCCGGCTGTCCATCGCACGTCAGCATTGCCAAAATTAACCAAGATCCCGGGCGCTACGCCGGCAAAGAAGTTACGATAGCCGGACATGTGAATGACTCCTACGGAGCCTTGGGCAGCGGGGTGTTCCAGATCGATGACGGAACAGGCACCATGTGGGTATATAGCTCAGGATTTGGCATGCCCAGCAACGGGAGTAAGGTAGCTGTAACCGGAAGCGTGACGCAGGGCTTTAGCTTTGCCGGGCGCAGCTTCGCCACGATCATCAAAGAAACGCAGCGAAGGCATTGAGGCGCAGCCCTGAAACCAAAGGCGCGTTTGGGCATTTGTGTAGGAGGGCAATGTGTAGGAGATCGGGAGCCTTGGAAAGGTCTTCCTTGTCACTTAAGGGCCCAGGAACTTAACCCACGTGGGCCTAGAGACAAAAAACAGACCGGGAGGTTGGTGCGACCTCCCGGTCGGGCCCGCTTGGGGCGGGCCAGTGCGGCGGAGAGAACAGGTACATATCAGGGACGCTTCAGGGAGCCGCTTTCCTAACAAGCCGCAGCATTCTGCGGCTGAACTGCGAGTTTTATGATCTGCGGACATTCCGATTTACCGGCTCTGCGCGCTGGCTAACACCCCCCGCAGGAAGAGGGAATGTCCAAGATGAAAGAAATTGCACACCTTGGACGATGGGCTCGCGGCCATCAGATGGCCTGCTGGTAGGCATGCACGAAGATTCAGGGCAAATAAAAACCGGGGCTTCGTCAACCCCGGTGCTCCCCCCGCACCGCTTACTGTTATGCACTCGTCGGTTAGCGGGATTTTGAGTGTTAGACGATGCAGTCCGCGCCTTTGCTAACAACAAAAAATATTTCTTTCGACGCTCACAAACCCCTTGTAGCTGGTGTATATAGAAGGCTGGCTTTTCTGCGGCCATCCCGGGGTGGGAGCGCCGCTGGTTTCAATCCCAGAGTTTTTCACGCGTCCTCATGGAAGAGACTCAAGCCGTAGGTCTGTCACCGGCGTTTGGTCTGGAACAGGTCCAGGACCATCGCAGAACCGAGCCGTTGGAGAATTCGATCGTGGATCTATACGCCACGATGCGACCCTCGCTGGTCGGCTACGCCTACCACATTGTTGGCCGGTCGGGGGACGCCGAGGACCTGGTTCAGATCGCCTTTCTTAAGCTCTTCGACCAACTCCAGCGCTGTGCCCAGATCGAAAATGTCCGGAGCTGGCTCTACCGCGTTATCCACAACGAGGCCATCGATCAACTGCGGCATGAAGGCAAGCATGAGTCGGCGGTGACCACGTGGATGGCTGAGCGCGTTCGCACCGAAGTGACGCGCTCCACGGAAGAGGAGTTCATACAGAAGCAACATATCGCCGCTTCGCTCGAGTCCCTGAATACTCGCGAACGAAGCTGCCTTGTACTCCGTGCTGAAGGACTGAGCTACCGTGAAATATCGGCAATCCTGGCGATCAGTGAAAAGGCGGTAAGCGTTTACCTGGCCCGCGGGCTCAAAAAACTTGAAGGGCTCAATGAAGCGCAGGCCTGATGGTACGTTTCTGGTCCCTCCTCATCTTACCGACTCCGAGTTGGTCGCATATCTTGACGGAGAACTGCCCCCAGAGGAGAGGGACAAGGCCAAAGCTCACCTCGAAAGTTGCTGGACCTGCCGCTCATGGATGAGCGCAATTCAGACGAACATCAACAAATTTGTTCGCGTTCGAAATGGGATGACGCCAGAGACTGCGTCGAGCGCCCGCCAGCGGGTGCACCAGTTCCGCGAACGCCTGGCGCGCCATGCGAGCGAGTCCGGCCCGGGGGCGCTCAGTGTATGGGATCCCCGCAATTGGTTGGGATGGAGGGGCAACTGGAGGGGAATCTTCGCCCAGCAGCGACAGGCGCTCATTGCGGCCGGCGTCGTACTTTGCCTGCTCGTCGTGATGTTCAGCGACGCGTTGAATACCCGAGTTTCGGCAGACACGGTGTTGCAGCGCGCTGCGACCTCTGAATCCAGCCATCAACCTGGCCCCCTGCAGGTCACGCGAGCGGCGGTTCGCATTGAGCACATTAATGCTCCACAAAAGATGCAGCGCACGGTCGGAACAGTAACGCTCCTACGCGATTCGCAAAGCCCGGCGGTGTATGTCAGCGCGGAACTGGCGTCCGGCAAGAGCCACGTGGCGTCTTTGCCAAATGCAAACGAAGCCGGTCCGGAACTGGCAAATATGCTGGCGGAAGACGCGGGCTTGGAAGCGCCCATTGTGCAGTACCTGGCTGCGCAAAAATGGTTCCCTGATGTTTCCGCAAGAGAATTCCAGAAGCTGATCGCTGGGCGTAACCAATCCGAAAGCTCCGCCAAAAAGAGCGATGGCGGATTCGAGCTGCACTATCCCTTTTCTGCCGGACATTTCTCCGGGATCAGTGAGGCCCGGATGATGGTCGATGCTCACGATTACACGCCGCTCTCGGTAAGCATTTTCAGCCAGCGCGACGGTGGAGAATACAGGTTCACTCGAACCTCCTATTCATTCGAGCGGCGCACGACGGAGTTGGCGCGGCTCTTCTATCCGATGGAAACACAGACAACGCGCGCACATGCAGAGCCTCCATCGATAACCAAGGCGAGGCCGCTTTCCTATCTCAACTCGCACGCCAGTGATGCGGAAGTTGCCGTTGCCGAAGCGCTACACACCGTGGATGCCTGCCTCGGTGAGGAAGTCAACATTTTTCCTATGTCCGACGGGTCCCTCCTGGTGCAAGGGTTGGTCGACAAGCCGGAGCGCCGCAACGCGATTCGCCAGGCATTGCGGCGGGCAGACGTGAACCTGCGGGTGGAAATCTATCTTCCCCGAGAATTAACAAGCGGGTCGGAGTTGTACAATCCACCCGATCCCCTGGCTGAAACCGAGTCGGCGGGTGTGTCTTCGGCTGGAGATACGACGCTCGCGGACCTCTCGAGCGGACGAATTCCGCTCTACGATCAACTGTACCGACACTTCGCCAAACGAAACATACCCGAGGAGGAGACAGCCAAGCAGATCAACGCCTTCTCCAACGAGGTGGTTACGCTGGCGCGCCAAACCTTCCTGCACGCCTGGGCACTACGGCGGCTGGAACGGGAATTTTCGCTGGAACGAACCCCTGGCTTGGCGCCGCCCGCCCTGGCCCGAGTCGAGCGGATGCGGGAAGATCACCGCCGCTGGATTTCGACGATTTCGCATCAACAGGCGCAGATGCTGAGCGAATTGCCGGGAGTATCGGGCATCGCGACAGCCGATGCAAACTCCAGCGGGACGCAGGACAGCGAAGCGCTGCTGCGCCTGGCGCATGAGCAGAATGACCTCGTCCGCTCACTTTTTACCACTTCCACACCGCGTCCGGTAGCGGCGGGCAGCCTCGTCCGACTGCTCTCGGTATTGCGGCGGATGGGCGCCTGACACGGTGTCCGCGGAGGGTTCGCGGCAACACAAGACTTCAGCGAACCGCCCGTCCGTCAAGCCAAATGCCCTGAGGATTAACCCCAAGCAGGCCAGAGTTGCATGGTATCCTTTGAACCAACGCTGGTACGCGGGTTTGGCTTCCTCCATGGCGTACGGGTTCCGCTCCTTCTCACCGAAATTGTCTAAGCTGCTGGTCTGGTCGGCCATGCTCTTGCCCTTGACCTGCGCACCGAGCCACGCGCAGCGCGCCACCATTTCTGGAACCATTACCGACCAGCACGGAGCCGTGATTCCAGAAGTAAAAATAACTCTTCTCAACCTGGATCAAGGTCTCAAACGCGAGACCACTACTAATGCCGAGGGCCTTTTCGTCGCACCGTGGTTACAGCCGGGGGCGTATGTAGTCACTGCGCAAAAAGTGGGCTTCGCGGTTGCTGAGTTGAAAGATGTGCTCGTACACGTGGGTGACGTTCGAGGACTGAGAATGGTGCTCCAGGTTGGCGTGGCTCCGGTGGAGATAGAAGTGCGTGCGCAGGATGCCGGCGTAGAAACCGTTAGCCCGGCACTGGGCAAGGTGGTCACTGGGGACGTGATCCGCAATGCACCCCTGAACGGGAGAAACGTTCTAGACTTGGCAATTCTGCAGCCGGGGGTCACCCCAACCGATTTGGATGATTCGAGTCCGGGCGGCTATACCATTGCCGGCGGCCGAAGCGACTCCATTACTTACCTGCTAAATGGCGGACTGAATAACGATCTCATCGACAACCGTGTCGTCTACGATCCGAATCCCGACACCATCGCCGAGTTCCGCATCCTGACCAGCAACTACCCTGCGGAGTACGGGCGCAACTCCGGGGGCATTATCAGCATGGTCACGAAGTCGGGTACTAATCAGTACCACGGCAGTGCTTTCGACTTTCTGCGCAACGATGCTTTGGATGCCAATTCGTTTTTCAATAAGAATGACCCCAATAACCTGTTGCCGCGCGACGTGCTGAAGCGCAATCAGTTCGGCGGAACAATCGGGGGGCCCCTCACGGTTCCACACGTCGTCAATGGCGAGGACCGCATGTTCTTCTTCGCCGGATACCAGGGTCAGCGGCAAAGGCAGACGCAGTCCATTCACAACGTCGTCACGTTCACTCCGGCGGAACTGGGAGGCGACTTTTCGCACGCCGGACCCGGCGGGACGCCAGAGCCTAACGTGGTGTGTTACCTGACAGGCTTCTTTCCCGATGGAAGCGGATGTGCCCAGGATAGCGGCGGCAGATCGGTCGCTGGAATCGCGCACACTTTCTTTCAGCCCAATGCAAACCTGGCGAAGCAGGCTATTATTGATCCGACGCGGATTAACAGCGTAGCGAAGAATTATGTAGCTGCCGGGCTGATCCCCACGTCCCCCACTGGGCAACTCAGTTCGCAAGCGGCGAACACATTCAACCGCGATGAACTGACTACGAAATTTGATTTTTCGTTGAGTTCAAAAGATCGTCTGGCGGTAACCCTTGGACGTGATCGAACCTACGTCCTCGAACCGTTTCCGTTCGCCGGAACGGATGTCTCGGGCTACCCTGTCAGCAGTCACTTCAGCGACTGGTTTTCGACATTCGCATATACGAGGACCATCTCTCCGAACCTGCTTAACGAGTTAAGCTTTACCGCGCAACGGACGCGCGGCGACAGCGACATTCCCGCGAGAAACCTACCCACCCCGGCGGCCCTAGGCATCGGAATCACACCTGACATTTCCACCGGCCCAACGTTCCTTAATTTCGATTCGGGATTGTCCCTGGGCTTCAGCGTCGAGGGCCCACAGCATATTGTTGACAACACCTTCGTTTACTCTGACACACTCACCTGGGTACGTGGAACGCACAATCTTAAGTTTGGAGGCGAGTTCTCCGCCTTCCAGGACAACACCCAGTTTGCGTTCACGGTCGATGGAATGTTCGAATTCTTTGGTCCGGGAGGCATCGGGTCACAGAATTCGTTTGCCGATTTTCTCCTCGGAATTCCCACCGCATTCATCCAGTCGCCGGACGCCTCGTCCAACATACGGTCGAAATACACCGACGCCTTCGCACAGGACGAATGGCACGTCCGCAAGAATCTGGTGCTAACGACTGGCCTTCGCTACGAGTTCAGCACCCCGAAGGTGGACAACAAGGGGCGCACGTTCTCGATCATCCCCGGAGAGCAATCTCGAGTCTTCGTGCACGCGCCGGTTGGAATGGTGTTCCCGGGCGATCGTGGCGCGCCGCGCGGGGTCAATTTTTCAGACGAGCGCAACTGGGCTCCGCGTTTCGGATTCGCCTGGACGCCCTTCAATAGTAGTAAAACCAGTGTGCGCGGCGGTTTTGGACTTTTCTATGACATCTTGAAGGGCGAGGACAACCTGCAGTTCAATGGTAAGCCTCCGTTCTACTCAAGCGTGGGATTCGGATTTCTGCCGCTTGCAGGAAATCCGTCCAATCAAGTCAACTATATGACGCAGCCATTTGCGGCTGCAGGAGTGCCGAACCCGTTTCCCTCTTCGCCACCGCCGTCGAGCATCGATTTCGCGGCGGCCGGCTTTCTGCCGATTGGCGCTTCCAACAACGTGTACGTTGTCGATCCGAATCTTCGCACTCCTTACACCTATCACTACAACCTGAGCTTGCAGCAGGAGGTACTGTCGCGCACAGTGCTGGAAGCCAGCTACGTCGGCAGCAGCGCGCATGGCCTGACGTCTTTGGTCGATGTTAATCCATTTATCATTGGTACCAGCAATCGTATTCTTAACCTCACGCCAGGAAACAGCACCTGCACCTTCACGTCCGGCCTATGCAGCTTCGGAACTATTCGCGAGTTCCGCAACGATACTAATGCCAGTTACAACAGCATGGAATTGAGCTTGCAAAAGGAGTTCGGGGACGCCGGCATTTTTGGGCGTTCTTACTTCACCCTGGCGTACACGGTCGGGCACAACATCGACAATGCCTCGGGCTTTCGGAACCGCAACAGCGCAGTGCCCTACTACAACCCACAATTGTTCCGCGCTTCAGCCGATACGGATATTCGCCACCGCATCATGTTCAGTGGAGGATGGGAATTGCCGGTCGAACGAATCTCTCCATCGGCGCCGCGCCGGCTGACAAGAGGCTGGAGTCTGTTCCCCATCCTGAGTTGGCGCAGCGGGCTTCCCCTGGATGTTTTCGCAAACTTGCCGGGCAGTTTTGACTTCCGTACTCCAGGCCCTTCGGGTGCCGGGGACCCGGACCTGGTGAGAGCGAACCTGACCGGACCCATACGCACCTTCGACCCCCACGCACAGCACACCTTCGCGGGTCAGTCCGGGAATTACAGTTTCGATCCCACCAGCTTCAGCAATACAGGTTATCCGGCAACTCCGAGCTACGGGACCCTACCAAGAAATTATTTTCGTGGGCCGGGTGTGTTCAACGTCAACTTGGCATTTTCCAAAACCACTCCGATTACCGGGGACAGGCTGAAGCTGGAGTTTCGAGCCGACTTCTTCAACTTGCTCAATCACGCAGAGTTTCTCAATCCAAACACCAATATCAACGATCCCAATTTTGGGAAAGTTCAAGACACGTATCCCCCTCGGATTATTCAACTGGCGATGCGCCTGATGTTTTGAGCCCGACGCCGCAGGGGACAACGCTGGCGCACACCTGACAAATTTATTTGCTGGTTGCGGCGTTGGAACGAGTCGTAACGTGATCGAGCCGGGCGAGAACTTCCCTGGCCTTGGGCGCCAGGGGATCGTCAGGGAAATCTTTCAAGAACGCCTTCAGCTCACCCGTCGCTTGCGAGTTCTTCTGCTGCATCAAGTACAAGTTCACTAGTTCCAGATGGACCCGGGACATCCTGGGATCGATTTGCAGCGCCTGGTGGAGAGCTCGCTCGGCATCCTGGAATCTGCCGGTTCGTTCGTAGATTGACCCGAGGACGAACTGGCCTACCGCGGAGGTGGGATCGCGGCGCAGTCCTTCCTCAACATTCTTCATGGCATCGTCATAGTGCTTGGTGAGCAGGAAGACGTTCGCCAGGTTCAGGTGACCCTCAGCATCGCTCTGGTTCAGGCGAATGGCCTCCTCGAACTCGTGCTGCGCGGCGGTGAAATCGGCAGAGGCCATGTACACGCGGCCGAGCTCGTTGTGGGCTGGATAAAAATCGGGGGCCAGCTCGATGGACTTTTCAAAGTGCTTGATGGCTGAGTCTGTGTTTGAGCTCCGGCTAGCTTCCAATCCTTTGTCGTATTCCTTCACCGCTTTCTTCGGAAATTTCCGCAGGTACTCGGAGGGGTCAATTACGTTCGGGTTACTGCCCCTTACACGTTCCGCGGACTGATCCGTCTTGGCCAGCTTCTTGGGAGAGAGCGTGATATTCGCATTCGCGGTTTGCGAGAAGAGCGGATTGAGATCTACGCGAACGCTTACCGGAGCATAATCGTCGTCCTGCACCGCGATTTCGTAGGTGCCCGCTGGAAGATAGCTGAACCCGAACCGGCCCTGGCCGTCCGTGTAAAGGCTGTTGATGGGCGCTCCCCGGCTTTTCAAGCTGACCAGGATGGGTTTGGGTGGAAATCCCATGCGCTCCACCGTCACCTCGCCCACAATGTTTCCAACGATGTTTTGGGAGCTTACCAGGCAGGGAAACGACGCTGACATCAGGCAGAGAACGATAACGCGGAATAAAGCGCTGAGCCGCATGCCTGAGACTTAGACGCCCAAACGATCGTTTGGACGTCAGAAAAGATTAGGGGCCTGCCCTCGCTTAAGAGCAAGCCCCTGAGAACGAAAGGGTGGTTAGAAGCTAAGCTTCAGGCCCAGCTGCACGTTGCGAGCGTTGAGCGTTCCTCCGGCTTGTCCGAAGTTCGGCTGGTTGCTCTTGTTGTTCGCGCCGCCGGCTACCGTAGCCAGCAGGTAGTTGGTGTGGTTGAACACGTTGAAGCCTTGAGCTTCAAACTTCAGGTTGAAGCGTTCGGTCAATTTGAAGGTCTTGCCCAGGGTCATATCCGCGTACCACTGGGACGGCCCGACAAAAGTATTGCGGCCCAAGGTTGAAACGCAGCCGAGGCAAGGGGCAGAGAACTGGAGATTTACCGGCGAAGGGGCCAACAGGAATCCATCCGCCCACTGTGCAGCTGACGCACTTGGCAGGCTGGATACGTTGGCGTTCGGACGATCGTTGGCCACGGCATCCAGGTTCCAGTCGCCGCCCGTGTTCTGACATAGAGAGGGGACGAAGCTTCCCGAATCGCAGGCGGTTGCATCGATTGGGTTGCCGTTCGCATCCGTAACGGGCGTCAGGTGCCGCGAGCTGGAGCGGTAAGGCTCCCAGTGAGGACCAGTTTGCAGCGCCCAGATGCCGCTGTACTGCCAGCCCCCGAGCACTTGGCCTAAGAAGCCGTGTTGCGGACCGGGTAGCTGCCAGACGTAGTTGATGACCAGGCGCTGGCGGATGTCGAACAGCGAGTTTCCACGGTCCAGCATGGGCAGCGTCTGATCCAACGTGAACCCGTCACCGGCAGCCGCGCCCGTGGCGGCGGTGGCGCCGTTGTGCCATCCGGAGCCGTTGTCAATGGAGTGGCTGTACGTATAGTTAGCGTTCAACAGCAACCCGTGGCTCATCTGCTTTTTGATGTTCAACTGCAGAGAGTTGTAGTTGGAGTTGACCACGTTCTCCCACACGCGCAAGCGCCCGTAATTGGCGTTCAAGCGTCCTGTGGTATTGAAGTCGCTGAGCTGGCTGCAGACGTTCCGACCGAAGTTGTCGGTAACGCAAACGCCTTGAGGTAACCTTCCACCCGGGATACGGTTGATATCTTCGGAACGGAAGAGCTTGTGCCCTGCTGTGCCGACATAGTCGGTCTCCAACACTACCTTGCCCGGCAGTTCGTGCTGGATGCTCAGGTAGAAGTTGTACACGTAAGGATCATCCACGCCTTGCGGGAAGATGATACCGGTTAGAGTTGCGAAATTCGGGTTAGAGGACGCCCATCCATCGATGTTACCCGCTGCCTGGGGACCAATGCCCTGGCCCGGGTTGGTTGGCGTGCCGGCCCAGGTCGGAGCTAGCGAGCAATTCGGGCACTGCGACAGGCCATTGGCTCCAGACGGGCCGTAGACGACGGTCTGAGTCTCTCCAATGATGAAGTTGCTGGCGCTGTTGAACGAGTAGTACGGCAGGTTCCAACGAGAGTTCGACAGCGGGTTATACAGAGTTCCCTCGTAGGAGATACCAAAGCCGCCGCGCAGAGAGGTCTTGCCGGTCCCAAAGACATCCCACGCGAAACCGATGCGTGGGCCGAAATCCTTAGATCTGCCTTTACCCAGTGAAGGCGATGGAGCAAATCCGCCCGGTCCGCAAACGCCAGCTAGCTGCGCGAGCGCCATTTGACTGGTGGAAGTGCAACCTGGTGCTCCCGCCGGGGCGTTCGCCTGCTGCAGGAATCCTTGGCCGGTACTGATGTTATCGATCACATTGGTGCCAGGGCCCTTGATGAAGGTAGTGGCAAGGTTGTTCAACTCGTGGTGACGCTCATACTTGTCCCAGCGCAAGCCGAGGTTCAGAGTCAGTCGCCGTGTGACCTTCCAGTCGTCCTGGAAGTAAAGGCCGGCTTCAATATTCCGCCAGTGCCTTGTGTTTGTAGCCAGGAAGCTGACCGGATTGGGGTTGAACGACTTGCACGGCGGTGCGCAGATATTGGGGTCCACACCGCCTGTCATCGTGTAAGGCTGGTCGATGCCGAAGAACAACAGATCGCTGAAGTAGTACGAGGGTCGCGAAACATCAAACTCGCTGTTCTCGATGTTGCGGCGGATATCACCACCGATCTTGATACTGTGGTTGCCGTGGCTGATCGAAACCATGTCTGAGTACTGGTAAATGTTCTCTTTGAAGAACTGCGGGTAACCGGCGTACGAGCCGAAACCCATCGTACCGTCGTCGAACCCAATCTGCGGTAAGCCCGGGAACTCGGCGCCAACGGACGTATTATTCTGCGTATAACCCGCGCGAGCTTCGTTGAGCACCGTTGGGCTAAACGTGTGCACCCAGCTAACCTGGCCGGTTGGGAACAAGTTTCTCGTCGGGTTAAGGAACCCACGTACCCCTTGCGGTTTCAGTGGACCAAAATTGTCAGTTTCACGCAGCCATTGATAATTGGCGAAGAACCGGTTGGCGGCGTTCGGCGTGAAATCGATGCGGCCTTCCCATTCCCGACCGTTGAACAGGTTGCCCAAGGTCTGAGTCTGGGTGTTAAACACAGCTACGCCGCTATCCAGAAAATTGATATTGCGGCGAGCCAGCAAAGCCGGATTGTTGTAAGTGCTGATCCCGAGCGGGGCCGAACAGCCGGTATTGTCGGTAGCCGGGTTGTAACCAAACAATTGGGCGAATAGCAGAGGCACATGCGTGGCTCCCTGCGGGTCGCCAGCAAAGTTATCCGGGCACAGATACCCTGCAAAGCTGGAGAGGCCGCTGCCCGATGCGCCAGACGTTACGTATTGAGTCATGGTTTCGAGCGGCGTTCCCGGCAACGAGGACGGAAACTTCGAGAACAACAGATTGGCTACCGAGTTCGGGAACGTCTGTCCTACGATCTGCGCGAACGCCGGATCTTCCATGGTGATTGGAATCGGCGATGCGGCGCTGATGAAGTGGTCGTTCTGGATGGCGCCGAAGAAGAACAGCTTGTCTTTGATGATCGGTCCGCCAATCGTGCCGCCGTACTGGCTGAAGCGCAGCGCGGGATGGAAGCACTTGGAAGTGTCACCCGATGCGCAGAGCGTATTGTTCGGATCTTTGCGGGGATCTGGTACCTGGTTGAGGAAGAATTCGTTGGCGTCCAACTTATCGTTGCGGCCGTAGTACCAGCCGCTGCCGTGGAAAGCGTTGGTGCCGGACTTAGTGACCAGGTTGTTAATGGACCCGGCGCTGCTTCCATATTGCGCTGAATTGTTCAGGGTGAGCTGCTGGAATTCCTGGACGGTATCCTCGATCGGGGTGTTCACTACGCCGCCGCTCAAGCCCTTGTTATTGATACCGTTCACCATGAAGCCGTTGAAGTTCTCGCGGACGCCGTTCACCACGGTTCCGTGGCCGTTCTCAAAGTCGACGCCGTTGACGTTCACCGCACCCGGGGCCACCTGAATAAGGTCATAAACGTTGCGGCCGTTCAGAGGAAGGTTGGCGATCTGGGTGGAACCTACCGTGGTCGACAACTTGGAGTCTTCGGTATTGACAGCAGCAGCCTCGCCGGTTACCTCGACGACTTCTTTGGCTTCACCGAGCTGCATCTTGAAGTCGACGTGCTCGATGGTCCCTGCGTTCAACGTTAAATTATTGTTGGACGCAGTCTTGAAGCCGGAAGCCTGCACTTCAATCTTGTAGGAGCCAACCGGCAATTCTTTGGCGGTGTATGCGCCAGACTGGTTGGTGGTCGCAGTCACGGACAAGTTGGTACCAGTGTTGGTAACAACTACCTGCGCGTTGGGAATGGCTGCGCCGGAAGGATCGGTTACGGTACCTGTAAATTGTCCATTTTGTACCTGGGCTGCGGCAAACATTGCGAGCGCCAGAATCGAGAGGATAACGAGGCAGAACTGCAGCTTTTTCATTCACCTACCCCCTAGTAGCTGTGGGAAATCTGTGCACGGAATTTCTGACTTCCCCGATGCTGCGGCATTGTCTCAAGCGTATGTGAGTCGCATCACATGTTTTGTGAAGTGCGCAGCATTCTGCGCGAACTGACTACGCTTGTCAAGCTATCTTGCTGAATCGTTTTCGGTTTAGCCCATCCTCCGCAAAGATTTGCAACGTGCGAAGACCCCAATGACAGCCAAACCTTGTGCAGTCCTTGGCACTTGTCTAGCCAAAACTGACATCGCAAGGAACTCAACAACTTAGGCGTGCAACAGCGATGTCAGCCTATGTGGAACAGAAGACAAACAGGGTTGGGAGCTTCAAAATTCTGTAGGTTGCGCGACGAAAGCAGGATCACCGGACAATCGAGTTGCACATCATGAATTAAGAAATAGCGAACTCTAATGCCGCGGAACAGAACTTCCGGAGACCACGCCGCGACCTTCTTGCAGCACGATTTCCTGATTCGCAGATTGCGGCCCGACTGAATCCGTGATACCGGAGGGCCACCTTATTGTGATCGCATCCACTTTCGCGGAGGCGCCGAGTCCGAAGTGCAGCCGAGGATCGCTCGCTGATTCAAAGCTGCTATTGGTGCGCACTTCCTTGTAGAACATACGACCGCCTGCGCGGACTTCAATCCTGGCGCCGAAGCCATCGCGATTCGACTTCGTTCCTACAGTTTTCAGTCGCAGCCAGTGACCCGGAAAGGAAGATCGGTTCCGAAGCAGGATAGGCGAGCCGTCCAGAACCGTGATCAGCACGCTTTCGTTTCCCTCATTGAAAAAATCTGCCGTCGCGACGCCGCGTGCCACCTGCCGGCGCTTGAGGGCGCCACCGCTACGCTCCCCCACCTCGTCGAACTTTCCGTCTTCAAGGTTGTGAAACAGGAAAGGCCGTTCGGCGTAGGTGACCCCGAATGAATGTCCGTCCACCTGGGGATTCACATGGCCGTTGCCAATGAAGATGTCAGGCCAGCCGTCGTTGTCAAAGTCGAAAAACTTTACTCCGAACCCCAGGAAGGGAACGCTGATCGGACCGAAATGCGACGGTCCCGCCATATCAGTAAATTCTCCGTTCTGGTCGTTGTGATAAAGGTTGTTGGCGTCGTCCGAAAAGTTGGTCTTGACGATGTCGGGCCAACCATCATTGTCATAATCGGCGGAGTCAATGCCCATGCCCGCCTGCTCTCGACCGTCACTGCTGTAAGCCACTCCCGCTGACACTCCAACTTCTGTGAACCCGCCCTTGCAGTCGTTGTGATATAGCATGCTGGGCGACGAGTCGTCCGCGACGTAGAGATCCAGGCAGCCATCCTTGTCATAATCGAGCCACAGAACACCCAGCCCGTAGTATGCGTCAGGATCGACATTGAGTCTCTCGGTCACATCGGTGAAAGTGCCGTCTCCATTGTTGTGATAGAGGCGGTCACGGGCGCCTTTCAAACCTCGCGGGCCACACGAAACGGGGATCCCGCGATACTGGCAAAAGGGGCTGCTGCCCAATTCAGGCAGGTGATCAACATCGACGTCCACGTAGTTCACGATGTAGAGGTCAAGCTTGCCATCGTTGTCATAATCACCGAAGGCGGTACTCGTTCCCCAGCGACCCTCGTTGCCCACGCCCGCCTTCGCCGTGACATCCGTGAATGTTCCGTTATGATCGTTGTGATAAAGAGAACCTCCGTCCAGGTACGTGATGTACAGATCGTCCCAGCCGTCGTTGTCATAATCGCCGACGGCCACGCCGTAACCCCATCGGCATTGCTTTAGTCCTGACTTGACGCTGACATCCGTGAAGGTGCCATCGTGGTTGTTGTGGTAGAGCTTGCCGGGAGAGCACTTCCCTGTTTTCAAGTTTTCCTGCGTGGAGCCATTCACGAAAAAGATGTCCATCCAACCGTCATTGTCGTAATCGAAAACGGCGACACCTCCGCACATTGAATCCATGATGTAGCGCTTGTCGAGCGTGCCGCAGTCAAGATGGAAGTCGAGACCCGCAGCGGCGGTAATGTCTACGAAATTCGCGATAGGCGAAGATTTTCCGCCGCTCGCTTCCTTGCCGGCCGCTGACTTCCGCTTTGGCGCGGTTTTCTGCGACGCGAACCCGCTCACGCCACCGAGAATCGCGCCGAGCAGAACAAGGAGTGCTGCGGTGAACCAGAGGTGGGCAGTTCTCATCAGTGGGTGCGGCCGGAGGCCATCCCGCCAGTGGTTGGCTGATTTTTCTTCAACTCGGCGAAGCGTTGCCATTCTTGCCGCGCTTCATTTTTGTTCCCGTTCTTCTCCAGGGCGCGCGCGAGTTGAAAGTGGGGGCTGGGATCTGCTGGATTCAGGGAAATGGCTCGACGCAATGCTTCCGTCGCTCCTTCCGCATTGCCTTGCAGCAGGAGCCCCTTGCCGAGATCATAAAAGGCGTCGGCATTCTGAGGATTCAGTTCAGTGGCCCGGCGAAGCTTGGTCACTGCAGTTTTCCATTCGCCAGATTCAAGCAGGCTATGACCCAATTGATAGACAACCTCGGGATTGTCGGGTGAGCGCAGAATCTCCTTTTCATATTCCTGGATAGCTTCATTATTGCGGCCCAGGCTGGAATACGCGTATCCGAGATGATAGTGCCCAAGCCGTATGCTCGGGTCGAGACGGAGCGCCGTCTGGAACTGCTCGATGGCCTGCACCGTGCGATTGGAATTCTGGTAAGCGCGGCCCAGTAATAAGTGAGCTATGGCATGCGAAGGATCGATCTTGATTGCCTGGCTAAGAGCCTCAGCCGCTTCTGAATACTGATCTTGACTCAATAAGCAAAGAGCCAAGTCGAACCTGGTATCAAAGCTTCTGGTGTCAAGTTTTGCGGCGCGTTGCAGTTGCTCGGCGGCAGCCACGTTCTGGCCGGTTTTGAAGTAGGCTAATCCGAGAAAATGAGCCAGTTGAGGATCCTGTGGCCATTGGCTCACCGCTTTTTGCCCGAGCGAGATAGCCGGTGACCATTGCTCGGCTTCAAGATGAGCCAGCATGAGTTTCCGGACGGGTACCGGGTCTTGTGGAGCGAGTCCCGAGGCTTTTTCAAATAGCGAGATCGCCTGAGGAAAGTCGTTCGCTGCCAGTGCGGCGTCTCCGTCGTGAAGAAGTGAGTCGAGTTCAGGTCGGGATTGCGCCCAAATGCGTCCCGCCAGTGACAGATTCCCGATCACAAAAACGAACAGAACTGCGAGCAGCGAACGCTTGTGAAGCACCCCATCCCGGCACAGCGACCGGCGGCACCGACCATGTGCACCGGCGCAGCTACGCGGAAAAAGAGAGGCTAGGAACATCGGGGGTTACGACTTATCGTAACGTTTCGAAGCACGACCGCGCAATTCACCACATCCACGAAGGAGGTTCTTCAATCTAAGAAGTTGAGCAGTTTTTCCGGAGGCTTGTCGGATGGACATTCACGATCATCGCCGCTCGTTCGCGTACGACGCATGGGCCAATCATGAAGTTATGCAAACGTTGAAGCAGGCAGGCGTTCCCGCGGGAAGATCAGTTCATTTTCTGGCGCATATCATCGGAGCTCAGCATATTTGGATGGAGCGGCTGCTCCTGCAGAAACAAATGTCGGCGGTATGGCCAGATCTTACGCTGGAGCAGTGTGAGCAAGAACTCAATCGCTTGCAGCAGGCGTGGAACGGATATCTGGAAGGACTAAGCCCGGAAAAGCTGAACGACACAGTCAATTACCGCAACAGCAAGGGCCAGCAGTGGGGCAGCCGAATCGGAGACATACTGACGCACGTGGTCATGCATTCCGCATATCACCGGGGCCAGATTGCTACTGAAATGCGCGCACATGGATACACTCCCGCGTACACAGATTTTATTCACGGCGTACGAACGGGTGGCTTTGAATGACCCGTGAGTTGAGATAGTGGATACCATGACTGATTCCAAGTTTTACGGGTTCGTTGCAATCCAGGCAGTTGCCGCCGCGGTGCTACTTGCTGTGATCGCATTCTGGCCGGGACCGTGGAATACCGAGCGCTGGTGCGGCGCCGTGCTGGCGGCGAGCAGCTTGATCCTTCTGTTTACAGCGCGATATCAGCTAGGCAAGAATTTTGCCGTGAAGGCGCGAGCCCGCGAACTTGTAACAGCCGGTCTGTACTCCAAAATCCGCAACCCTATTTACGTCTTTTCCTCGTTGATGATCATCGGCTTCATCATGGTCGTGCAAAAACCGCGGCTATGGATCATCCCGTTGATCGTAATTCCGCTCCAGATTGTGCGTGCCCACCGCGAAGCCCGCGTTCTGCAGGCCAAATTCGGGGATGAGTACCGTAGTTATAGAAATAAAACATGGTTCTAAAGTGCTCCCAGGAAGACAGCGAGGGTTCGAGTTCGTCTAGAATTCTGCTCGATGCGTAAAACCATTCTTGTTTCTGTCCCCCTACTTATGCTTTTGATACTTTCCTCGCTGCTTGTCAATGCAGCCGAACCTGTCCTGCAGCCGTTGCCAAAACCGCTCGCTGCGAATGCGGTTGCCAGCCTGAAACTCTCGAAGCAGGGCTGGATTTTTTCGTTCATGGGTTTGGGCGCAGGCAAGACATGGAAAGACATCACCAAAGACGCCTGGCAAATGAGCCTGGATACCGGGAAATGGGAGGAAATCCGACCGGTTCCAGGCCCAGCCGGGCGGTTAGATGCAGCAGCGATTGGAGTAAGGGAACAGGTGTTTTTGTTCAGCGGCTATGTCGTGGATGGGCGTGGTGCTGAGAATCCGGTTCCCGACGTGAACATCTACGAGCCGCTACTCCATCGCTGGTACCGCGGCGCGGACATTCCCGTAGCTGTTGGAGGTGCGGTTATCGGGTCCTACCGCGACCGATACATCTATCTCGTGGGTGGACGTTCTAAAGAAGGCCCCGTCAAGAATGTACAGGTATACGATGTCGAGAAAGACAGTTGGCGACAGGCCACTGCTATAGCCGGGGAGGCCGTCTTTGGGGCCGGAGGCGCGCTTCTCGATGACACGATTTTTTATGTGAACGGCGCTTATCGCAACCCGTCTGATGATTCCAGTTATGTTGCTTCAGATGAGTGCTGGGCGGGCAAGATCGACCACCACGATCCGACGAAGGTCCAATGGACGAAACTCGCCAATCATCCGGGAAATGCACGCTATGGAATTGCCGCCGGCAGTTCGCCTAAAGACCAAAAGATCTATTTCTCCGGTGGCAGCGACGATCCGTACAACTACAATGGGCTGGGTTATAACGGCAAACCAGTTGGACCTTCGCCGATGACCTTTGCCTGGAACCTTCGCGCCAGCAAGTGGGAGGTCATGCAGGAAAATACTGCGAACGCCACTCTGGATAATCGCGCTCTCGTCGTGATCCCTGCCGCACTGGTGACAATCGGGGGCATCGCTGGAAATCAGGAAGTGACTGCTCGCGTGAACGTAATTTCTAAGCAGAATTCTGCGCGGTGAGTAGGCTGCGGAGCCTTAGCTCTATTTGGAATACATAGAAGTCGGTTTCGGATTCCGCTATCAAGCGGCTAAAATGAGTCACTCTGGCCGGTGTGCGACTGGCAGCAAGTAGTAGTACTTCCTCATCCATAGGCAGGTGTTGTGACGCTGCGCCGCAAAACACTGGTCATTGTGGCAGCTACTCTTCTGGGGCTGCTCGCGGGATTTTTTGTCCTCACCCGTCTCACACTGCTGCGTCGTTTCCGCGACTACGAAGTACAGCAAACCCACCAGGAGATGCAGCAAGCAAAGACTGCGTTAGACAGCGAACTTGCCAACTTAAGCACTATTGCGCACGACGATGCCGAATGGGATGACGCGTATGAGTTCGTGCAGCGTCCCAACCGCAGGTTCGTGCAATCCAATTTTCCGCACAACCTGTTAGGCGATTTCCGATTAGATGTTGTCGAGTACCTGGACGCGTCCGGCAACGTGATCTTGCAACAATTCTCCGATTCAGCTGGGGAACAATCTGGCATTGCAGAAGGATTGCGGACGCTGGTCCTTAATTCGCAGTGGTTGGCACAACCCACGGCCACTAACGTCCCGGTAAACGGTGTATTGGTTCTCGCCGATCGCCCTCTCATGATTGCAGTTTCACCGGTCGTGAGGTCAGACGGCAGCGGCCCGCCCAAGGGCGTAATGATAGTGGCCCGTCGCTTTGACCAGAACGAAGTCCACCGCCTGTCTCTGCTTACCCGCTTAGAACTGCAGGTGCACCGCATTAACGATCCCGCGTTGCCCACGGATTACCGGGCGGCCGCAGAAGCACTCTCCCGGTTGAAGCCGGTAGTTACTCGTCCCGTCGACAGCCATTCCATTCGTGGATACGAACTTATCAACGACATTGAGGGCAAACCTGCCCTGATTTTGAGCGCGCGATTGACTCGCAGCGTCTACGAACAGGGCAAGGACACCGAACTGTTCCTTATGGGTTCCGTCCTGGCATTGGGGCTGACTTTTAGCTTGGTCACGATGTTCCTGCTGGAGAAGCTGGTTCTATCCCGCCTGATCGGATTGGGACGAAACGTGGAGTCGATTGGGGCTCGAGGTGACCTCGCCGCGCGCTTGCCGGTGGTCGGTCACGACGAACTGACCGAGGTGTCGGATCTGATCAACCGCATGCTGCAGAGCCTGGAGCGGGTAGAGCAGGAGCGGCGACAACAGGAAGAGAGATATCGAGCGTACATTACCCAGAGCACGGAAGGCATCTGGCGTTGTGAACTGCAGGCGCCACTTCCCATTTCCTTACCTTTCGAGAAGCAGATCGAGCATTTGCACAAGAATCTCTATTTTTCGGAATGCAACGAAGCTTTAGCGCGTCTACACGGGTTCGCCACGCCCAGGGACATGGAAGGCGTTGCCATGCGCTCGCTCTTCGACATATCCAACACGACGAACATGGAGCTCGCCCGGAAGTTTCTCGATTCGGGATATTCGATTGCGGATGCGGAGTCCGTTGGCATCGACAAGCAGGGGCACACCCGCTATTTCGTGAACAATATCAGCGGGGTAATTGAGCACGGAATGCTAGTGCGCATATGGGGTGCACAACGCGAGGTAACGCACCAGCGGCGTCTGGAAGCACAACTGCGACAGGCACAGAAAATGGAAGCGATGGGCCGGCTCGCGGGCGGTGTCGCCCATGACTTCAACAACTTGCTCTCGGTCGTCCATGGCTATACCGAGATTTTGCAGAAGCGTTTCCGCCCGGAAGAGGCTGGTTACAAAGAAGCTCAACAAGTTCTCCATGCCACTGAAAAAGCCGCCGGCCTCACGAACCAGTTGCTGGCGTTCGGGCGCAAGCAGATTCTTGCGCCGCGAATTCTGGACTTGAACTCCGTCATTCGCGATCTCGACCGCATGGTGCGCCGCCTGGTTCGCGAAGATATCGAGCTCGTGATTCGAACCGAGCCCGACCTCTGGCTGGTGCGCGCCGATCCGGGGCAAATGGAACAGGTCATCATCAATCTGGCGGTGAACGCCAGCGATGCCATTCCCAGCGGCGGATGCGTCACCGTGGAAACCACAAATCTCTTGTATGAAGGCGGGCTGCTGGGACAGGACCCCCCATTAAAGCCGGGCCGCTACGTGGTATTAACCGTTACCGATACGGGTATAGGCATGGACGCCGAAACCCGAGGCAAGATTTTCGAGCCCTTCTTCACTACCAAGGACGTTGGTAAGGGCACTGGCTTGGGGTTAGCGACGGTTTACGGCATCGTGCAGCAGAGCGGCGGCCAGATCTCGGTCTATAGCGAGCCAGGGCGGGGATCTGTCTTCAAAATCTTCTTGCCGCACGCCGAAGGCGTCCCAGAGGCCGTGGTGCGCCCGGTAAAACGCGATCCGGTGCCCAATGCTTCGGGAACAGTGCTGCTAGTCGAGGATGATCCGTCCGTCCGGCAACTTGCCAGGGAAGTGCTTGAAGGGCGCGGATACACCGTGCTGACCGCGGCGAGCGGAAACGAAGCTTTGCAGAAAGTCGAAACCAGGGAGACCAATATCGACCTCGTCGTCACCGACGTTATTATGCCAGGGATGGCAGGCGATGAATTGGTCGAGCATTTGCGCCTCCGACGCCCGGATCTCAAGGTTGTCTTCGTGTCGGGCTATGCGAGCGACTCTATTCCGCGCATCGTTCCGAATTCCTCCACCTCATTCCTGCAGAAACCCTTTCCCGTGGAGGACCTGGTGCGGACCGTCTACGAAATGATTGTCGGTAAGGGAGAGGAAACTGCACAGAAGATGAGCAGCCAGTCCGGTCAGACAGCGACGTGAAACGGAAGTGAGTTCTGCATGAACGACGGCGGGACACCCTGGTTTGAGTGTCTCCGCCGTTAGTGGCTCCGATCCTTGACGGAGGGAACCAGAACCTGGGAAAGAAGTGTACGACCTAACTATCTGTCCCAATCCTCTCCGGCCAATGCCAGCCGGTGCTCACGGATCGCCGTAATATCCATGTCATCGGCAGCCAGCGCGGCCTCTTCCCGGGTCCACGTCCTAAGCTCGGCCGTACGTAGATTGCCAAGAAGCTCGCCACTGCAGGCAACACAGCAATAGCCGGCGTTCTCTCTCAACGTGCCCGCCTCATCTTCAGCGACGAATTTGTATTGGAATGCGGGTACTTCCGAACGGCATACGTCGCAGAGCTTCGGCGTGTCGCGAAAAGCCGGATCGTAAGTGCTGAAGCAAAGTTTGTTTTTCATACTCATTCTCCCGTTCGGGCGATTACCAGATACCCGTGGTTAAGTACTCGTGAATGGATCGGGCCGCACGTCGTCCAGCGCCCATCGCGAGAATGACGGTGGCGCTGCCGGTGACGATGTCTCCACCTGCGAAAACTCCCTTGCGTGATGTGCGCTGGCTGTTCTGATCCGCTTCAATGTATCCGCGCTTATTCGTGCTCAGGCCGGGAGTCGTGCTCTGCACAATCGGATTCGCGGTGGTGCCAATTGCCATGACTGCCACCGCCAGGGATAGGTCAAACTCGGAACCGGTCTTGGCCACGGGACGGCGACGTCCTGATGCATCCGGCTCTCCCAGTTCCATACGGACACAACGCGCCGCAGTTAGCCAGCCCTGCCCATCAGAGAGGAATTCCACTGGTGCGGTGAGCAGTTGAAAATCTATGCCTTCCTGCCGCGCATGCTTCACCTCTTCGGCGCGTGCAGGCATCTCCGCCTCGCTCCGGCGATAAAGCACGTAAGCCTTGCGAGCCCCGAGCCTCAGCGCGGAACGGATGGCATCCAGCGCGGTGTTCCCTCCCCCGATCACGGCGACATCCTTGCCTCTGAAATCCAAGATCGGCTGGTCGTACTGGGGAAACTCGTAGGCATGCATCAGGTTGATGCGGGTGAGGAATTCATTTGCGGAATAAACTCCGTTCAGGTGCTCGCCGGGAATTCCCATAAACTGCGGAAGGCCGGCCCCTGTACCCACAAATAGTGCGTCGTAACCCTCTTCTTCCATCAGTTCATCGATGGTCACTGTGCGGCCGACCACAACATCGGTTTCGAATTCGACGCCCATGGCGCGCATGTAATCCACTTGCTGGCAGATAATCTGCTTGGGCAGGCGAAACTCGGGAATGCCGTAGACCAGCACGCCTCCGATTTCATGCAACGCTTCGAAGACGCGCACCTGATGCCCCTTTTGCACCAGATCACCGGCGACAGTGAGGCCCGAAGGGCCACTGCCTACGACGGCGATTTTCTTCCCGCTTGGAGCCGCCTTCGCAATATTGCGGAGGTCGAGGTGCTGCTGCTCGTAGTCGGCGACAAACCGCTCGAGGTAGCCGATGCCCAAAGATTCCACTTTCTTGCAGAGCTTGCACGATCCCTCGCAGTGATCTTCCTGCGGGCAGACGCGGCCGGTTACAGCGGGTAGGACATTGTCTTCGCGAATTTTGGCGGCTGCCCCCAGATAATCACCCGCGACAATCAGGCCCACGAATTCCGGAATTTTCACGCCCACCGGGCACTTGTCACTGCACGTTGCCTTCGCACATTCCAGGCAGCGGAGAGCTTCCTGACGGGCCAGTTCGGCCGAATAGCCAAGGTTGACTTCAGTGAAGTTCGTGGCGCGCAAGTCGGCAGCCTGTTCAGGCATGTGCTGGCGGGGAACTTTCATCCGTTCTTTCAGAGAAAGCGGATTCGCTGATGGAGTGCCGCTCAAGGTTTTCCTCCTGCGACTGCGCACGATTGCCAGTGAATCGATTCAACTTGCGCCTGTGGGTCGCGCTGGTACTGCTCCAGAGATTTCTTTTCTGCCGCGCGATACATGGCATTCCGCTGCACAAGCACATCAAAATCAACCCGATGAGCTTCGAATTCAGGACCATCGACGCAAGCGAATTCACTTTTGCCATCGATCAGCACGCGGCAGCCCCCGCACATGCCAGTACCATCGATCATAATGGGATTCAGACTGACCACCGTTCGTATGTTGTGCTCGCGCGTGACCTCGGCCACTGCCCTCATCATGGGGATCGGTCCGACTGCCAGAACAAGGTCAATCGCCGTACCCTTCGCTATTAACTGCCGCAGCTTGTCGGTCACAAAACCCTTCTCTGCGTAGCTGCCGTCATCGGTCATAACCATGACCTCGTTGCTGATCCGGCGCATCTCGCTCTCGAGGATGACCAGTTCCTTGCTGCGAGCCCCGATAATCGAGATCACGCGATTGCCCGCCTGTTTCAAGGCGGAGGCGCTCGGGTAAGCCATAGCTGTTCCGACACCGCCCCCCATCACGACCACTGTTCCGAACTTATCGACGTGCGAGGGCTTGCCGAGTGGGCCAACAATATCGAGGATGCTGTCGCCAGTTTCGAGGCAGTTAAGCAGCTGAGTGGTCTTGCCGATCGCTTGAACTACGATGCTGATGGTTCCGTGCGGCGGATCTGAGCTTTCGATGGTGAGCGGAATGCGCTCTCCCTTTTCATACAACCTGAGAATTACGAACTGCCCCGCCCGCTGTTTGCGCGCGATGCGGGGCGCCTCGATGATGAAGCGCTTGATCCCCGGCGCCAGGAAGCCAGCTTTCACGATTTTGAACACGTTCGCCTCGCAGGTACTCCTGACTTATTGTCCGGGCTTGGATTTACATTGGGCTGTGATGGGCATCACCGGCATGGGTAGCCGATAAACATTGGGGAAACCGAGGTAACCAGTAAGACGAAGCCTGGACCTTCAGGCCGATGCCAAACCGTGCTTAGCCAACGTTTTCAGGTTTGAGAATCACACCCCGGCTATGGCGCCCATTCATGGCGACGAGCAGTGCATCCTCAAAATGCAGGTGCCGAACGCACCCTCTCTCGGCAACCGCAGCTTGCGAGGTGAGCCACTGCCAGTCCACAAAACCCTCGCCTGCGTCAGGATTCACCGTGAAATAACCGACCTGGAAGGCGGTGAGATTTTGAAAAAAGTGGCTGCCTTGTGAGGGCGTGACCCGGAAGTCACGAAAGCCAGCTTCGACAATGGCCCGAGCGCCGGAAATGTCATCCCATTCGACCGGTATACCAAGCCAGGGCTCGGTTGATCCCCAGCGTCCTACTCCGATCAAGAGGTAGGGGAGGCCTTGCTCCGACAGCTCGGCGTTGAAATGAGCGACTCCTTGCGCCACCTCATGACTTTGAGACCGCTCGAAACGATGGAAATCGATGACGATGACGTCGTGTAGATCTTCTATTCGGCCATTACCCAACACTTTCGTGCTCTGGCACAGCACGCGGCAAGGATCGACTTGCTCGACACGCAGCTCTTCGGCTTCGCGAGACAGCACAAGTGGCCGAATCTGCAGAAATCCGAACTCGGCGAGCTCGCCGGGACGCTGTGGCAGGCGTACGGCGAATTCGATTTCAACCGCGCGCCCGAAAGCATCCTCACCGATCTTCGTCAGGTGTTCGAGGATGGCTGCCAATGGAAATAAGCCCTGCTTGAGAATGGGGGCAAAGCTTACCAGGCGAACCCCGGGCCGGCTCATTCCATCATAGACGGCATGGTTATCGGCTGAGTAGGTCGAGCACACGCGATACAGGGAGGCGTCGGATTCCGCCGCATCCAGCCCAAAGCGCACCTCGCGCAAGTCGGCCGTCGGATCCGCATCCGCGTGAGGATCGAGTTCGAGCGCCAGGAAATCCGACTGCGAGTTCGCAAGGATATCTTCGACCGATGAAAACTGCATCAGGTGGCGCGGATAACGTGGGCAGAAGGTCAGGCATTTGCCGCCATCGACCACCGTGCGTCCCAGTCCTAGAGCAATCGCGGCAATACCATCGCTGCACGTCATCGGTGGCACAGGATAAAAGTTGTGCGATCGAACGACGCCCGAAATATCTGGATAAAAGCGAGTGCCGTGGGTTGTGCCGACCACCTGCTGGAGAATGACCGCCATCTTTTCTTCTTCCAGCCGATAGGGCGTCGCCCTGACGTACGCTTTTGCGTGCTGACTGAAAGTAGACGCGTAGACCAGCTTGATGGCTCGCATCAGTCGATCCAATCGCGTCGCGAGATCCGCGTCATGATTGCCCAGCATGAATGTTTCATACACACCGGTGAACGGTTGATACTGGGAATCTTCGAGCAAGCTGGAGGAACGCACGGCGAGCGGGTACTGCGTCTGCCCCAAAAACTCGAGCAGGTTCTCGCGCAAAAGAGCGGGAAGGGCAGTTTCCAGGAATCGCTCCCTGATCTGCGCGTCATCGGTGGAACGAAGAGCAAAATCAAGCAGGTTATTTTCGGCAAGGAAACGATCGAAAATATCGGTAGCGATCACCACCGTGGGCGGGACGACGATGTGGACAGCAGGAAAGCGTCGATTGACCGCATGCCGGTGCAACAAGTGGCGCACAAATGCCAGGCCGCGCGCTTTGCCGCCGAGCGAGCCGCCCCCGATTCGGAGGAATGTGGCCTCGCTCAACTTGAACGTGGACCCGTGAAAATCACCGATCAGTATTCGGCTCTGCTCGTCGCGGTATTCGGCAATGGATTCGATCAGATCTCGGCGCAACTCCTCATAAGTGGAGAAATCCGAGACCTTGCGCGGGCGAAGCTTGCGCGCAAGGGCAAACTCTGTGCGCGCCATCAGCCAGTGCGAGAAGTGGTTACGCTGGCCGTGGTAAGCAATGCTCTCCGCGGAAACTTCATGCAGCAGCTTTTCCAGACCGTTCAAGTCGGAAGCGCGGCCCACCTCGGTTCGGTCAGCCAGGCGAAAAACGAAGTCGCCGAAACCAAACTGTTCCGTTAACAGGCGACGCAGCTCGCGCAACAGTGTGGGAGAACGCTTCCGTAAGAATGAATATCCCTGTTTGTGAGCGCGATCGCGAAATTGCGTGCGGCTGGAGTGCAGCACGATCGGAACATCGGGCACCAGGTCACGAACCATGCTCGCTAGTTCGAAGCCTGCCTCCGCGCTCAGTTCCCCTCGCCGGGGAAATTCGACGTCCGACACCACCCCTAGCAGATATTCGCGAAATCGTGTCACCTGGCGCGCGGCATCTTCGAATGTGGAGCAGAGAAGAATCTTGGGGCGTGCGCGGGCCCTCACCAGTTTGTGCGCAACGTTCAGGCCTTCGCTGAGAAGCCGCCGCGATTGCGTCAGGATTTCCGTGTAAATCACTGGCAGAAACGATGAGTAGTAGCGGATATTGTCTTCGACCACGAGCACTACCGGGACGCCCAGCGCGCCTGTGTCGTATAGCGTGTTGCGCTGGTCCTCCACATATTTCACGATCGCGATTAAGACGCGAACATTGCCCTGCCAAAGGAACACGCGGTCGACATCGGTATGAGGATGACGAGTGACAAAGTCCTTGAGCTCGCGATAGTCATAAGCAAGCACCACAACCGGCACATCGAGTCCGGCATTCTTGACCTCGCGCGCCAACTGCGCGGCGTTCATGTCGCCGACTTCGAGGTTGGTGACGATCAGGTTGAATCGGGGCTGCGAACGCGCCAGGGCCAGTGCCTCCGCTCCGGTCGACACTTGCGTGATGCCAGGAATCTCGCGCAAGTCGAGTTCCAGCGAGTCGCCGATCAGAAGTTCGTTAAGGCGGCCGTCCTCGCGGAGAATGAAAGAATCGTACAGACTGGAAACCAGGAGGATATCGTGCACGCGAAAGGGCATGAGGTTCTCAAAGCCCTCAAACAGCCGTTCCGCATCCAGGATGGGATTGGGAGCGTGCGTGGCCGCCATCGCTATTCCTCAGAGGTCAAATAAAAACACGCGGGATGGAGGTCCATCCCGCGCATCGAGAGACGCGGGCAGCCGCAAAGGCGTTCCCGCAACTGCAAAAATTAAACCAGGCCTTGGTCGAGCATGGCATTGGCAACCTTGAGGAAGCCTCCAATGTTCGCTCCGTTGACCAGATTGCCCGGCGTCCCGTACTTCTCAGCGGTATCGTAGCAGTTCTTGTGAATGGCGATCATGATCTTGTGCAGACGATCGTCGACTTCCTCCCGAGTCCAGCAGAGGCGGGCGCTGTTCTGCGCCATCTCCAGGCCGGAGGTTGCGACGCCGCCGGCGTTGGCTGCTTTAGCTGGTCCATAAAGGATCTTGGCATCGAGGAACAGCTTGGCGGCTTCCAGCGTGCTGGGCATATTCGCGCCTTCCGCTACCAGTTTGACTCCATTCTTCAGCAGATTGGCCGCATCCTTTGCATTAATCTCGTTCTGGGTAGCGCTGGGGAATGCACAATCAGCCTTGATGTTCCACAGTGGGTTGTAGTCAGACTTGATGTCCGTGGGCATGAAGATCGCCTTCTTAAATTTGTCGGCATACTCGCGGATGCGCCCACGACGCACGTTTTTCAGTTCGATGATCCATGCCAGCTTTTCGCGATCGATGCCGTCCGGATCGAAAATAATTCCGTTCGAATCGGAGACGGTCAAAGGCTTGGCACGGAAGTCCAGAAGCTTTTCGACCGTGTATTGCGACACGTTGCCGCTGCCCGAAACCAGGCAGAGCTTGCCTTCGAGACTTTCCTTGCGCGTCTTCAGCATCTCGTCCGCGAAGTAGACACAGCCATAACCTGTCGCTTCGGGACGAATCAGCGATCCGCCCCATGCCAGGCCCTTGCCCGTGAGCACGCCCGTGAACTCATTACGCAGGCGCTTGTATTGCCCGAAAAGGAAGCCGATTTCGCGTCCGCCTACCCCGATGTCGCCGGCCGGAACATCGGTATCCGGACCAATGTGACGCGCCAGTTCAGTCATGAAGCTCTGGCAGAAGCGCATTACTTCGTTGTCGCTCTTGCCCTTGGGATCGAAGTCCGAACCGCCCTTCCCGCCACCCATGGGCAGGGTCGTGAGCGAATTCTTGAATACCTGTTCGAAGGCCAGGAATTTCAGGATGCCGAGGTTCACCGACGGATGAAACCGCAAGCCGCCTTTATACGGGCCGATGGCGCTGTTCATCTCAATGCGGAAGCCGCGGTTGACTTGAATATTGCCTTGATCGTCGAACCAGGGAACGCGAAACATCAGGACGCGTTCGGGTTCCACGATGCGCTCAAGAATATGCGCTTCCCGGTACTCGGGATGACGCTCCAATACGAGCCGGAGCGAATCCAGTACCTCCTGTACTGCCTGGTGGAATTCGGGTTCAGCTGGGTTCTTGGCTTTCACCGTGGTCATCACTTCTTCGATATACCCAGCCGGGGACTTCATTGCGGGCGGGGTAAGAATGCCTGCACTCATAGTTTCCTCCTCGATCTGCAAGATGAGTTCTGTATAAAGGTGACAGCGTGGACGACTGCGAACGC